>LXOW01287494.1_pt1 | contig 21370 bp, 19 predicted proteins | sample 1368591 | NCBI WGS metagenome assembly LXOW01 (sample SAMN04884650, study PRJNA319009) | bovine gut metagenome | isolation source: Cow rumen | host: Bos taurus | place: Italy: Legnaro (PD) | collected 2014-07-09
TTGGTAGAGCACAACCTTGCCAAGGTTGGGGTCGCGAGTCCGAGTCTCGTTTTCCGCTCAAATATAACGAAACGCCCAGTTTTTTAGCTGGGCGTTTTTGTTTTAAATGCTTGAAAACAAGCGACTTTCAAAATACAGGTTCGCCGCCCGCTTTCTCGTTTTTTCCAAAAAGCGTTCAAGAAAGCGTTCAAGGGGGTCTCAAAGAGGCTATCTTGAACAGCAAAATCACCCGATTTTTTTCCAGAAAAACACCCAATCGTATCAATTTTTTTGCATGGGACTGGGGCAAATTGCATCCCACAGTTTCAGAAGTGTTCAAAATTTTCTGGAAAAACTTGAACACATATACCCATAAAGTACACAATTACAATATTTTACATGACATTAGGCGAAAGTACACCCTGAAAAATTTCACTCCGCCGTAAAATTGCCCTCACTTTTTATTATGGTTATTGTATCAAGGGTCTGTTTGTCAGTATCATTGGCACAGTCAGTGCGCAGACCATGCTTACATATTTTGTAATAATAAACCGTTGACAGGGTTGATTACGCACTGGGTTAGTCCTGCCAACATATTATAAAAATTATGAATACCAATTTTTATTTGTACGGGACTAATAAGCCCGCAAACATGCCTCGCAGCGTGTACTTGGTCAGCAGGTTAAAAGGACAACAACTTCGTTACAACACAGGGATTCATGTGCTGGCGGCGCAATGGGATAAGAAAAAGATGCGAGTAAGCACTCATCCAGAAAAAAACGTATTAAACGGCAAGCTTTCCAATCTCGCCACCATCGCGCGAGAATATGAGGACACTTTGCCTCTGACAGAGATACCTACACAGGAGGGCTTCAAGAACTTTTTCTGGGTAAAACTGAAATTGATCGACGAGGGTAAGACCTTCTTCGCTGTCGTTGACAATGTGTTGGAGAATCTTTCGACCCGCGAAAACCGAAACCACGAGGTCATTACGGAGAAAACGATGAAAAAATATAAGTTGGTGGCAGAGGCACTTCATAAGTTCGAGGATGAGAAACGCAAGGTGCATAAGGGTTTCTACCTGGATTTCAAGACCTTTGACACCAAACTTCTCAAAGAATTTGATTGGTTTCTCACGGAAGGCAAGGACAAGGCGGACAGCAAACGGGGAATGCGACCTCGTGCCCATAATACTGTGGTACGTTATATGGAAATTCTGTTCTGTTTTTTCTGTGCCGCGGAACGAAAAGGCATAGAAATTTGCAAGGATTTTCAAGAATATGACAACAGCAAGATACGGCCTCAAAATGTGACCATCACTGATGAGGAGTTCTCTCAAATCTACGAGTACAGGGCAAGCAATGAACGGCTCGAGAACGTGCGACAGCTGTTTATTATCGCCTGTACCACAGGTCTGCGCTACTCTGATATAGAAACCTTGCGTAGTGACCACATCAACTATGTTGAAGGAGTTATCCAGCGCATACAGCATAAGACTAACCAAACTGTCAATATTGCTTTGAATCCATTGTTGGCGAAGATGTTACAGGAAAACCATTATATTCTGCCCACGCCCATCTGCAATCAGGATTTCAACCGGTATTTGAAAGAGTTGTTCCACGAAATCGGATTGACCCGGAACGTCCAAATTTCTCGCATTGTTGGAAAGAAACGGGAAATTGTTGATTACAAGCTATATGAGGTGGCTTCTTCCAAAATGGGGCGCCGTTATCTTTGTTCCTCATTGGCGGGTAAAGTTCCAGACAGGACTATTATGGCTATGTCTGGTCACCATAGCGTATCAGCCTTCCACTCGTATCTATGTAATACTCAGGAGCAAGAACGTGAAGCGGTCATGGACATCTGGCAGAAAAAATATGGGGATTTGCTTTCTGATGACCTGCGAATAGACGAGTCAAAAGTTGTGCGGCAGTTGTTGGATAAATAGGTGAGAAGCATTGTCAGCAGCAATTGACAGTCAAAGCCGAATATATATTTAGTATATACCACTGTAATTCAAAATATTACAGTGGTATTTTTTTAAAGCTATTGTTCCCAATAACCAGCAATAGAACGACCTGTTTAAGCCGACAGCTCCATTGTTTGGTCCGATTCCGATATTTGCTGTTCAATTTCCCAACACAGTTCCTCATAGAAGTCTGCTTGAACGACATCTCCTCGCTCCAAGCACCGTTCCATCTTTTCTGTATAATAAATAAGTAATTCGTTCATTTTGAATATTTTACATTTAAAATAAGAGTTTGGTATCACCTTTCCCTACAAATAATAAATGGGCGGGCACTTTTTATAAAAGCTGATAAAAAAAACAGCGATGTGTATAGTGTGTGTGAATATATATGTAAATATATATTTTTATCAATTTTGTTATCATTATCATCAAAGGTGTAAACGAAGTTCCTTGATAAAGTTAGGTGGAACTCAACCCATCTGAATGACAGGCAGCACGCTGCCTGTTTATCCTGCATCAAGGGATTCTACGTATGCATTGTATTTCTTTTTTGAATCGAAATACTTCTGATTATCAACCAATTCCTTCTTCACACGTGTCCTTTTTCCATTCGTATCGTATGCGTTTACATAATCGTACCTGCCGGCATACCGGTTCCCATACCTTTCACTGTATTTGCTTTTGTATTTTTTTGTTGAGTTGACTTTCACTCCTGCGATTTTCGCAATGCGGTAAACTGTTGTTTCTGTTATGCTTGAATACCAACATGACATCTTTTCTGTCAATGAAACGAGGGTATCACCATCAGTGTAACATTCCCTCAGTTTGTTGACCCTTAGCTGTGCTTTGACCGCTCTGGCCATTGATGATTGCTCCCGGCCGCTATGATAACATATCTGTCCGCAATAGTAAGAACTTTCATCCTCGTAGGAATAGTCGCACGGATCCACTATTATCTCACGGGTATCCCTCAACCCATTGAGCGTGTTCATATTCCTAACTCTGTTTGCATAAGCGTCTTCGACTTTCAATTGAATGAAAGATTCGGGGTCTTCCACTTCACATGCATACCATGGCTCGCAGTTCCGGATATAAAAAACCGATGTTATGTACAGGCACTCTTCAAAAGAGACTGAAAGAACCGATGCGGCAAACTTGGCCACCGCATTTAACCATCGTTTGCGGCCATCAAGAAGTTTCCTACTTGAATACCCTTTGCGTTCAAATTTAATGGTGTAGTAGTCGCCATCATTCTCACAATACCTTATGGTTTCATGTTCCATATTTTTACTGACGCCCGGTTCGATGTAGATACTCTTATTATATTCAAGCTGCTTGTTCTCTGTTGTATATTCCCATTTACGGTTCTCATTAGCCCACTTAACCCAGCTATTGACCGTTCCACGACGCCATCTTCGTTTAGCCTCATCGTCAGTGAAAAGGGTGTCTTTGACGACAATGACCTTCTGTTCTTCCCTCCAGATATTTTGAGACACAAGTTTTTGGTCTGGAATGAAAACATTTTCGCCTGCAAATGATATTCCATCCCCAAACCATCGATACCCTTTCGTATAGCATGCGCTGACACAATGGCTTGGTATTATCATACACCCGTCATTTGCTGTGCTGAACATTTTGGATATAGTTTTGCCGTATAGTCCTGAAATTATCTCGGATAGTTTATCTGAAATACCAATCCAAGCCGCCGCATATCCAGAAAAGCCTATCCAATCACAGCGAACCGCTATGTGAATCTTGCCTCGCAAGGAATACCAAACCGCCAATAGTGGCGGGAACAATGATTGCAGAACATCCGCATCCTCAAACAGCCTTTCAGCCAGAGCAACACTATCAATGTCAAGAAATATCACACTGCCATTGACGGTTTTACGATTGAACAATGCATTAGTGTACTGTGGTTGCTCTGTTGTAAGGGAAATCGGGAAAATGCCAGGCTCGTTTTCTTTGAGCTCTCTGGTTTTCTGTTCGTCATTGAGGGTCTCCTCGGACACTGGATTCTTTTGTGACTGTTCTTCAAGGACTGCCTTCAAAGACCTTCGGTAAATAGTGTTCTTACCGGATTTACGTGATGTTCTAACTCTTTGTAAATAAGCGATATTTATCATATTCCTTTATATAGTTTCCCATCAAAGCCTTTGTTTTCGGATTATGTTGCGGGGACTGAAAAGGATATGATGAAAGGAAACAGTCCCCGCATCCGACAAGCCGGTTTGCAACCCTGCTTGTAGTATATTTATAGGAGGGCGTTTTCATTAGGAATTCCAGACTCGGGAAAGTATAAATACTTATACTTAAATATATTATTGGTTATGAACTACGAAAATGAATCTTGGTCTGGGAAAATGCCGAATATTGCATTAAAAAAAGACACCAACAATTACGATGAATTTTTCAAAACAATGCTCGAACGACAGCTTATTTGGAAACGTCGGTTTATTGACAAATTGCCGATGCCATGGACTACTGACGAAATATTCAAAACAGGAAAATTCACCAATGTGTACCGAAGCCTTGATAAAAACTCAATGTGGGAGATTGAGCATATCATATTGGACGACACGCTCGATTTGCGAAATCTCGTATGGAAAACCTTGTTTTTCAGGTTGTTCAACAATCCAGCGACCTTTGAATCAAACGCAGCCACAAAAATAGAGTACAGAAACGGCATACCTTCTCTTGAAGAATTCGACAAAGATGAATGGCTCTCCTATTTAAAACGGTTTCGCCATTACGGCAATAATCCGTTTACCAGCGCATATCTCATTTCATCAGTCGGTGACAGAGACACTCATTTTGCATGTACCGTGTTGCCAGAATTCCACAAGAGAATTGATGAATTGATTGAAAGATGCCGTAAGGCTTATGATGCGCAGGCCCTTTTTAAATATCTGAAAACCTTTACTAATGTAGCAGATTTCATGGCGTTTCAATTATTCATGGATCTGACCTATATCGACAAATTTACGGACAGAAATTTCATGAAAGTAACCGAAGACTCTGCAACGACAATCGGTCCCGGTTCAGGACTTGGCTTGCGATTGATATACCCATCTGCTCAAACGCAATATGAGCAGCTTACGAAACTGAAAAACTTGCGTGACGAGTCGCAGCAATGGTTCGATGAACACAGAGAATATGGGGACTTCCCATATCTGCATTTTAACAAGGCAAACAAGCAGTTTTACATATCGGATGTTTGGAATATAACCTTATCAGAGATAGAGCAATGGTTGTGCGAGTATGCCAAATACTGGAAGATGAAAATCGGCGAGGGTAAGCAACGACAACGGTTCAATCCTGTTACTAAGGGATTTAAGACACTTGGCGACAATATTGTAATACAGGATGATTTCAAAATGCCAGCGTTATTTTGATTGGTACATCAAGAGGATGAAAAATATTAGTCATCCTCTTTTTTATTATGCAGGATTCGCAGTCGTCATCAAATGAGCGGTTCTCTGACAAGGCTTTCAGATTCCTTTTCGGTCTTTTGGGCATCAGTATTTGATAAGCCGTTTTGCTACCCGCTTGCAAAATATTTATCAGGAGACATTTTGTGCTATCAAATATTTTTCATATTTTTGCAAATGCCATTTTATTAGGCAAAGTAAACCGAGTGTAGAACTAAAATATTGTAATATAGTAAGTTATAGGTAAAAAGAATTAGTTAGAAAATACATATTTAAAGCGTTTTCGCTTTTCTTTGGATGTGGAAATCTGCAAAATTTCAACATTGTTATCCAAAATGAAAGTGAGAATGCTTGCGAGTAATCGTGAGCTTTCTTATTTGGATAACGGGTATTGCAGAACCTCCACATCTGGTAAGCAGAAGTTCACGGTTTTTTTATGCTTGCTCCTCTATAATGAAATTAAAAAGTGTACCTATGAAAGAGAAAGAATCTAATTTAGAAATCAGGAAGATTGGTGTTGAACACTACAATCTTATTCAATTCGGCGGGCGTAGTTTTTTTATCCCCGTGCAGTTCCATACTACAACCTATGTTTCGGACAATGGAAACGAATTGTCAATCGACTTCGAGGGAGGTGAAGGAGCATATTGCCTTGTCAACGGCATTCGGTGTTCCCAATGTGTCACATACAATAAGGGAAATGATACCGTTAGCGCATTTATTGAGGAATACACTATGGGTGGTGCGGGCAAATGCACGCTTCCCATCCCCGTGACATTTACATTTAATAATAAAGTGATTTTATATGGGGGCAAACCAGTCTTGCCAACGAGGCACTTTGACGAATTGGCGTCCTCATTCCTTTCAGAGAATCCTCAATTAGACAGCCGGATTCGAGATTTTCTTCAAAAGTACCCGGAATATTTTGGGAACGGTTCAGAAAGGGGGAATTTTCCGCCCAATTATGTTTGGGACTGGATACAATTGCATGAAAGTCTTATTCTGTTTGAAACAGATGAAGAGTACCGTGAACACGTGGGTGAATATGTGAATTTAAGACATGTAACTCATTTGGAAGATTATGTGTTTCAATTATTTAAGAATGAGAAACTGGGGAAATAACAATTTATTCCCTGAATTTCAATATATTCATATTGTAACAGAAAAGGAGGATGCCGAAAATCCTGAAGAGAGTAAGCGAAAAACATAAATTAAATAATTATGGCGTATCCTATTCCACAAACCTCCATCTTAAACATTATAAGTCGCATTAATAGTGCGTCAAGTGCTGGTGGCGATATTATTTTGCCTGCAATACAAAGGGATTTTGTGTGGAAAACAAAAGATATTACGAAACTTTTCGATAGCTTAATGAATGACTATCCCATTAATACAATGTTGTTTTGGAAAAACAATAATATTGCAGGGTCAGCTATAAAATTTTACAAATTTTTGGATCCGAATTTTAAAATAGGTGATAAAAATCAAGTGATACAGCACCCAAATGCAAATCAACCTTATTTTGTTGTTATTGATGGACAGCAAAGATTGACCAGTCTTTATATTGCCTTGATGGGATCCTATAGTAAGAATTCATCTGCAAAAAACTTGGCACAAGAATTATATTTACGTCTTGATCAAGGCGGCACTGCTGAATCTCCCATGAAGTTCGACTTTCAGTTTCTAACTCGAAATGCATACAATACAAAATCTAAAAAGAATGAAATTTGGTATAGGGTTAAGGATGCTGTGAAAAATGCCGTAAATAAAAAGGATGTTAGTGACAATATTTATTCTTGGATGCAAAAGCATAATATCGGGGTAGGCCAATATGCACATGAAACCCTTCTGAAGCTTATTGATGTGTTAACAGATATAAATACTATCAACTATTATGAAATAACAACAGGGAAAAATAATATTGACGATGTCCTTGACATATTCATACGTACCAATAGCGGAGGATACGTACTCACCAAGGGTGCTCTAATGCTATCCACTTTAGCATCAGATTGGGCTACTACACACGGCGAAAATGCAAGAGATTATGTGGAAGATGTTATAAAAGATGTTGAATTAAAGGGCTACAAAATTGATAAAGATTGGGTTCTCAGATGTTGTGGCATACTTGTTGGAGCTTCTGCTTCCATCAAAGTATCGTCCTTTGCAACTGGAAATACTTGTGAAGAAATATATAAAAGGAGAGAGGACATTCAAAGAAGCATTAACAAAGCATTTGAGATATTAAAATTTTTCCATCTGCTTGAAAAGGGACTTTCTACAAAATTGGCTGTTATTCCAATTGTATATTTCATATTTAAAAACAATCTATGGTCGTCAGCAATCATTAACACTAATCAATATGCACAGATATGGTCTGATATGAGGAAATTCCTTTTCAGAGCCATAGTTCAGAATCTGTTTGAAGCAGCTACGGACACTATACTTGATAACATTAAAAGTATAATTGACAATAATACAACTGTTCAATTCCCTTATGCTGAAATAGAAAAAAAATATCCAGAATTGGGCAACCTAAATTTCGACGACATTCTAAACACGAAGAAAAGAGAAGCATTCCCTACATTAAACATTATATATGCGTTAGCAGGCAAGCCATTAATTCCTTCTTCGCCCTATGATATAGACCACATTCATCCTAAAGATAACTTTTCGAGTAACAATATTAAAAACATCACATTCGCTACTCCTTCAGATGAGACAATTGCAAAGGATGGTGCCACTTTTGATACAATATGTAATTTGCAATTACTTAACGCTTCTATTAATAGAAGTAAAAATGCAAAAGATCTTAAAAGTTGGTACAACCAGATGCAACCCCAGCATCAAACAGATTGGCGAACCTGCAACATTATTGATTTAAATGCCCCACTGGATATGGCCGATTTTGGAACATTCATAAACATTCGAAAATTGGAAATGAAGACTATTTTAAGCAATTTGTAATGTAGGACGAATTAAACTCAAATATTCTAATGGAGTACTCCATTTTCTGCTACTCGCAGAAACACTCCTCACATCTTATTATCCCGTATTTTTGCCGCGTAAAAAATCATTAAAAACTTAAAAAGCAAAACAATGACAGAAAAAAACGACAAAGGGCTCAAAAAAGAGCAAGAAATGAATGATTTCAACCAACGGTGTGACGAATACCTGAAATGGCGCAAGCAGAAGACCGCCGAGTTCCTCAAGCAAAAAAAACGTGAAAAGTGCTACCGCTGCGAGGTGGAGTACGACGGTGCCGGATGTGTGTTCTACTTACCTATTTCCGATGACATCGTGGCTCGAGTGCGCGCCCTCAATGAACAAATCGACAACAATCCTAATCTGAAAACAGAACGCGATCGTTCCCTTGCATACTTTGACGGTATTAAAAAAATAGGTGAGGATATTCAGAATGACTGGGTGGAACAATGGGATGCGATAGATGTTGAGGATTATATATACCTATACGGTTTTTCCGTTCATACCTTCGACTGGGCAGGTGAGGAAAACGGCAGACGCTTTCCTGTATCAGCTTGTCTCACTGATGAAGAGTATGTAACAGCGTTAGCTCACCTTCTCCACCAACCCGACTGCTCGTTCCACAACTTGGCCTTCCTCGGACCCGAGCTCAAAGCCATCCACGATAAATTATGTGATGAGATTCATCATAAAGATTTCAGTGAAAATGGGGATGGTACCGCACGTTACTGCGAGAACCACGACTACGCCATCTTGATGACCGAACTGCGTGAAGACGCCCAAAAGTTGTTGAAACAGTTAGAGGAAAAAGGCGAGACGGGCCAATTCGATGATGTTAAAGAGTTTGTTGTGTGGTAAGAAATCCTATTATTATGAAAGAAGAAGAAAATAAGGAAGAAAAGTATAGTCTCATCCCAGAAGGGTTGAAAGCTAAAATACAGGCACATAAAGAGTGGCTGGAACTTTCAAAAAAACAACAAGAGGATCAAGTATGCTTGAAATTAGACGTTCGAAACAAAGACCTAAGTAACCTCGATTTGAATTATCATCTTGACCATGCAAGGTTGGATAGCTGCAACTTTGACGGCTCATTGATGGGATCGTTAGACGGAGCTTGCTTGGCGGGTTGTTCCGTGAATAACACTTGTTTTAATCAAAGCCTTGAGAACGCCAATTTTGAAGCGGTAAACGGTGAAAGTGCTTCCTTTTTAGGTATAAAGTGTAATGGTTCCAATTTCAACAGGGCTGTCCTTCGCAAAGCCAATTTTGCATGCGCCAAACTATCAGGAGCAAAGTTTCAGGAAGTGGATTTAAGAGATGCCGATTTGAGAGGGGCAGATTTATCAGGTGCTGATTTTTATCTTGCAGACATCAGTGGGGCCAAACTAAGCCTGAATGACATCACTTTGGAGCAATTAGGACAATGTCTTTTTACTCCTGAACTAGCGCAAATGATTCAGGCAAAGTATTGTCTGATGAGTTTAAACTCATAATCATCATGTCCCACTCCCTTTCTAAATCCCGCTACACTCTGTTCCACCAGTGTGCCAAAGCACTGTGGCTGAGAATTAACAAACCCGAGGAAGCCATGGTGGATGCCAGCACCCAAGCCGCCTTTGAACGGGGCAATGAAGTTGGCGACCTCGCTATGAAACGCTTCGGCGACTTCGTGGAAGTGACTACCTTGAAGCCCGACGGTGGCCTCGACCTCAAGGCGATGATCGACAAAACCAACGAGGAGATGCGGAAAGGTACGCCCGTCATCTGCGAGGCCTCCTTTTCCATCAATGGCCATTACTGCGCCGTGGACATCCTGCGCCGCACCAACGGCGGATGGGCCATCTACGAGGTGAAAAGTAGCAGCTTCTCACTCACCGACGGCGACCCGCGAGATCTGGAAAAGTACATCCCCGACATCGCCTACCAGAAATGGGTGCTGACACAAAACGGCATCAATGTCACCGGTACCTACCTCGTGTGTCTTAACAAAGATTACATGCGCCACGGCGACCTCGACCTGCAAAAATTGTTCGTGGAGGTTGATTTGGGGCCGATGATTGCCGAAGAGTACGCCCTCGTGCCGACACTGGCCGCAGAAGCGGTGAAAGTGATCAACAGCGCCAATGAGCCCGAACAGGATTTGTTCGAGAACTGCCACAAACCCTATGGTTGTGCCTTCTGGAACTACTGCAAGCGGCTGCATGGCATCCCCGAAGATGCGCCCACCGTGTTTGACCTTTATCGTGCAAATTATGATGTCCAGCTGAAACACTACCGCGCCGGCCGCATCAGGTTCGAAGATTTGCTCAACGAGAAACTTACAGATGCACAGCGGCGGCAGGTGGAGTGCACACTCCAACAGAAAGAACTTATAGTCCCTGACGGCATCCGTGCCTTCCTTGACAAGCTCAGCTTCCCGCTCTATTTCCTCGACTTCGAAACGATGCAGGATGCTGTGCCGCAACACGAAGGCACAAAGCCCTACCAGCAGATTCCGTTCCAATACTCGTTGCACATCCGGCCAAACCGTGACAACGATAACTACGAACACAGGGAGTTCCTTGCACCAAGCGACGGCAGCGACCCGCGCCGCACCCTCGCCGAACAGCTGTGCTGCGACATCCCGATGGATGTGTGCACACTGGCTTACAATAAAGGGTTTGAATGCGGCCGCATTAACGAACTTGCGATTCTTTTCCCCGACTTGGCCAAACACCTTCATAACATTGCCAATCACATCGTGGACCTCATTGAGCCTTTTCGTGAGGGATATTACTATGTGCCAGCTATGGGCGGCTCTTTCAGCATCAAAAGTGTTTTGCCCGCACTTTTCCCTGACGACCCGCGTCTCAACTACCACAATCTCAGCGAACTTTGTCAAAACGGCGGTGATGCGATGACCATTTTCCCACGCATCAAGGACATGTCGCCTGATGAGACTGCGGCTGCCCGTGAAGCCCTGCTCCGCTACTGTGAGCTCGATACCTGGGCCATGGTGGTGATATGGGAACGGTTGCTCGAAGTAGCTAAAAAATAAAAATTGCCTAATCTGTATTTTATTAAATCAAATTTTATATCTTTGCATCGTTTTATAAAGTTGTATTTAATAAAATGAATTAAGGCATGGCAATTGATAGAAATACGCTGCGACAGATACTTCTTGACAACCAAAAAGATGTTGAGCAGTACACGGTTTTTCCCCGCAATTACGATTTGGATAGCTTCCCATTGCAGGTGTTTGTAGGGGTACGACGTTCCGGAAAGTCTTTTCTTTTATTTCAAAAGATGCACCAAATGCTTGATGAAGGTCATACTTGGGCTGACATGTTGTACTTGGATTTTGAAGATACCCGATTGGGCGGATTTTCCGCAGAAGACTTCAACCTAATATTGGAATGCCATCAAGAAATGTATGGGAAGCGTCCTATGTTATTCTTCGATGAGATGCAAAATATTGAAGGATGGGAGAAGTTCGCCCGCAACTTGGCCGATAAAAAATACAGCGTCTTCATAACAGGAAGCAATGCCAAGATGCTTTCAAAGGAGATTATGGGTGCTCTGGGTGGACGCTATCTGCCCGTAGAGGTCTATCCCTTCAGCTTTACAGAATATTTGTCCTATATGAATGTTCCGTATGATACTTTGTCGCTTACCGCTACAGAGTCTAAAGCTCGCTTTATGAAGGCATATCGTGAATATTTCACATGGGGCGGTCTTCCCGAATCCATCCATCTTCCAGTCAAGCGGAACTATCTTTCAAGTGTGTATCAGAAAATTTATCTTGGTGATATTGTTCAACGCAACGGCATCTCTACGCCTCGATTGCTTCAGCTGATGATCAGGAAGATGGCGGAAAGCGTAATGCAGCCAGTGTCTTACAACCGCATCTCAAAAATATTATCCAGCTTGTCTGGAAAAATCAGTGTGCCTACGGTATCAAATTATATCGGGTTTGCTGAGGATGCATGGCTACTGCTGCGATTGAGAAACATTGCTTCGGCATTTTCAGAAAGGGAAAGTTTGTGTAAGTATTATTTCATTGACAACGGGCTTCTTTCACTCCAGTTAATCGGGAGCGAAAATATACTTTTAGAGAATTTGGTGGCACTCTCGCTGTTCCACATCTATGGACATGATGATGACAATGAGCGGGTTTACTTCTACCATGCCAATATAGAGGTGGACTTTTACGTGCCGGAGGAGGAACTTGCCATACAGGCAGCCTATTCCATTTCAGATTCTGACACATTTAGCAGAGAAACTGGCGCGCTTGAGAAACTTCCACTTGTACACCCCTGCCGTCGCCGTATCATAGTCACCTACGATGAAGAAAAAACGCTGACCGACAAACATGGAACTATAGAAGTTATCCCATGCTGGAAATGGCTGTTGGAAATAAGTAGCAACAGAGGCAAAATCTCTTGACATGCAGAACGAATCATCAAAAACCTGCTACTCGCAGATTAATTTTTACTGTGAAAAATGTCGTATTCTTGCATTGTAAAAATAAATGGAAGATAAAATGAAAAAAAACAAACCTCTTGAATTGTTGCTAAAAAAAATCGCAAAAGAATTTCAGTATGTCGATTTAAAGAAAACCAAACCTTTTGATGGTGTATTGGAGGTGACCGACGAGAACGGACATGTTCGAACAATTTCCATTCCAACCAAAGGTACCATAGAAGAGATTGAAAAGATTGTTGACGAGGTACAGAATGGTGACGATCCTCGTGTTGTCAATGATCGGGCACATGATCTATTGGAACTTATCCTAAAGAAGTACCCATACAATGATGCCATCAAACTGATTAAACGAATGGAAACGCTCTCTGATAATGATGGTAAAATCTCTCAACTATGCAAGTTGTCCGTTGATGTTAAGGGGTGGATTTCTTTTATAAGTCCCGATGGGAAAAAGATTCGATGCGATTTTGAAAGGGGAAGACTCGGAAGAGCGCTGTATGTTTTGTATTTAAGGCAGATTGAACGGTCAGCCAATGATTCCAATACACCACCATTCATCTGTCGCAACAGATTAGTAAAGTATAAAGATGAACTATTGGCTATCTACAGCAAAATGTGTGACAATAGGAATATGGAAGAGATGCGTGCCAGCATAGAGAAACTTTGGAGAAACCCGACCAATGAAATTTCCCAAATAAACGGTTTTTTTGATCGTACTTTTGACAACGAAGCTCTCAACGGCAAATATTATTCTATAGAGCAAATAGATGAAACCGATGATGAGAAACCAGAAGCCATAGGACTCACCATTGATGACTTTGACCTGGGATGTTACAGTATCCGCAACTTAATTGTGTGATAAGACAATGAAACGTGTTTTTATTGACATGGATGGTGTGCTCGTCAATTTTCAGTCGGGCATTGATAGGTTGGATGAAAAGACCAAGCAAGAATACGACGGTCATTTGGACGATGTGCCCGGCATCTTTGCACTGATGGATCCCATGCAGGGCGCGGTTGAAGCTGTGCAGCAACTCAAAAAGCTGTTCGACCTCTATATACTCTCCACCGCTCCGTGGGACAATCCCACCGCATGGTGCGACAAACTCAACTGGGTAAAAAAACACTTTGGCAGCTATGATAGCGATGTCTTCTACAAACGACTTATCCTTAGCCATTACAAAAATCTCTGTCAAGGAGATTTCCTGATTGATGATCGTCCTCATAAGTGTGGCGCGAACCAATTTACTGGCGAAGTCATCCATTTCAACTCGGAAAGGTTTCCCGATTGGGCCAGTGTCGTGAAATACTTGATGGAGAAAGCGTAGTTTCAGCAAACTCATAGAGAGTCATTTTCAACAATCCTAATTGTCCATACCGAGCGGTGCCTGAATTATTCAACGGCACCGTTTCTGCTACTCGCAGAAAACTATCCCGTTTTGTTTTTCGTTGCACTTTTGCATCGTCAAAAGTCAAAAACAACATACGCCTCATTTAGGCACATGTTATCGCTATTTTTGCCAATGTATAATAATCAAATCATTGAAACAATATGAAGAAGAGCACCAACAATTTCAATGCCATCAGCACATTTACCAGCATCGCCCGCATGTTAGACAGTTCCCACAGCGAAATTCTTGGGATTTACGACGAGAACATCGCCAAAATTCCATTCAACAATCAAGACTATAAGAAAAAACTAACCTCGAACGACATTAAACAGGAAGTAATTGAAAATATACAGAATATCAGTGCATTATTAAAAACAACACCTCTCGAAACACTGGTCTTCGTGTCTGTGTATGCTTACCAGCTGGTTCACAATAACAGCACGGCCGACATTCGCGACATTACCCGTTTCATAGGACTCAGTGAATTGGATTTCCTGCCGCTAAGAAACAGCCTCACCTCCATGGTGAGAAATGGTCAGATCCGCATTGTGGAATGTCGTCACGGAAAGGAAGAGTACAAGATTACCAAATCTGCTGAAGAGGCTCTTCTCAACAACAAACCATTCAAAATAACCAAAATAGAAAAGATCGATCGCTACAAGTTCTGCGAGAAGATTTCCGACCTCATTGAATTGCGAGGCGATAACGAGATTGAAACCCGAGATCTTTTTAAAATGGTTGAAGAAGAGGAAGAAAGAAACGCCAGTCTCAAATTCGTCAAAGGAGTGACAAAACTGCTCACCTCCGTGGAAGACCGCACGCTCTTTTATGAGGTATGTGACGATTTTGTGAGAGACAATCGTCGGAGGGCTACCACCGGACTCGACTGTACACTTTCCGACATCTATGATAGTTGTCGCAGTCGTCTCAATACCGCCAAATCCATCATGGAGAAAGAAAACGCATTAATTGTTAATAACTTGGTGGAATTACTGCCTTCGGTATTTTTCGGTGACGCCGTACTGACACTTACCGATAAAGGCAAAGAACTTTTCCTTGAAAAAGACTTAGAACTGTTTAATATCAAGGGGAAATCCGACAAACGGTTGATTATGCCCGACAATATTCCTGATAGAAAACTGTTCTTCAACACTACGTTAAGCGATGAATTGAACTTTGTAAAGGAGAGCCTGATGGACGACAATTTCTTAAAATTGCAGGAACGGCTTTCCGAAAAATCGTTACCCAAGGGTGTTGCGATGCTCTTCCATGGTCTGCCCGGAACAGGCAAGACCGCAGCGGCCGATATGTTGGCTAAAGTCTCTGGTCGTGGAATCTACCATGTGGACATTGCAGCGTCGAAAACTTGCTGGTTTGGTGAAAGCGAGAAACTATTCAAGAAAATCTTTACCGATTATCGCAGTATGTGCGAGAAAGAGGAACGCAAGCCCATCCTTTTATTCAACGAGGCAGACGCCCTTTTTAGCAAGCGGCGCGATACGAACTCTGGTAATTGTGCCCAGACCGAGAACGCCCTCCAGAACATACTGTTGGAGGAAATGGAAAACCTTGACGGTATCCTCATTGCCACCACCAATCTTAGTACCAATTTTGACAGTGCATTTGAACGCCGTTTCCTTTTCAAGGTTAACTTCGGCAAACCCGACACGGCGGCCAAAAAAGCCATCTGGCATAACAAACTCAGCTGGCTTTCCGAAGAAGACGCTGTGAAATTAGCCGAAAAGTACGACCTTTCCGGCGGAGAAATTGACAACATCGTGCGCAAAACCCTGATGGAAGAGGTACTCCATGGCCAACGTCCTACCCTTGCCACCCTCGAAAGCTGGTGCAAAGGCGAAAAACTAAATCAGAAGACATGTGGAACCATTGGGTTCGTGAATAATTAGTATTCGACTGCTACTATCTATCAACAATTCAGTTATTGCCGATTTTTTTTCGCCCATTTCTGTCATCCTTTTTTGACTTATCCCATACAAACCCTTGGTAACCAAACCAATGTTTTTTAATCTATAATCATCTTTGTATTAGAATTTTACGTATCTTAGCAGGGTAATAACCTGTTAGATATTTTCTATGGATGATTTGAAAGTGTGCTGCCTATGCGGCAAAGATTACGAAGGTTACGGCAACAATGCACAGCCTGTATGCGATGGTCGGTGCTGCGACCATTGCAATCTGTCAATCGTTATCCCAGAGCGCATCCGCCGACTGCATGGCTCATACCAGGTTGGTGACCGCATACGTATTATCCATCTGCACGGAGAGGACACCACTTATGATGGCCGTGAGGGAAATGTTACCCATATAGATAGTATCGGCCAGTTGCATGGTGACTGGGGCGGACTTGCCGTGATCCCATCCGAAGATGAATTCTATGTAATTGACCCGTCATGACGCTCATAGACAACAATATCGAAAAGCTGTTCGAGAAATATCCTCTCTATAGTCAGGATGGCCTTGATGTGAAGAAAGTCATTGTCAAGTATTTCACTCCATGGGCTCCGTGGACTTGGTACATCACGGAAGGCAGCAAAGAGGGTGACGACTGGCTTCTGTTCGGCTATGTGATTAGCGGACTGGGTGAAGATTGCAACGAATGGGGCTATGTTTCATTGAAAGAGTTGCAATCCATAACGGGACCTATGGGACTGAAAATTGAACGAGACCTCTATTTCGGTGAACATACAATTAATTTGGAGGGGCAAGTGCTGTGAATCAGAGTTCGCTTGATTTGTTGGGCTTTTGAATACCAAATTCCTTTTTGATTCGCTGGACGGTTCTAATACAATGACCAGTCAGTTTAGCGGTGTCTCGTATGGTGGTACCTTTTTTCAAGTGACGAATCACCTCCCGATATTCCTCTTCCTTAGTTTCCATAGGTTTCCTATACCCGACCTTGCGTCCGACCTTGCCGCCATCGGCAATATATTTTTCTCGACCACTTTGAAGCCGGTAATAAATGGCTTCCCTTTCCAGTTGGGCACAGGTCCCTAAAACAGCAATCATAATAGTCAGGAAAGGGTTCTCGCTGCCATCTGGATTGAAAATCGCAAGATTCTCTTTTTGAAAGTAGATGTTCAGATGGTGGTCTTTGCAGTACTTCACATTTTCCAGCACTTCATCCACCTTTCGACCGAGACGGCTGAGTTCGCTGATAAGGAGAATGCCGATGTGGTTCGTGATGCAATACTCCATACATTCACAGAGTATCGGACGGTCTTGGTTACGCTTGGCCCCGCTGATATGTTCCTCAAACACCTTGCTGACCTCATATCCTTCATGGTCAGCGTATGCCTGCAAGTCCCGGACCTGCCTTTCGGTATTCTGCCGACTACCCATACTGCTGACACGGGCATAGATTACGGATTGTCTCATTGCTTTGTTTTTTTAATCACCCTGCGAATATATGAAAAATTTTCGTATTATACAATAAATCAAAGAATTAAATATACAGCAGTTCAATGTGGTATTTTTACATGGTGGGTTATTTAAAGTATTACAAAGTTATAATATTACAGCGAGTGTACGCCTGGCGCCCCGTCCCTATATAAAATATAGTTTGTAGTTCCTTATTCTTCGGCTTTTATAATTTTCCAAATCTTTCTCAACTTCATAGCTCCGCCATTCGTATTACAAAATTTATAAAAACATTCACTACCAACCCTCAAGTACTCGCAACACAGCGTCTTCGACTCAAACGTTATTCGTCCCTGATTATCCAATCCATCCGGTCTCAAGCTCTCATCACCAACCCACTCAAGCGTAACCGACATCTTACGACTACTCCTTTGGCCTCCTTTCCTACCTCCTTCACTCTTGCCCGTCCTATTTCCCTTTTGTCCGCCCATACTCTTCTTGGCTTTGTCCCCCTTTTTCCCGTTTTCACTTCTAATCACCTTGATTCTTGCTTTACGTCTCTTTAAAATATCTATTTTTGCGTCAAACACATCCTCAATAGAAAGATTATCTTCCTTGGTAACGCACTTGAAAATAATAACTTTGCCAAGAATCTCATGAAGTTCCTTACATTTCATTGTAAAAATACTTATAGCAAGCGGGCATATCCACCTTTTAGTGACCTCACCTGCGTATTTTTTGTAATCGTCGCGCAGCCTTTTTCGAATATATTTGGACATTTTGCACAATTTTACAAGGTCCTCTAATTCTGTCAGAATGGTATCAACTTCAATTGACGAACCTTCCTCGCGAAGATTCGTGTATAATTTCACATCCTTTGAATGCATATCTAATAAAATGCCATGATACCGCCTCAGCCATTCTAACCAATAACTTGAAGCGGGCTGAGAGAAGTCAATTGGTTCTTTGGACTCCTTGTCAATAATTTCTTCAATAAACCGGTCGCTTTCTTGTCGCTTGTATTCGTTTGGCATCTTGCGTCTTCGAGCGTAGCGATCGCTGCCATAATCGAATACCTCTATATACCCACTTTTGCACAGGTTTTCAATAATTACCCGTTTGTCTGCCTCGCTTGAATAGTACTCCTCCAGTTGCTTTTCTACATACCAGTTGGTGTATTTTTCTTCTTCGAATAAAAAATTTTTGACCACTGGATTATTCGTGTGCTTTTCAAGTTCCTTTGCTGCCATCAAACGTTCTTCCGCTGAGGCATCTTCGTGTACACGCTCGTCAAATACAACGTATGCATCCACATCGGCCTCCCTGATTCGTCCCAACGCCTGTATGATGTATGCAGCATCGGTTTTTGGATTGACCTCTATGATCACTATGATTTTTTCTTTCTTGTTCTTGAAATTGATACCGGCATACGCGATTCTTGTGCAAATCGTCAGACTCCTGTCAAGCATTTCGTTATCCAGCACCTCTGTGGCGTTGTTCCCGGACTGGTCCCAAAACTTTGAGTGAACCATCGTGATTTCATCAGGGTTGTATTTCCCTTTTGCTACGCAATTTTCATATAATTTCCTTGCGGAGACATCGGAGAACACTACGATTTTGGACTGGGAACGCCTCAATATATCAACCAGCCTTTCAATGGTATTATATGGATTACATGTGTCTATCCAGTTGAGCCTTACTGGATTGCGGTCACGGAAGAATGTGAGAGTGTGGTCGATATTAAAAAGTTTGTGCTCCCATGTGGGGGTCGCTGTTACCAACACCACTTTGCCTTTAAATTTTCTGATACGTCTGACAAATCTTACGGCCGCTTTCCGATAGCTCCTATCGGTAAATAAAAGATGGCTTTCGTCAATGATGATAATGTGGTTCCTGAAATCTTCATTCAAGTAACTGATTTTTTGGACAAACCGATCCCAGACACAAACGTTAGTATTATCCGGATCAAATCGTAAGTAATTAGGATCTACTATTTTTTCTATTTCAATTTCCGATGGCACGTCTTTGAAATCCATGTTCCTTTCCAGTTTTGAAAAAGGTTTTCGTACCGGGTGTTCCTTGTTTTTGACGACTTGACTACTTGGAATTTTCTCCTTTTGTTTGACACACACATAGTTAAAATCAGACGTGGCAATTTTTTGAGCTTTCATCTGTTGTGGTGTGGCGGGTTGCCCAAGAATAAAAGGATAAAAAATCTGTGGGTTATAAGGTTGTGGAATTTTCTTGTATAATGAAATTTGGCTGTTGAAAGGAATTACGATTATACACAGGCGTTTACTGGCAATGCGGTTTATGAGTACTGTCTTTCCTGTACCGGTTGGTGCTACAATCTGTACACATCTGTGCGTGTCAATCGCTTGTAATATTTGTGACTCATAGTCGGATAGATACTTATTCCGGGGTACTAAAAAACCTTCAGTATTTGGTTGGGGATGGTGAATCTCAGCTTTCTTATCGGTTATAAAAATTCCAAATTCGTGGTCAAATGCTTCCCTATATAACTTATTGGTACCGCAGTTGGTCGGGTACATAAACTCATCGTAGTTGACAAACAGCTTTTTATATATTTCAGATGCTTGCTGAACATCCTTATTGCAGTAATTCATAACCACAATGGACCACTGGAACCTTAGATCGCGGCCAGATAAGTTCAACACACGGAAGTTGTCATCAACATTGATTTTGTGCGGGTTGCCTATAATAATACCACCAGCATGTCCATTGGGGGCAGGTACGGCATTGGGCTGTTGTTTTTTTTTGATGTTGGCTGAGTTCGGATTCTGTGGGTTATTGCTATCGATTGGGACTTTGCTGTTATCCATTGTTCTTCATTGCTCGTTATTTCTTCGTGGTATGGTCGTGCCATAACCACAAATAATAAATCGGCCCTTAATTTTTATGAAGAGATAGGGGGAATGGAAAAATATTCACATAAGTCACTTGCAGAGCAGTGGTCCCAACTTACGAGGAGGCCACCTTTCCGCCTATGCGAGGAAGGTGGCCTCCAGCATCAAAAAAAGTACTATTTTTGCCAGCGAAAAAAGTGTTCAACCCAGCGTTCAAGGGGGTCAAAATTTAAAATGCAAATAAATGATTATCAATACAATAACAACCATTCTCAATTTTCGTTTTCCGCTCAAAAGCAAAAAGCTCAGTCAATAGGCTGAGCTTTTTTGTTTTGCTTTGGGCTGCTTTATCACCTATGCGACAGTATTGCTGACACAACCATTGTCACGGCCGCCGTCACAGATTGTGATGACGAACAGACCGTACTGGATGTTGAAAAGAGGATTACTCTTTATATTCAGAACGATTATAATAATCTGTATAGCACACTAATCAAAGAAACCCAAACCGCTGATGGCACTCAACATGCGATCGACGTAGTCCCACGTGGTGGGTGACCATTTGAAGCCCAAACGATGGAGCACTTGCGTGGTGTAGGGGTTGCTGACGGCCACCTCTGAAACTTTCATGCCGTGAGCCATATCCTGATAGGCGAGCAGGCTGGAGAGCGTCTTCGCCTTTTGAGGATCGTTGCCCGCACTCTCCATGGTGGCATTGTACTCCTCGTCCTCCACGAGACGGATGTCTGTGCCCAGCTTGTTGAACCCGCTGAGGACATCGCCGAGGAACTGCGTATGACTGTTATAAGAATGGAACAGGCAACACTCCTTGGGTGTGGAACTGAGCAGAATGATGGCATGCGCCGTTTCATCAATGGGCGAGAATTCCACCTTGCTTTCGTACAA
>LXOW01327761.1_pt1 | contig 21358 bp, 24 predicted proteins | sample 1368591 | NCBI WGS metagenome assembly LXOW01 (sample SAMN04884650, study PRJNA319009) | bovine gut metagenome | isolation source: Cow rumen | host: Bos taurus | place: Italy: Legnaro (PD) | collected 2014-07-09
ACCCGTGGATGCCGTTGGATGCCGTGGAACCCGTGGAACCCGTGGATGCCGTAGAACCCGTGGAACCCGTCGTTCAGGAAAGGCATCCCCATCATGCCATATTGAAGCTTTCCGTGCACAGGGAATTCAGAAGAACATCGTCGTGGCTGACAATCAGGATTGTTCTTCCTGCGGCATGCAGATTCCTGAGGATGGAGACCAGCGCGGATTCACCTGAGGCATCAAGGCCGGCGGTAGGTTCGTCAAGGACTAAAATCGAAGGATCCATGGCTAATATACCGGCAATGGCGACAAGACGCTTCTCTCCTCCGGACAGGGAGAAAGGCGGTCTGTCATGGAACTTCCCGTCAAGGCCGAGCAGTTCCAGGGTCCTGACGGCGGCTTCCCTTGCCTTCTCCTTTTCCATACCGAGATTCAGCGGGCCGTACATGACGTCATCGATCACCGTCCGGGCAAACAGCTGGCGCTCGGGGAACTGCATGACCAGGCGCGGCCGGGATGATGAGGTGATTGTTCCCGAGACAGGTTTCAGAAGGCCGCAGATCAGACGGGCCAAAGTTGTCTTGCCGCAGCCGCTGGGGCCGCAGATACCGAAAAGCCCGCCGTCTTCAACGCAGAATGAGACATCCTTGAGGATTAGGTTGTCCTTTTCGAAACCGAAACAGACGTTCTCAAGCCTGACCATCACAGACCCCCTGCGCGCATCAGTATGACCACTGCAAGAAAGCAGAGGATGCAGACGAACGATGCAGCATCCTCACGGGCGAATGCAAGAGGATGAAGCTTTCCCGTGCAGGCCTCGGATGAGAATCCGTACAGTCTGCTGTCCATGGCAAGCGCAGTCTCATCGGCACGCCTGAACGCGGCCGCAAAGACCGTTACGGCAAGCGGGCCCAGCGCCCTTGCCCTCTTTATGATTCCGCCGTGGGAAAAATCGGCTCCCCGCATGATCTGGGCATCCATGAGATCCCTTGCCTCCTGAGTGAGTATGGGAATGAAACGGAAGGCAACGGCCACCATGGTGGCAAGGTCGTGAACAGGAACCTTGAAGACCCTGAGCCAGGAAAGCCCTTTCTCAAGTCCATCCGCAATCTGCTTGGGAAGGGTTGTCAGGGTGAGCAGGTTGGATGCAAGGACGACCTCGGAAATCCTGAGAGTCAGAAGGATTGATGTCATGAGGCCGTCGTCAAGAAAGATGATGTTCATGCAGTCCACGACCAGAAGGACCAGAAGCGGAGTCCGAAGACCTCTGAACATGAAGGAAAGCGGTACACGTGACAGTGCAATCAGTGCGGACAGCACGGCCAGGCAAAGGGCGCACTGGAGAATGCTGCGTGAAAGGAAGACGCAGACTATGTAGACCACAAGCGCAACCAGCTTGGTACGCGGGTCAAGGCGGTGGAGGAACGAGGTTCCATGATGGTAACGTCCGAGGTTGATGTCCTTCAGCATGTCCGGATCCCCAGCGCGGCAAGTTCGCCTTTTCTTCCCAGAACATCCCGGGCGGAGCCTTCCATGACCACGGAGCCCTTGTCCATTACGTAGATATGGTCCGAATCGGCACAGTCCCGCGCATCGTGGGAAATCATCACCAGTCCCGTCCCCCGCTCCCTTCTGAGTTCCATGAGCGAGGAAAGGACTTCCGACCTGCCCCGGGCGTCCAGCATGGAGAGGCTTTCATCAAGCACAATGTACCGGGTGCCCAGCGCAAGGGCTCCTGCTATTGCAAGGCGCTGCATCTGGCCTCCGGAAAGCTGGAACGGATTTCTCAGCCTCAGGGATTCGATCGACATCGTGCGCAGCGCGGCATCGGTCCGTGCACATATCTCCAGGTGCGGCAGACCCAGGTTCTCGGGTCCGAATGCCACATCCTGCTCAACCGTATCGCCTACAATCTGGTTCTCGGGGTTCTGGAACACCATGCCCACTGTACAGCGGATCTTCCTCAGGACCGAGCCGCCGGGGGCGGTTGAACCGTCAAGCGCAAGCCCGTCCACGCACATGACTCCCCCCGAAGGGAGAATCAGCGCATTGAGAAGCTTTGCAAGTGTGGATTTGCCGGACCCGGAAGGTCCGATCACCGAGACGAAAGCCCCGTCCGGTATTTCCATATCCACTCCGGAGAGCGCACAGGACCCTTCCGGAGCATCCGGATAACGGTAGACGACGCCTCTGAGGCTTATCATTTTTCCTTTTCGGCGAGGTACTTCTTGATGGCGAACAGACCGCCGATGATTGCGACTCCGAAGAGGAGTTCCCACATCTGCCACTGCTTGATGACGAGCTCCCTGGTGAACGCGACCATGAGGATCTCGATGACGGAGTTCATGTTCTGGGCGATGATGACATGGATCAGCTCCACTGCCATGAGCACCTCAGCGGCATATTCCAGAAGAACCATGAGGGATTCGGACTTGCCTGCGACAAGGTTCCTGAACAGATCGGGGATTCTCACNNTCGACCTTACCCATCGTTCCGCCGACTTCGAAGAAAATCGGGGAGAAGTTGTTCTCTTTGGTGTTCAGCAGTTCAGCTTTGTCTTCTTTATCTTTGGCCATAAGGCCCTCCTTTTATGCGGATGACAAGGACTGCAGACACAATCCCTATCACGACACCACCTGCCACAGCACTTATCAGAAGGAACGGCAGATAGTAGGCTATCGCCCGACTTCTAAGTATAAGCCATGCGGCGGCTGTTTGTCCAAGGTTATGTGAGACCGCGCCCGTGACGCTGACTCCGACCACTCCGAAAAGTCCCGTCCTGCGAAGGAGAGCCATCGCCGCAAGCGAGAGCAGAGCCCCGCAGAGGGAATACAGGCCGGACACCACGTTGCCGAATAGAAGGGCACTCAGGACCACCCTTGTAAGTGAGACGGCAAGGGCATCCCTGAACCCCAGGGTATAGAGGGCAAAGACCACCGCTATGTTGGCAAGGCCAATCTTCATTCCGGGGATGGCCACGAAGGCCGGTATCTGGCTTTCCACGAACGACAGGATCATGGCCAGCGCCACCAGCATTCCCATATGCACTACTCTTCTGGTATCCATGGCCGCCCTCACAGTACGAAATCAAGACTGTCGCCCGTACCGCATACGGATACGGTCACTTTGTTCGGAAGGCATACTATGCTCTGGCCTTCGAACCTCACCCATCCCTGGTGGACGCAGAGATGGTTGGGACACTCGGCCTCCAGCATGCGGACCCTGCCGTCCTTTATCTCAATGGTGTTTGTTCCGCCGTTGATGGCGTATATTCCGTCAACGTCTAAAGAATATCTGGCGATTTCAGTATTCTGGACCATCACCGAGACATAGGAGCCTTCTTTGCCGTGGCTGCCTGTGACGATCAGGACAACCACCGCCACGGATAGTACGGCAACGACGAGGACGATATCCCGTATCATCCTCGACCTGGCGGCGGCTGTATTCCCATTACCTTTCATGTGTCACAGTATAGCAGGCGCAAGGCCCTTTGTGTACCGAAGCCCGCCGTCATCGGATATCCAGACGGCCTCCACCGAATCAAGCGATTCCACGAGCTCCAGACCCGCCTCATAGCTCATGCAGGAAAGAGCCGTGGAAAGGGCATCCGCAAGGGCGCTGTCGGTGCAGATGACGGACACGGACGGGAACATGGTGGCCGGCATGAGGGTGTCTTTGTCGATGATGTGGGGATACCTCTTCCCGTCCACGTAGAAGAAGCGCTCATAGCTTCCGCTGGTCACGCAGGAGCAGTCCGATATCTTCAGCGTCACGGCAAGCTTGTCGGTGTCGTTCGGATCACGTATTCCCGTGATCCACGGACTTCCGTCGGATTTAGTCCCTATGCACCTGATGTTGCCGCCCAGGTTGATCACGTATCCGGTCACGCCTTTTGAGATCAGCATCTGTGCGGCCTTCTCGGCGGCGTAGCCCTTGCCTACCGCACCGGCGTCAAGGCCGGAACCGGAATCGGTCAGGCGCAGCGTATTCGATTCGGTGTCGATCTCCACCTTGTCGAAGCCCACGTGATGCGATGCCTCTTCCAGCTCTGACAACGAAGGAAGATACGGGACATCGGCATTTCCGGCATCGTGCCAGAGGCTCAGCACCGCGCCAAGTGATATGTCCATCTCTCCCTGCGTCAGGACGCACATGTCCCGGGCGAAGATCATGAATCCGATAAGATCCGGATCCACCTCGACGGGATCCCCTCCGGCGCACCTGTTGACGGTGGCCAGGTTGTTCATTCCCTCGTATTCATGATAGATGTCCAGAAGCCTGTGCCAGTGCTCCAGGAGCCCGGCCACCGCTTCGGCATTCCTGTTGAATGTCTCTTCGGAATCCCCCGCGTAGCTGCTTATGTCGCTTACAGTGTCGAAGTACTGATAGTATGTGACGGACCGCACCGGAGCGGATGCCCGGCCGCTTCTTGAGCAGGAGGCGGTTATGAGGGAAAGAAAAAGGAGGACTGCCGCTGCAGCAGTCCTCCCGAGAGACTGTTTCATCAAAGGACTTCCAGCTTTCCGAGGGAGATCCTCTGGGTCGTGGCCTTGTCGAAGACGCAGATCTGGTCCCCGATGATGTCGCACTTGATCGGCTGGTCCACCTTGTAGTCGATTGCACCGAATACAACTGATGAGATCAGCTCATCGCCGAGCTTGACCTTGACCGTGGTCTCCATTCCTGAAGGCAGGGTCGAGTAAGCCGTGGCCTTGATCTTTCCGTCATCCCTGATGGTGAAGAACTCGGGCCTGATTCCCAGGGTGATCTCGGAAGCCTTGACGGCATCCTTCTTGAAGTTGGACGTGTATCTGGCTTTCACGCCCATGAACTCGACTATGGTCTCGCCGTCGACGGTCTTTGCCGTGGCATCGATGAAGTTCATGGTCGGGTTTCCGACGAAGTCGGCTACGAACCTGTTGGCAGGCTGTGAATAGACCGTCAGAGGCGGATCGTACTGCTGCAGGACGCCCTTCTCCATCAGGCAGATCTTGGTGGCCAGCGTCATGGCCTCCAGCTGGTCGTGCGTGACGTAGACGAACGTGGAATTGGAATCGGAATGGAGTCTCTTGAGCTCGGTCCTCATCTCGCTGCGCAGCTTGGCGTCCAGGTTCGAAAGCGGCTCGTCCATGAACAGGACCTGCGGCTTGGGAGCCAGCGTCCTGGCGATTGCGACCCTCTGCTGCTGTCCTCCGGAGAGCTCCGCAGGATAACGGCTCACGAACTCCTCGATCTTGAGCATCTTGAGCATCTCGCCCACACGGACCTTGATGTCCTCCTTCTTCCACTTGAGGTTCTCGAGTCCGAACGCGATGTTCTGGTAGACGGTCATGTGCGGCCACAGGGCATAGTTCTGGAACAGGAATCCGATGTCCCTCTTGGCCGGTGAGACGTTTATTCCGGTGGCGGCGTCGAAGACTACCTTGTCTCCGATGGTGATCTTTCCTTCCGTCGGGGTCTCAAGACCGGCGATCATCCTGAGCGTGGTGGTCTTTCCGCATCCCGAGGGTCCCAGAAGGGTTATGAAGTCATGCTCGTTGATGACGAGATTCAGGTCATCGACGGCGACGAATTTTTCAAAACGTTTGGTAACGTGTTCAAGTCTGATTTCTGGCATATTAACCTCCTACTCCCTTGTCTATGCTTGCTCCCGTCAGTTTGTTGACCAGCAGGTTTATCACCAGAACCGTCACGACGATGAGAAGGTTCAGTGCGTTGGCGCTCTGGTCGCACCAGATCTGCCAGTACTCCAGCAGGGTGGTCATCAGATAGATGGATCCGGATGAGAGGAGCGTGAACAGGGAGAGCTCTCTCATGCAGGATGTGAACGGAAGAAGATATCCGGAGATGAACGTCGATTTCTGGATGGGGAAGATGATCCTCACCATGCGCTTCCACCATGGCACGTTCACTATCAGGGCCGCTTCCTCGATCTCCTTGGAGAGCTGGAGCATGGCGTTGATTCCGCTTCTCGATGCAAAGGGCAGGTACTTGATGGAACCGACCAGGATCAGAAGGGTCATCGTCTTGCTCAGGCCCATGGCGGCACCGATTGCAAGGAACGCGGCGCCCATCGCCATCGAAGGCATGAGGTACGGAAGGAACGCCAGGTTGTCGGCCAGCTTGGCCAGTTTGGATCCCCTTCTCTTGGAGACCGCGTATCCGATCAGGATTCCGAGCGTACCGGCTATCAGCGAGCAGCTGAAGGAGAGCACGATGCTGTTGCGGAATGCGGACCAGACCTGGGTCTCGTAGATGAGGCCGTGCAGACCGTTCTGAAGCGGGAAGCCCGGATCAATCCAGAACGCAAGCGTAAGCGTGCTGTAGTCGCCGGGGACCATGGTGCAGGACTCGAGTGCGAAGCTGATGAGCGGCATGAACGAGCAGAAGCTGCACAGGATGATCAGGATCACAGCGGCGATCCACTTCCAGGCGCCGAGTTTGATGTATGAGATCTGTCCGCTCTTGCCTGTGACCGTGGTGAAGCTCTTCCTGCTGCCGGTGACCCTCTGGTTGATCCAGAGGATGGCCAGACCGAAGATGATCATGAATATGGCCATGATGTAGCCCTGTCCGTACCATCCGCGGGTGATGAACTGCTTGAGGGTTGTGGTCAGGACGCTGAATCCGCCTGTACCTCCCAGGAACTGGGGAACCGCGTATGCGCTCATGCTGCTCGAGAAGACCAGCAGGAACGTGGACAGAAGGGCCGGAAGCACGATCGGAAGGGTTATCTTCCTGATGATCTTGGCCCTGGAAGCCTTGAGGATGGTTGCGGCCTCCTCGAGGTTGGCGTCCATGTTCCTCAGGATTCCTCCGATCAGGATGTATGCGAACGGTGCATAGTGGAGGCCGAGGACTATGGCGCACGGAACAAGTCCGTACACCATGCCTTCAGGCAGCTTTATGCCTGTAAGGTAATACAGCATGCCGCTCTGATAGCTTCCTATGTCCGGGTTCTGGAAGAAGTTGATCCAGAACGTGGCGATGGTCCAGGACGGCATTATGTACGGGAAGATGAAGACCGTGGAGAAGAATTTCTTGAACTTCAGATCGGTCCTCGTTATCAGGAATGCCACGACTCCGCCGTATGCTATGGCTATGATGCTGGCGAGAAGCGACATGACTACTGCATTCTTCAGAGGTACCCAGAAGTAGACGCTGCTCATGTCTGAGAAAAGCATCCTCTTCCAGTGGAACGAGGTGAACTCCCCGACCTTCTTACCGAAAAGCTCGGGATACATCAGGTCCGCGATGTTCACCTTAAGCGTGTTGGCCACGAGAAGAACCACAGGGTAGATGGTGAAGAAGCCTAATATCACGACAGTCAGAAGCAGGATGATGTTCTCCGGCTTGGTCAGGAAGTCCCTGATCACGTAGATCATCTTGCGCTTCGGTCTGGCTTGCAATGCTATTTCGGCCATTTGAACTCCTTTCTTTATGTACTCATTACACTGGTGAAACAAAGATGGGGCGGGACATCATGCCCGCCCCGGAAGTACGGTCAGATGATCGTACTCACTTCTTCTTTGCGATCTCACCGTTGATGAAGTCAGAGACTGCAGCGGTGTTCTGGATGAGGTATGCGGCGTCTTCGGCCACAAGGCAGTTCTTCCAGAAGTCGATCGGCTGGTCGCCCTCGGCTGCGCCGATGGCCGGGTTGGTCGAATATGCTCCGAGGATCTCGGTTCCTGCTCCGCCCCACGGTGCGAATCCTTCGCTTGACATGAGGTAGTTGATGAACAGCATGGATGTGTAAGGTCTGTTGGCGGCCTTTGTCATCTGGACATACAGAGGATACATGAAACCTGAGAACGGATCGATCTGGCTGGCGGTGAAGGCACCGACCTGGAGGTTGGCCTTCAGTGAAGCGTCAAGGTCTCTGGTCTTTGAAAGGACGAACAGTCCCATCGAACCTGCGCTGTCGGCTGATGCGACGGTGTTGCAGATCTTTGTATCGGAGCTGACGGAGAAGTTCACGTTGGCAAGGAACTCCGCGACCCACTTGTAACCTGCGTTCTTGTAGGAACCGAGCTGGATGTCCTTTCCGTAGTAGGCCTTGTATGCCTTGGCGATCTTCTCTGCCCATGCATCGCTGGTGCACATGATGAGGAAGTTGTTGTTGACCTGCTCGGTGGTGGGGTTCTTGAAGAAGATCCTGTCCTTGAGTGCGCTCTCGGTCAGCTGCCAGACGTTGGTGATGACGGGAACGTTGTTTCCGAGTGTGTTCCAGATGAACAGCTTGTTGATGTACTGGTGTACGAGGGGAACCTGGTCTGCATCGGAGATTACACCCTTGAGTGATCCGGGGATGTAGTTGAGGAAGTAGTCGGTGGCCGATCTGTACATGACCAGCTGTGCGCCGTCCTGAATCATGACGACTGAAGCGACCTTGTCTGAGCCGCCGGTGGCTTCCTGTGCGATATTGGTGTAGATGTCGGCATCGTTCATCTTGGTTCCGACAGCGTTGGCCTCGGTGAGTCCGAGCTGTGCACCGTACTTGGCGACGAAGTCCTTCATCGCATTGGCGATTCTGGATGAGTTTCCATATGCATAGAAATCACCGGTCTCGGCCTTTGCAAGCTCGAGAAGCTCAGCATCGGTAAGCTTCTGGCCCTTTTCGATCTTGGATTCGAGCGTGTCGGCCTTCGACTCTGATGAAGCGTTTGCGAAGACAAATCCGCATACGAGTGCGAAAACAAGAGCGATAGCAACTAGTTTTTTCATTTTGATCTCCTTTTTATACATCGGACCACACGGCCCCTATGTAAGACTTTAATACNNCTTTAATACAGTACATAATGATAAATCATAATGCAGGCATTATCAAACATTATTTACAAAACAGGCAGGCGGACTTAGAATTCCTGTGAGGAAGGTTTCCATTATGACTGCGAAGGAAATGTGGCTGTTGTTCTCGCGAAAGGACAGGCCGTCAGCGGAAGAATACGACGCATGGGCATTCGGAGGCGCTCCGGACAAGCTTGCAGGGCTCGTCATGGAGGGCCGCAAGACAGCCACGGCCTCGGTCTATGAGCTGTACGCCTACGACAACGAGAGAATTCCGAAGGTGGGAGACTACAGCGTGATACTCGATTCGTCGGACAACGCGGTCTGCGTGATCAGGGACACGGATGTCAGGATAGTGCCGTTCAGGGATGTCGACGGACAGCATGCCCGCCGCGAGGGTGAAGGAGACCTTTCCCTTGATTACTGGAGGAATGTCCACCGGGAGTTCTTCACTTCAGAACTCGAGGAAGCCGGGAAGAAGCTCACGGACGATACCATGATTGTTCTGGAGACGTTCGAGGTCGTGTTCAGGCCTTGAGAATCACTCCGTGAGGATCAGGACCTGAAGATCAGTTCCACCGCCTGCTCAACATAATCCGACAGACCCATCTCCTGCACGCCCGCGACCTCGAAGCATCTGTTTACGGGGACGAGGATTTTTCTGGCGGGACTCTGCCCTACTGCCTCGGCCATCCTGGGGGTGATTTCTCCCAGCATCGAGTCGGCTGCGATGATTCCTATGGGACCGACGATCACATCGGCACTCCGGACGTTGATGACTACGGGATTCTCTCCCGTGGCGCCCATGTCGGCACCGGCCTTGAGCATCGCGGATGTAGCCAGGGAGTTGGTTCCGATCGCAGTGATCCCGCACTCCTTTCCGCAGGCCCTGATCTGCTCGATAAGAGCCTTTCCTATCTTTCCGCCCTGTCCGTCTATCACCACTATCTTCATGCTCACCTCCGGTATGTATCCAATCTACTTCACATGAGGTGCAAGTGCAACAGACTTCAGGCCTTTTTCTGATAGAGGAACCGCTTGATCTTGTCGGTCGGAGTCCTTTCGAAGGGAAGCTCGCGGATCTCCGCCCTGCGCACCCTGCTGAATGCCGACAGCTTGGCATTGACTCCGCCTACAATGGCGTCCAATTTGGATTGGATGGCCTCAATTGCCACTATACCCTTCTTTTTCAGGGCCTTCATATCAAGACGGATCATCGCAGTCAGTCCACCCTGGTCGGCTACAACAAGGCTTTCAATCACGTCTTCCTCGGAGTTGATCAGGAATTCGATGTTTTCCGGATAGATGTTCTCGCCCGACGGACCCAGGATCATGGTCTTGCATCTTCCCTTTATCCTGAGCCTTCCGTCCGCGAACTCGCCGATGTCTCCGGTGCGGAAATATCCGTCTTCCGTGAACACCTCCGACGTGAGGTCGCTGTTCCTGTAATACCCCTTCATGACGCTCGGTCCCTTGACCAGGACCTCTCCGGTGTTCTCATCCAATCTGACGTCAAGACTCTTCAAGACAGGGCCGAGTGTTCCGGGGACCTGGTCCTTAGGTCCGCATCCTGCGATGAACGGTGCGGTCTCCGTAAGACCGTAACCCAGTGCATACGGGAAACGGATTTTATGGAAGAATGCTTCGGCCTCTGAGTCGAAGGCAGCCCCTCCCACACCGAAGAACCTGATTCTGCCGCCGAACAGACTGCGGACCTTTCTGCCTATGATGCGGTACACCAGCGGTGCGGTGAACCTGTTGCGGGCAAGATTACCCAGAGTGGTCCCCTCCTTGAGCTTGGGAAGCAGGGCGCGCCTGTAGATCTTCTCTATCAGCAGGGGCACGGAAAGCATCACCTGAGGCCTCACCTCCCTCATGGCGGGCAGAAGGGTGTCGGTGCTTGGAGCCTTACCCAGATAAGTGATCTGCACTCCGTTCAGAAGAAGCAGTACGAACCCGATGGTGAACTCATAGACATGGCTCATGGGCAGGATCGAAAGCGCGTTCCAGCCTACGTGGATCTTGATGAACGGCGTGGAGCACTCATAGGCATTGAAGACGATGTTCCTGTTGGTCAGCATCACGGCCTTAGGGGTCCCGGTGGTTCCGCTTGTGTAGATGATCGAAGCCACATCCTCTTCCGACGGCCTGAGCGCCTCGAGTCCCAACCTGTCGGCATCCGAGGGGATGACCATGCGCGTATCGGTTCCCCGTGCATCCCTGAACGTATGCGCATCAGTGCATGCCGAAACCGGGACGGCGGTCATGTCCTCCATCCTGATGACCCTGACACCGCACCCTTCCAGTTTGGCCGCATGTTTTGAATTCACTACGACGAAGCCGGCCCCGCTGTGCTCCAGGATGCTCCTGACCTCATGGGCGCTGAAATCAGGAAGAACCGGCACGGCTATCGCCCCCGCCCTGTTCACCGCAAGGTATGCAAGACCCCAGTTGGGGCAGCTTTCTCCCAGAATGGCGACCTTGTCGTTCTTTCCCACACCCTCCCTGTGGAGGTAGAAGGCGACGTTCAGCGAAAGCTGAAGCAACTGTCCGTATGAAAGCGCATCATCCTTCCGCCATGTATTCAGAGCGGAGAGCCTGCCGTACCTCGATGCGGCGGCCTCCACCACGGATGTAAGCGTGTAATCCCTAAGTTTGATCATTCCCAGCCTCTTTTTTGACAGATTTTTTAAAAGTGTCAATAAAAAGATACATCATAACGGGCGTTCAGACAATAGCAAGTACACACCAATCAGTGGGAAAAAGCGATGGCTGATTCTTACCATTGTCATCAAACAATAGTATCGCACAACTTCACGAACCCCTGTCTTTTTGTTATATTTGTGCCGTATCGGAGATACCAATATGACAATCGTAAAGAAACAGAAGACACCCATCACCTTGCTCTGCGGATATCTCGGCGCAGGCAAGACCACATTGCTGAACAAAGTGCTGAACAACCAGCAGGGATATAAGGTCGCGGTCATCGTCAACGACATCGGAGAGGTCAACGTGGATGCATCGCTCATAGCAAAGGGAGCGAACATCACCGACACGAGCGACATCGTGCCTCTGACAAACGGATGCATCTGCTGCACCCTCAAGAGCCAGATGGCCACGAACATCGAGAAGATGATCAAGACCGGCAAGTACGACTACATCCTCATCGAGGCATCCGGAGTCTGCGAGCCCATGCCGATTGCGCAGGAGCTCGAGCTCATCAAGAACGGAAAGCTCGACAATGTCGTGGGCGTGGTCGATGCAGCCAGACTGGTGGACGAATTCGCCGGCGGCGACAGTCTTCTGAAGAAGGACGAGATCGGAGAGGAGGACATCGAGAGTCTTCTGATCCAGCAGATCGAGTTCTGCTCCACTCTCGTGATCAACAAGATCGACCTTGTTTCCGAGTCGGACCTTGCCAAGGTGAGGAAGGTCATCCAGGCCCTCCACCCGGGCGTCAAGGTCTTCGAGACTTCACACGGCGATGTTCCCGTGAAGGACATCCTGGCAACGGATTCATTCGACTTCGACGAGGTCTACGGTGCAGCCGGCTGGTGCAAGGCGCTTGAGGAAGGCGAACTCGACGGCCACGACCATGATGACGACGATGACGATGATCACGATGATCACGACGAGCACCATGAGCACGAAGATCACGACGAGCATCCACACGGACATCATCATGACCATCATGACCATGAGCATCATCACCACGAGCACAGGCACGAGNNCCATCACCACCATGATCACGAGGATCACGACGATCACGACGATCACGAAGAGCATCCACACGGTCATCATGACCATGAGCACCATCACCACGAGCACAGGCACGAGGGAGAGAGCGAGGATGAGTACGGAATCGGGACGTTCATCTACTACAGAAGGACTCCGATGAACAGGAACAAGCTCAGGGCCTACGTGAACAACTGGCCAAGGGACATCATCCGGTGCAAGGGCCTCATGTGGTTCGGCGACGAGTATGACGCGGCCTATGTGTTCGAGACTTCGGGAAGGCAGCTTCTCTGCGGCCCCTACGGCAAGTGGATCGCATCCGCACCCGCATCGCAGAGGAAGCAGATTCTGGCTCAGAACCCGCAGATCCGCGAGGACTGGGACGATCAGGTCGGCGACAGGATGATCAGGCTCTGCATAATCGGAAGGAACCTCGACAGGAAGGCGATCTCAGCACAGCTGGACGAGCTTCTCTGCAAAGAGGACGAGATAATCAAGTAATCGGAATCAGAGGTCTGCGGGGGTTCTGTCTCCGTAGACCGAAATCCAGTCTTTTCTGAAATTCTCCACGGCAAGATCAATCGACGGATGAGCCAGAGCGGTATCCAGAAGCTCCGGCGGGACGGTTATGGCCTGGGCGCCGTCCGCGATGGCGGCGGTGAGCTGTGCCACGTTCTTGAAGGAGGCGCCCACGATCCTGCAGTCACGGCCGTCCGCCCTGATGGCATCGGCTGTCTGGCGGAAGACCTTGTCGGCGTCGATATCCAGATTGAGCATCCTGTTGTAGTAGAGCGCAAGGTACTTCGCGCCGGCCATGGCGGCGAGCTCGCCCTGCATTGTGGTGTATATGGCCGTGGCGGTGACGTTGAAGCCTTCACGCGCCATGATTCCTATGGCCTTGAGGCCTTCGCGCGAGACAGGGGTCTTGATGTAGACCTTGTCGTCCACCTTGCTCCTGATTGCCTCGGCTTCCCTAAGGATTCCCGCGCAGTCGGCGCTGATGACCTGCACGTGCAGGGATCTGTCCGTCCCGAGAATCTTCCTGATGGCCCTGAGATGTTCATAGAAGTCGATCTTCCCCTCGGCCTTTATGATGGACGGATTGGTCGTAAGTCCGGAAACGGGATAATAGTCGACGGCCTGTTCGATCTTCTTCAGGTCTGCGGTGTCAAGCATCAGTTCCATAGGCGCTCTCCTCTACATGGCGTTCTGAATCATTCTAAATCAAATTGGTTCCTTTGCATATCGCAACATGTGATATCATGTGCACAAGGAGGACCGGACAGTGGAATACATCGGCACCGAACTTGAGGTCAGGGAGATCCCGTACAAGGATTTCACGGGCTACGACAGGCAGGACATAGCAGAGAGGTTCACCAGGGTCATCGAGACCGAGGGACCTGTCGTGGATGATTTTCTGGAGTTGAAGGTACTCAAGTCCTACACGATATTCCAGCGCGGCAGCCTGATAGCGCCGTTTCTGAGAAGCGTCCTCCTTTCGGTGGGTGCGGTCTGCACCAGGCAGACGGACTGCGACGGACAGGAGCATCTGGTCTTCTGGCCGGAGAGGTTCCGCGGCCATGAGGAGGAAATCGAGGCTCTGAAGTTTGCCGGCTATACCGATTTCAGGCCGTCCGGGCAGAAGGAAATGATGCCGGAAGGCACGTTCCGTTCCATAGCGGATTTCCCGCAGATCGAGGTGTTCAACGCCATGAAGGCGGTCCTGGGGGAAACGGATTCCATAAAGAAGGAAGACCTGCTCACCGAGACGAACCACGCCCTGGGATTCCTGGTCAAAGGAAGGCAGATAAGGCTGACGCTTGAGAATGTGCTGAAGGCAGGAACCGCAAACGGGACGTTCGTCTATAGCCGGAGAACGGGAACGGTCAGGCTCAGATGAGCTTGTGAGTGAAGCAGGAGAAGGAGCCCGTGTGGCATGCCGGCCCGTCCGGAATCACCTCCACCAGCAGGGCGTCGTCGTCGCAGTCGCTTGTGATGGACACGATGTGCTGGAAGTTGCCGCTGGTCTCCCCTTTGAGCCACAGCTTCCGTCTTGAGCGTGACCAGAAGCACGTCAGCTTCTTCTGAACCGACAGTTCCAGGGACTCCCTGTTCATGTACGCCAGGGTCAGGACCTGCCTGGTCTCATGATCCACGACAATCGCCGGAATCAGCCCCTTCTCATCGAACTTAAGGACATCAAGATCAATTCCCGTCATTTTCACCTCACTGTGATTCCGTTCTGTGCCAGAACCTTCTTGAGCTCGGGGATGCCCACCTCCCCGAAATGGAATATCGATGCGGCAAGTCCCGCATCCACCTTGGGCAGGGTCTTGAAAAGCTTCACGAAATCCTCGATGCAGCCTGCGCCGCCGCTTGCTATCACGGGCACATTCACTGCATCGCACACCGCAGAGAGCATCTCGAGGTCGAATCCCTTCCTGACGCCGTCGGTGTCTATGCTGTTGAGGACCACCTCACCGGCCCCGTTGCGGACGCACTCGGAGATCCAGCCGACGGCCTCAAGGCCCGTGTCCTCCCTTCCGCCCTTGGCGAATACTCTGAATTCTCCGTCAACCCGTTTGACATCGGCGGAGATCACCACGCACTGGCTGCCGTACCTGAGGGCAGCCTCCTTCACCAGGGAGGGATTCCTGATGGCTCCGCTGTTGACGCTGACCTTGTCGGCACCGCACTTGAGCACACGGTCGAAGTCATCCAGGGAGTTTATGCCGCCGCCTACGGTAAGCGGTATGAATACCTTTGAGGCCGTCTCCCTCAGGATGTCGGTGAACAGACTGCGTCCGTCGGATGAGGCGGTGATGTCATAGAACACGAGCTCGTCGGCGCCGCAGGACGAATACCAGGCGGCAAGATCCACGGGAGAACTGACGTCCTTTATACCCTGGAAGTTCACTCCCTTCACGACCCTTCCGTCCCTGACGTCCAGGCAGGGTATGATTCTTTTCGTTATCATCCTGCCACCTCCAGCGCATCCTCGAGCCTGATGGCTCCGGTATAGTATGCCTTCCCTATTATNNGCGGTGACTTCAAGACCGCAGGACGAACATATGGTCCTGTAGAGGTCAAGGTTGGTTCCCTTCATGGCACCGTCTCTGGAGATGTCTGTCACAATCACGGTCTTCACGCCTTTATGCTCCAGTTCGCTTATGAACTCGAGGCCGTCCTTGCGGGATGTCTCCAACCAGCCTTTCACGGCGACCTTTCCGTCCTTGAGGTCCACGCCTACGGCTATCCGCTCCCCGAAGCGGGATACCGCCTCATCGAGGAATGCAGGATTCTCCAGAGCTGCGGTTCCGAGTATGACACGGGAGATTCCGGCATCAAGGTATCTGCATACGGTGTCCATATTCCTGATTCCTCCTCCTATTTCCGATGTCATTCCCGGAATCCGGGCTATCGTTCTTACTATTTCCATATTCACCGCGGAGCCTTCCCTTGCACCGTCGAGGTCAACGATGTGGATGGCACGGCAACCCTTTGATGCGAAATCCGCGGCAACGGAGTACGGATCGTCGCTGTAGACGGTGACCTTGGCGTAGTCTCCCTTGAGGAGCCTGACGGCCTTGCCGCCGAGTATGTCTATGGCAGGAAAGATCACCATGGCTCAGACCTCCGTGAATGCCTTGAGGATGGCAAGCCCCACATCGCCGCTCTTCTCCGGATGGAACTGCGTGCCGTACACGTTGGCGCGCTCCACGCTTGCGGTGAGCACGGCGCCGTATTCGGTCACTGCCGTGGTGAACGTCTCGCAGCCGGTGGCGTGGTAGGAATGGACGAAATACACGTAATCGTTCTCATGGATGTACCTGAACAGCCTGGAGTTGTTTCTGAACAGGAGTGCGTTCCATCCGATCTGCGGAATCTTCAGGTCCCCGTGCCCGGCGGCCTTCAGGTCCTCGGCGATGGGTTTGACCTCACCGGGGATCAGTCCCAGCCCCTGATGGAAGCCGTCCTCATAGTCCCAGTCGAACAGCATCTGCATGCCAAGGCATATCCCCAGAAGGGGCTTGCCTGCCGATACCAGATCCATCATGCACTGCTCCGCACCGCTTTCTGAAAGGGCCTTGCGGGCATCGGCGAAGGCACCCACCCCGGGAAGCACAAGGCGGTCGGCGCTTCTGAGGACACTTGCGGACCTTGAAACAACGGCCTCCTCCCCGATTGCCGCGAACGAGCTTTTCAGCGAGAAGAGGTTCCCGACTCCGTAGTCGATGATCGCCGTCATAGCAGTCCCTTTGTGGACGGAATCTCTCCGCATGCATCCGGATCCGATGCCGCGGCCTTCCTGAGCGCACGTGCGACAGCCTTGAACATGCCTTCCGCTATGTGGTGCGAATTCCTGCCGTCAAGCTGCTTTATGTGGAGCGTGATCCCCGCATTGGATGCGAAGGCCTGGAAGAACTCCTCCACGAGTTCGGTGTCGAACGTTCCGATCTTCTCGGTTCTGAACGCGGCGCTGTAGCACAGCATACCGCGTCCCGAGATATCGACCGAGGCAAGGATCAGGGCCTCGTCCATGGGAAGGACGATGTCGCCGTAGCGGCAGATTCCCTTCTTGTCACCCAGAGCCTGCCTGAAGGCCTGTCCGAGCACTATGCCGATGTCCTCGGTGCTGTGGTGGTCGTCCACGCAGGTGTCGCCCTTGCATGAGACGTCCAGATCGAATCTCCCATGGCGTGCGAACAACGTCAGCATGTGGTCCATGAATCCGATTCCGGTCCTGATTTCACTTTTTCCGGTGCCGTCGATCACCAGAGACAGACTGATGTCGGTCTCCGCCGTCTTCCTGTCGATGCTGCTGCTTCTCATGTCTCCTCCTCATGCCTTCTGCTGCGAAAGAATCTCCTCTGCCGTCCTTAGGAAAATCTCCATGTTCTCACGCGTCCCGATGGACACCCTGCACCATGATGCGATGCGTTCCTTGGTGAAGTGCCTTATCAGGATTCCCTTCTCCTTCATCTTCCGGTAGAAGTCACCGCCGTCGATCCTGTCGGACTTCACGAATATGAAGTTGGCCTTTGAATCCAGGACCCTGAATCCCAGTTTCCTGAGGCCGTTCACCGTGAATTCCCTGTTCTCCATTATGGTGCGGCAGTTGGCTCTTGTATATTCCTCGTCGGAAAGTATTCCTATTCCCATGGCGCTGGTCATGTTGTTCACGTTGTACGGGTTGGTGGAATACTTGATGGTGTTCAGGTCGGCGATGATTTCCCTTGAGGCGATACCGTAACCCAGTCTTCCGCCTGCGAAGCTCCTGGACTTGGAGAACGTCTGACAGACCAGAAGGTTGCCGTACTTCCTTACCAGGTCCACACAGCTCTGGGCGCCGAAATCGACATAGGCCTCATCCACCACCACGATCCTGTCAGGATCCGACTTTACCAGACGCTCTATCTCCGATACCGGAAGGGCTATTCCCGTGGGTGCGTTGGGATTGGCGATGAACACCGTCCCGCGGCGGCCCATGTAGTCGTCCACGCACAGCGTGAAATCCTCACGCAATGGGATGATTTCATAGGGCGATGCATTGATTTCGGCGAACACCGGATAGAAGCCGTAGGTGATGTCCGCGAAGAGCGCGGGATTGTCCTTGTCCGTATAGGCCATGAACGCGAAGTTCAGGATCTCGTCCGAACCGTTGGTCACCATCACCATGTCCCTGTCCACCCCGTAGCGGTCGGCTATGGCCTGCGATATCAGGACCGAATCAGGGTCGCTGTACAGCTGGGCCGGCCTTGTGTTCCCGTGGGCGTATCCGATAGCCTTGGGCGAAGGCGGGAACGGGTTCTCGTTGGTGTTCAGCTTTATGTATCTGTCCATGTCCGACGGCTGCTCGCCGGGGACATAGGGCTTCAGGCGTGCATACTTCGAAGAGAAAAACCTGCTCATGCCTTCCCCTCCCTCACCAGGGCGCTTCTGGCGTGTGCCTCCAGACCCTCGCGTCTGGCGAACAGGGCGATATCGTCCGCCACCGCAGAGAGCGCCTGCGGCGTGTAGTAGGTGAACTGGTACTTCTTTATGAAGTCGTCCACGGAAAGCGGAGACGAGAACCTTGCCGTGCCGCTTGTGGGCAGCGTGTGGTTGGGACCTGCAAGATAATCGCCGAGAGCCTCAGGGCAGCTTCTGCCCAGGAAAACGGAGCCTGCGTTGTGGATCATATCCAGATAGTCGAACGGGTTGTCCACACAGACCTCCAGGTGCTCCGGAGCTATCCTGTCGCTTACTTCGATGGCCTTTTCTATGGATGATGCTATGATAATCTTGCCGTTGGTCTCGATCGAGGCCCTCGCAATCTCCTGACGAGGCAGAACAGAAAGCTGTTTCTCCAGCTCCTGTGCCACACGGGAGGCAAGGTCCCTGCTGTCAGTGACCAGCACCGCCGATGCGTTGCGGTCGTGCTCGGCCTGGCTGAGCATGTCGGCCGCCACCACGCGGGCGTCGGATGCTCCGTCGGCTATTATCAGTATCTCGCTGGGACCGGCGATCATGTCTATGGACACGACGCCGGACACCTGTCTCTTGGCTTCGGCCACGAATATGTTGCCCGGCCCCACGATCTTGTCCGCCTTAGGTACTGTCTCAGTTCCATAGGCAAGTGCCGCCACCGCCTGGGCGCCGCCCACACGGAAAACCCTGTCCACCCCGGCGACCTTTGCAGCAGCAAGCACGGCCCGGCTGACCTTTCCGTCCCGTCCCGGCGGCGTGACCATCACAACCTGCCCGACGCCCGCGATCTTTGCGGGAATCGTGTCCATCAGGACGGTGGAAGGATAGGCGGCGGTTCCGCCCGGCACATAGATTCCTGCCACGGAGACCGGAACGATCTTCTGGCCCAGCACCACTCCGCGGTCTTCTGAGATGACAAAGCTCTCCCTCTTCTGTCGGCTGTGGTAATTCCTGATGTTTCCGGCAGCCTTCTCAAGGACCCTGATGAACCCGGGATCGGAGGATCCGAAAGCCTCCTCTATCTCGCTGCGCGGGACCTCGATGGAATCGATCTCCGCTTTGTCGAACTTCTCCGTGTATTCCCTAAGCGCAATGTCTCCGCGTGTCCTGACGTCATCGATTATCGGAGCCACTATGCCCGAAACATCCTGGGACGACGACGTGCGGGCGAATATCTTATCGTCCGCCACAGCCCCGTATTCGTATATCTTTATCATTTCATCCCTCCACGGCCTTTCCGAGTGCGCCGATCACCTTCAGCAGCGCGTCCTTCTTGAATTCAAACGAAGACTTGTTGACTATCACCCTGGCGGAGATGGGCATTATGGTCTCCAGGACCTCAAGGCCGTTCTCCCTGAGTGTGGCACCTGTCTCCACTATGTCCACGATCACGTCGGACATCCCCAGTACGGGAGCAAGCTCGATGGACCCGTTCAGATGGATCACGTCTATCTCCCTGCCCACGGATGCATAGTAGCTGCGGGCGATGCGGGAGAACTTGGTGGCCACCCTCAGCGTCAGGTCCGGATTGTCGCGGAAGCCTTTCCTTGCCGCCACACACATCCTGCAGCGTCCCATACCCAGGTCCAGCATCTCGTATACATCGGGCCTGTACTCGTCGATTATGTCCTTGCCGGCCACACCGATGTCCGCTGCCCCGCGCTCCACGTAGACGGCGACATCGCTGGGCTTGGCCCAGAAGAACCTCACCCCGGCATCCGGATTCTCGAAAACCAGCTTTCTGGAATCGCCCAGGATCTCCCGGCATTCGTACCCGGCCTGTGCGAACATCTCATACACCTTCTCACCGAGTCTTCCCTTCGGAAGTGCCACATCAAGCATCTGCACCTCCCACAATGTCCCTGTAGCGCAGGTCGGAAGGAATCTCCCTGAGCGTCATGACGCTGCGGTTCCCGCTGCGAAGAGAATCGGCCTTCTCAAGGACCTTCTTCATGTCGTCGCCGTCCGAATACAGCAGGACGGTGTCCACGTCATACTCGGAACCCGCCTGGAGCATCCTCTCCAGCGGATCCATATAGACCGCAAAGCCTATGGCACCGCTGCGCTTTCCCATGCGGCGCATGAGCCTGTCGTACTGCCCGCCGGAAAGGACCGGGACGGGAACCCCCTCCACATAGCCCCTGAATATGATTCCGTTGTAGTACTTCATTCCGCCCAGGACTGAGAAATCGATCCTGACGGCATCTTCATCCAGAGCCGAAACCACGGATTCAAGCTCCGATACCAGTTCTTCATCCGCCCCCATTGCCCTGAGGTCGGAAAGGACTTCGCCGTTGGAACCTGTAAGCGAACTCAGCTCCGCCAGCTTACCGAAAGCCCCGGCGCAATCGGGATACTCCTTTGCAAGGGCCGTCAGCCGGGGCCTGTTCCTTGAGGACAGGGCCTCAACGGCCTTCTCCGATGCCTCTTCCGACGCAATCTCCTTCAATATCCGCTCGATGATCCCCATGTGGGAAATCGTGAGCATGCATTTCCCCGATATTGTCTTCAGGCTCTTCTGGGCCAGGACGGCGACCTCGGAAAGCTCCACCAGCCCGATTTCACCTATGCATTCCAGACCGGCCTGCATTATCTCCCTGAACGTGCCGGAGCGGTCGGAGACACGGTAGACGTTCTCGTCATAGCAGATGCGCGAGACGCGGCTTCCCGAGTCCTTCAGGCTGCGCACGATGGACAGCGTGACATCCGGCTTGAGCGCCATCAGCTTGCCGTCGGTGTCCGTGAACGTGATCATGTTCCCTGAGACCAGGAAGTCCTTGTATCCGGCGTAGAGGTCGTACTCCTCGAACCTGCTCATGCGGTATGTCCTGTATCCGTAGGACCTATAGAGGGACCTCAGGGCCATGACCACCCTTTCCTC
>LXOW01012276.1_pt2 | contig 21356 bp, 17 predicted proteins | sample 1368591 | NCBI WGS metagenome assembly LXOW01 (sample SAMN04884650, study PRJNA319009) | bovine gut metagenome | isolation source: Cow rumen | host: Bos taurus | place: Italy: Legnaro (PD) | collected 2014-07-09
AGATGTGTATAAGAGACAGGAACTATATCGCCAAAGTAGAGGGAAAACGCTCGTTCCCATGGCGCTGCATTGTTATCTCAGAAAATGACAAGGACCTGGCCGACAACGACATGGTGTACCGTCTCGCTTCGCCCAGCCGTGTTGACGACCTCAGTTGGATCCAACCTGGCAAGGTGGCTTGGGACTGGTGGAACAACTGGAATGTCTATGGTGTACCCTTCAAGGCCGGCATCAACAACGATACGTACAAGTATTACATCGACTTCGCCTCAAAATACGGCATCGAATACGTGATTTTGGACGAAGGATGGGCTGTGAACAAACAGGCCGACCTCTTTCAGGTAGTGCCCGAAATCGATCTTGTGGAGCTGGTCAACTATGGCAAGGAACGCAATGTAGGCCTTGTATTATGGGCTGGCTATGCCGCCATCGATAAGGATATGGAACACGTGTGCCAACATTATTCCGAAATGGGTGTGAAAGGCTTCAAGGTTGATTTCATGGACGGTGACGACCAGATGATAGTAGACTTCTACTACCGCATGGCGGCGATGGCAGCCAAATACCATCTATTCGTCGACTTCCACGGTGCTTACAAGCCTACGGGGCTGAGCCGTACCTACCCCAATGTGTTGAACTATGAAGGTGTCTATGGTTTGGAGCAGGCCAAGTGGGACAACGAAGGCGACTTGGTGCTGAACGAAGTTACCATTCCTTTCATCCGTATGGTAGCTGGTTCGTTTGATTATACTCAGGGTGCTATGCATAATGCCCAACGAGGCAGCTTCTCCGCCAACTGGGGCGAGCCGATGAGCCAGGGTACCCGTTGCCGTCAATTGGCTGAATACGTCATCTTTGAATCACCTTTCAACATGCTGTGCGACAGCCCGAGCAACTACCTTCAGGAAGATGAATGCACCCAATTCATCGCCAGCGTGCCTACCACTTGGGATGAGACCGTGGTCCTTGACGGCAAGGTGGGCGAATACCTCGTCATTGCCCGCAAGAAGGACTTTCATTGGTATATCGGTGCCATCACCAACTGGGAAGAGCGCGACCTTGTTTTGGATCTCTCTGTTTTGCCAGGTTTTGGTGCCAAGTCCGGCAACATTTTCCGTGATGGTGTGAATGCCAACCGCGTAGCCAAGGATTATATTTCTGAGCAAATCCAAGTCATGGGAAATAAGGTTAAAATCCATCTCGCCAAAGGCGGTGGAGCGGTGATAGTGTTTTAAGGAGACAGAATGATTAACAACAGAATATTATACGAAGACAACCACCTGATCGTCGTCAACAAACTCCCCTCGGAGATTGTCCAAGGGGATAAAACGGGCGACAAATGCCTTCTGGACGATGTCAAGGACTACATCAAGGAGAAATACGATAAACCAGGCAATGTTTTCGCGGGTTTGGTGCATCGCATCGACCGTCCCGTGAGCGGCGCTGTCGTTTTCGCCAAGACGAGCAAAGCGCTCTCACGCATGACCGTGAAGGTAAAAGACCGTGACTTCCATAAAATCTATCTTGCCATCGTGAAAAACCGTCCCCCGAAAGACGCTGACGTGCTGGAAGATTACCTGGTAAAAAACGAGAAACAAAACAAATCGTATGTGGTTCCCGAAGGCACCAAAGAGGCCAAATTAGCCCGTTTGAGTTATCGATTGGTGGGTAAGTCCGACAATTACTACCTGCTGGAGGTAGAACTTTTCACAGGGCGTCATCACCAGATTCGCTGCCAATTGGCACATATCGGATGCCCCATCAAGGGCGACTTGAAATACGGTTATCCGAGAAGCAATCCCGATGCTTCCATTTGCCTCCACGCCTGGAAAATCTCATTTGAGCATCCCGTCCAAAAGACGCCAATGGATATTACAGCCCCCATGCCATCCATGGAGCCTTGGCCTTCTTTCTTCTGACTTCTGTCTTCTTACTTCTCAATAATAACCCCACTTCCGAGAACATACGGCTCTGTCTCATGATACATCACGCCGAATTGTCCAGCGGCAATACCTGAGACAGGCACGTCAGAGATGATGTCGGCGCCTTGTTCCGTTATATGAACCGTACCCATGGTGAATTCCGGTTGATGGCGGATTTTATATCGGACACGCATACCTTCGGTGAGGTGTAAGGTTGGATTCATCATCTGGAGATCGCCCAAGGGAATAATATCGGTGTATTGCGCCACGGGGTCGTAGCCCTGNNCCAAGGCCTCTGCGCTGCCCGATGGTATGGAACCAGAAACCCTTGTGGCGACCGAGTTTCTTGCCTGTCTCCAGTTCTACAATGTCGCCCGGCATCTCCCCCAAATACTCACGGATATAGTCGTTGTAGTTGATCTTGCCCAAGAAACAAATCCCTTGGCTGTCATGGCGTTCCGCCGACGGAAGTTTGTATTTTGCCGCCAATTCACGAACTTTGGGCTTGGGAATATCCCCTATCGGGAAGATCACCTTGCTCAGTTGGGCATAGGTGATACGACCCAAGAAATAGGTCTGGTCCTTAAAGGTATCCGCCGCTGTACCAAGCCAAAAGATGCCATTTGGATCTTCCCACGAACGGGCGTAGTGCCCTGTGGCGATCTTATCGAAGTTATGGCCTTCCTTTTCCTCAAAGGCGCCCAACTTGATCCATCGGTTACACATTACGTCAGGATTGGGCGTCAAACCCTTGCGCACCATCTCCATGGTGTAACGGCCCACTGTCTCGAAATACTCATGCTGCAAATCGACGATATCAAACTTGCAGCCGTATTTCTTGGCAATATAGGTAGTGATTTCAATATCTTCTTCCGACGGACAGCTCGAAAGGTCCTCTTTGCCTTCCATGCCTATCTTGATATAAAAGATATGCGGGTCGTAGCCCTGCTCCTTGAGCAGCGGCACCACCACGGAGCTGTCCACTCCACCCGATACTAGTGCGGCGATGTTCATGGTGCAAAGATAATAATTATTCCGTCATTGAATAAGGTTTGTCCTCGGGATTCAAGCCTCTTGTGGGATTGGGCTCGGAACCCATCTCAAAAACCAACTCCCCGCCTTGCATCAACTGTTTGTGGGTGAGATAAAGTTTCGTGATTTCTTGGCCGTTCAGTGTCACTTTTTGGACATAGCGGTTTTCGTCGCTCACCTCGGGCGCCTTGATTTCCATGGTTTTGCCATTGCCCAAACGTACTTTCAAATAGGGCAGATAGGGCGCTCCCAACACATATTGGTCACTACCAGGACAAACAGGATAGAAGCCCATGACAGAGAAGATGTACCAAGCCGACATCTGACCGCAGTCGTCGTTGCCGCAAAGGCCGTCGATATTGTTTTTGTAAAAACGGTTCATGATCTCACGAAGCCAGTATTGGGTCTTGTAAGGCTTTGAAGTCCAGTTATAGAGATAAGCGATGTGATGCGCCGGCTCGTTGCCATGGTTGTAGCAACCCATCAGGCCTTCCTCGGTCACGTCTTCGGTGTTTTCGAAAAACTCCTTGGGTAGTTGCATCACGAACAACGTATCAAGATTATGGATAAATTGCTCATCGCCACCCATGGCTTCGATCAGGCCTTTCACGTCTTGCGGAACATAAAATGAATACACCCAAGAATTGCCTTCCACAAAACCCTCGCCTTCGGTGTCCATCAGGCTGAATGGTTCTTTCCAGGTGCCATTGCTCATGCGTGGCCGGGCAAAACCCAACTCCGTATCGAAGGTGTTGCGCCAGTTGGCGGCACGGTTTTGATATTCCGAAGCCATCACGGTGTCCCCCGCTTTCAAGGCCGCTTGATAAATCGCCCAATCGTCATAGGCATATTCCATAGTGACCGAAACACAGCCGCTATTGCGATCAAAGGGCACATAACCCAAGCGCTGGTAATCCACCAGATTCACATAATAGGGACAGGTGGAGCTACGCTGCATAGCCTCTAACAGATTGCTTTTCAAAGGCACAACCTCTTTGATATAGGCATCCGATAGCACCGAAGTGGCGTGATAGCCGATCATGCACCAATTCTCATTGCCCATGTGCGACCACACCGGAAGCAATCCGTGAACGCTTTGCTCGCTGTGTTTCAGCATGGATTCCACCATGTCGGCGTTACGTTTGGGCTGTATCACATTGAAGAGCGGATGCAAAGCACGGTAGGTATCCCACAAGGAAAACACCGTGTAATTCGTAAAGCCTTCTGCTTGATGGATGTTATGGTCGATGCCTCGATACTGTCCGTCCACATCCATGTAAACCGACGGATTGATCATCGTATGGTACAACGAGGTGTACAGCATCGCCTTTTGATCCTCCGTGCCTTCGGCTTGAAGCACCGACAGTTCCTTATTCCACTTGGCTTGAGTCTCGGCCAACAACTGGTCAAAACCACGGCCATCGGTCTCAGCATGGAGGTTTCTCAAGGCTCCTTCAGTACTTGTCGCGGAAAGCGCCACCTTCATCTCAAGCGTTTGCGGATTCGCGAAACTGAAATAGGCCACAATCTTGCGACCCGTCATCTCCGGAAAGTTCCGATTCACTTGAAACTTGCCCCACATGCCGTTGTATTTGGGTTTCTGCAACTCACGATAGCCATAATCCACCATGGGCTGATTGAAACTGATGGCAAAGTAGGTGTAATTGGTCCTGGCCCAGCCGTTGGTGATGCGGTAGCCCGTCAACAGCGTGTCATTTTCCACGCGAAGATTGGCCCAAAGCGTTTTGCCGTCATAGTTGTAAATGGCATGTTGCAAATCAAGGATGATGCTGCCGTTTTGGCCTTCGGGATAAGTGTAACGATGCACTCCGACATGTTCTGTGGCTGTGAGCTCGGCTTTGATATGGTAATCGTCAAGGACCACGGTGTAATAGCCCGGAGCGGCTGTTTCGGTCTCATGACGATAACGTGAGCGATAGCCTTTGTCAGGGTCGGTCTGTGTGCCGGGGTTGAACTTGATAGCCCCCGTAACCGGCATCACCAAAACATCGCCCAAATCGGAATGGCCCGTGCCGCTGAAGTGCGTGTGGCTAAAGCCCACGATGGTACTGTCTTTATGCTGATAACCCGCACAATATTCGTATACTCTTGGCTGATACTCGCCGTCGATGTCATGCGGTACCGTATCCGTGTCAGGACTCAATTGCACGATGCCAAACGGAGCACAAGCCCCAGGGAAGGTATGCCCCATGCCGTTTGTCCCGATGATGGGGTTCACATAATGGGTGTAATCAGCTATGTCTATGGTTTCCTGTTGATGGTTTGCACAACCAAAAAGCAACAAGGTTAAGGCTATCAGTAAGAATAATCTCTTCATAAGATAGATTTTTGCCACAAAAATACAAAAAATATTTATCTTTGTAAAAAATCATTGCTATGATCGAACCTCACGAACTCGGAAAAATTGGCGAAGATCTTGCCGTAGCATATCTTCAGGATAAAGGCTATCAAATCCTTGAACGCAACTGGCGCTCAGGACATAAGGAAATCGATATCATTGCGTTAAACGATGACGATGTTTTGATCATCGTGGAAGTAAAAACCAGAAAATCGGATGATTTCGGCGAGCCTGACATTGCCGTAGGCATCACCAAACAGCGCATGCTCATCTGGGCGGCGGACGCTTATGTCCGGTATAAGAATTTGGACGTGGATGTCCGATTTGACATCATCTCCATAGTGATCTCCGACGCTGAGCCGGAGATCGAACACATTGAGGATGCTTTTATTTCGCCATTGCGAGGCGTATAAACAAGACGTATTACCCTACTGAACAGCCAGGAGCAACAAGGTCGCTGGGCGTAAGGAGCACCAAGCGGCCGTCCTTGTCCTCGGCAGAGAGGATCATGCCTTCGCTGACCACGCCCTTGAGCTTGCGGGGTTCAAAGTTGGCAATGAAGCAGACCTGCTTGCCCACCAGCTTCTCGGGTTCGGTGTAATACTTGGCGATACCGCTGACGATGGTGCGCTTCTGCATACCATCGTCGATGAGGAACTGCAACAGCTTGTCGGCCTTCGGCACCTTCTGGCATTCCAGGATGGTACCCACACGGATATCCACCTTCATGTAATCATCAAAACTCACCACAGGCTTCACTTCAGCGGGTTTCCAGGCGTTCAGTTGGTTGGCCTTCTTGGTGTCTTCCAACTTCTGGAGTTGGGCGGCCACCACACTGTCTTCGACCTTTTCGAAAAGCAGTTCCGGCTGACCGATGACATGGCCTTCTGGCAACAGGACGGTCCTTTCGGCATCGTTCCATCCTTTAAACAAGAAATGGAGCATCCGCTGCAGCTTATGTGCGCTGAAGGGCAGGAACGGCTCACTCAAAATGGCGAGGTGGGCTACAATCTGAAGCGACACCGCCATCACCGTCTTCACCCTTTCTGGATCAGTCTTGATTTGCTTCCAAGGCTCGTTATCCGTGAGATATTTGTTACCCAAACGGGCCAGATTCATCAGTTCGGAAAGGGCCTCACGGAACTTGTAGGTCTCAATGAGACGACCTATCGTGGAAGCATAGCCGTTCATTTCGGCAACAACAGCTTCATCAACCTGGTTCAAGCCCGTCATCGCCGGCACGGCACCTCCATAGAATTTATGCGTCAGCACCAAGGTGCGGTTCACAAAGTTGCCAAAGATGGCCAACAGTTCGTTGTTGTTGCGGTCCTGATAGTCCTTCCAAGTGAAGTTGTTGTCCTTGGTTTCAGGGGCATTGGCGGTCAGCACATAACGCAGCACGTCCTGCTTACCTGGGAACTCCTGCAAGTATTCATGCAGCCACACGGCCCAGTTGCGCGAGGTCGAAATCTTGTCGTTCTCGAGGTTGAGGAACTCGTTGGCAGGCACATTGTCAGGCATGATAAAGTCGCCGTATGCCTTCATCATGCATGGGAAGATGATGCAGTGGAATACGATGTTGTCCTTGCCGATAAAGTGCACCAGCTTGGTCTCTGGGTCCTTCCACCACTTTTCCCAGTCTTCGCCACGTTGTTCGCAAATTTCCTTGGTGTTGCTGATATAACCGATAGGCGCATCGAACCACACATACAACACCTTGCCGTCGGCACCTTCTACGGGGACGGGGACACCCCAATCCAAGTCACGGGTGACGGCACGGGGTTGCAAGCCACCGTCGAGCCAGCTCTTCACTTGACCGTATACGTTGACTTTCCACTCCTTATGGCCTTCGAGAATCCACTCGCGGAGCCAGCCTTCATATTGGTCCAGAGGCAGGTACCAATGTTTGGTCGGCTTTTTCACCAAGGCCGCACCGCTGAGTTGGGAATGCGGGTTGATGAGTTCATCGGGACTCAACGAAGAGCCACATTTCTCACATTGGTCTCCGTAGGCTCCCTCGGCACCACATTTCGGGCAGGTGCCCACAATATATCTATCGGAAAGGAACTTCTGGCGTTCCGGATCGAAGTATTGCTCGGTCTCCTTCTCGATGAACTTTCCTTCATCATAGAGTTTCTTGAAGAACTCTTGGGCCGTAGCGCGGTGCATCTTCGAAGAAGTGCGGGAGTAGATGTCGTAGCTGATACCTAACTCTTCGAACGACTTCTTGATGATGCCATGGTAGCGATCCACGATATCTTGCGGGGTGCAGCCTTCTTTTTCGGCCTTGATGGTAATCGGCACGCCATGCTCATCGGAACCACCGACAAACAGCACTTCCTGGCCGCACATTCGTAGGTAGCGGACATAGGTGTCGGCGGGGACATAAACGCCGGCAAGGTGACCGATGTGGACAGGGCCGTTAGCGTAAGGCAAGGCTGTAGTTACCGTGTAACGCTTGAAGTGTTTGTTCGTTGATTCCATAATTTGCGTGTATTTTAAAACAAAGTGCAAAAATAATGCTTTCAATCAAAAAAAATATAAATTTGCACTTTAAACCTTAAAAAAATGGATATAGTCATTGCTGGAGACGGTGAAGTTGGATTGCACTTGGCGGAAGCCCTGGTGCGCGACAACCACAACATCACCATCGTGGATCCCAACGAAGAGCTGCTGAAGATGGTGGAGTCACATTCCGACCTGATGACCATCACGGGCGACTCTACTTCAACTTCGGTCTTGCGACGCGCCAACGTGTCGAGGGCTGATCTGGTCATTGCCGTGTTGCACGACGAGCACATCAACCTTCTCACGGGCATCATCGCCAAGAAACTCGGTGCCAAGAAGGTCATCGCCCGAGTCAACACCATGGAAAACCTAAGTCCCGAGGTATGGCGCATGTACCAAGACCTTGGCATCGACGGACTGCTTTCCCCTGAAGACATCGCCGCCCAAGAAATCATCTCGCTGCTAAAAAAGAACGCTTCGCTTGAGACTTACGACTTTTCAGGAGGCAAGTTGCAGCTGTTCATGGTGAAGCTCGAATCGGAAGCGGAGATCATCGGCAAAAGCGTCAGCGAAGTCGTGGAGCAATACCAACACATCGACTTCCGTATCGCGGCCATCCACCGCAGGCAAAACACCTTCATCCCGCAAGACGACACGGTGTTCCAGCTGGCCGACATGGTGTATGTGGTCACCAAGCCCCATGCCGTAAAGGACATCATCAAGCTCAGCGGCAAAAAGCAAATCAGCATCCACAACGTCATGATCGTGGGTGGAGGCCGTGTAGGACGCATCACCGCCAAGCGACTTGAGAACGATTTGAATATCAAGATTTTGGAAATCAGCAAGGAACGTTGCAACGAACTCACCAACCATCTTACCAACGCCTTGGTGGTCAACGCTGACGCCCGCAACCTCGACATCCTCGAAGAGGAAGGCATCGCCAACGTGGACGCTTTCATAGCCGTCACCGAAAACACGGAGACCAACATCCTAACCTGCCTGCAGGCCAAGGCTTTCGGCGTGAAGAAGACCATCGCCTTGGTGGAGAACATCGACTATATCGACATTTCGCAGAACATCGGCATCGACAGTATCATCAACAAGAAACTCATCGCAGCCAGCTACATGGTGCGCTATACCCTTGGCGCCAAAGTGTCCTCCATGAAATGCCTGAGCGGTATTGACGCCGACATCGTGGAGTTTGAGGTCCGTCAAGGTTCCGCCGTCACCCGTAAGATGATCGGCCGGCTCCAGATGCCGTCGGATGCCATCATTTGCGGCATCGTGCGCGACGGTGAGAGCTATATCGCCACCGATGAGTTCGAGATCCAAACCGACGACCGTGTAGTGGTATTGGCGCTGCCCAATGCCATTCCTGCCGTTGAACGTCTGTTCCATTAATAGTTCCTACGATGAACACCGGTAGCAAAATCAGTCTTGCCGTACTGCTTCGTGTCCAGGGTTTCCTGTTGCTCATCGAAGGCGTGTTTATGCTATTGGTCCTTCCCGTCACTTATTTCCATCACGGCATCAATGCGTTCAGCATGCCCTTTGCCGCCCTCATTACCGCAATGACAGGCTTTGTGCTGTGTTTCTCCACCCGGAAGAAACGCGGCCAGCGCATCAACCACCGCGAAGGTGTCATCACCATCTGCCTCTCGTGGCTGGTGCTTTCGGTGTTCGGAGGTCTGCCCTTCCTCCTCAGCAAGAGCGTCCCCAACTTCACTGACGCTTTTTTCGAGGCGTTGTCAGGCTTCACCACCACGGGTGCCACCATCCTCACCAACATCGAGGCGGTGCCTAAGGACATCCTGCTCTGGCGCAGCATGACGCAATGGATTGGCGGCTTGGCCATCATCGTGTTTGCCGTGGCCCTGATCCCCTTCCTGAGCGTCGGCGGCATGCAGCTGTTCATGACTGAAATGAACGGCATCAACTACGACAAGCTGCACCCCCGCATCATGCACACGGCCAAGCGCCTTTGGGGACTTTACATCTTCTTCACGCTGCTTGAAACCCTGCTGTTGTATTGGGGCGACATGGACTGGTTCGACGCCCTTTGCCACTCCCTGACCACGATCTCGTCAGGTGGCTTCTCCACACGGACCAGCAGTATCGCGGGCTATTCCAACTATTCCCAAATTGTGGTAACCTTTTTCATGATTCTCTCGGGATGCAATTTCACCCTGTTGCTGATCACCCTGGTTCGCAACCCCATGGCGCTGTTCAAAAACGAGGAGTTCCAACATTTCATGCTCATGATTGTCGGGATTAGCACTTTGCTGGCCGCCGCTTTGTATTTCATGCAAGACATGAATGTGGGAGGAGCGCTTCGCTCAGCATTTTTCAGCGTGGCTTCAGTACTGACCACCACGGGATTCTTCGTGAGCGACTACACCTTATGGCCCGTAGGCTTGTGGGTAGTGCTTTTACTGTTGATGTTCGTGGGAGCCTGTTCCGGTTCCACCTCGGGAGGCGTCAAGATCATCCGTCACCTGATTTTCACCAAAAACGCCTTTCTGGAGTTGAAACGCATCCTCCATCCCAACGCTGTCATCCCTGTGAAGATCAACGGAAAATCCCTTTCCAAAAGCGTGATTTACAAAACAATGACCTTTGTCTTTGTGTATTTCTTCATCTTCGTCCTCGGTACGCTCATCTTGCTCTCCTTAGGCATCGATTTCGACACTTCGGTGGGTGCTTCAGTAGCCACGTTGAGCAATCTCGGCACCGGCGTAGGCAATGTAGGGCCTTTCGGCACCTACGCTTTTTTGCCTCAAGTGGCCAAGTGGGTACTGGCCGTCTTCATGCTGTTAGGCCGAGTGGAACTGTTTACCTTGATCGCTATTTTCTCAAGGAATTTCTGGAAATAAGCAACGACGGTGTTTTATTTCACCACCTTAAAGACCACTGGAAGCGCTTCATTGCCATTCGTGAAGTGGTAGACAGTATCACTCTCACCCTTGACATTCGTGCTAAGCGTCATCACGTAAATTTTCTGAGCAGAGAACACCTTGAAGAACTTCGAATCCTGCTCGGAGATGGCGTTGACATTTGTCACCGTACGGGTTACCAACACCTTGTTGCTTGAAATAGCCTCTTCCAAAGTCTGGCCCGGCTTCAGTTCATAGACATTCACCTCATACTCTACCACATCTCCGGGAGTCACATTCTTGACAGGAGTCCAGGAAACAGGGAACGATTCCGTTTTCTGGATTTCAGGCATTATAGCAGGAACTTGGTAATTCACCGGATCATAGATGTCATCGTTTGTATGATTCACGGGAGCTTGCCATTGTGGTGTTGTAAACGCCGGTGCCTTGGGATCGTCACCCCATTGGAAGAAGACTCCATTGGATGACTCCATCCTTTCTTCCACGATTTCACGCGATACGGTATCATGGATATGCTCCGCAAACATGTCATTGACGTAATAGATGGTGTCGGCTATCAAGTATTTATGATAACTCACCGTGAAGGTTTTGGTCAGTTGCAGATAGTAGAGGTTGCCCTGTTCCAGTTTGGCGCCCCATCCAGCGAAGGTGCGGCTCTCAGGCAAGGTTTCCATGTTCTCGCTCATCAAAGGTTCAGCGGCTGTGATTTCATCTATGTCATCCCCTTTGTTTTCATACAATGCCAATGTATAAGAGACGTCTTTCAGCGATGGATGCTGCAAGGGCTTGAAACCGACTTCAATGTTTTCGTTCATTGGAATGGTGTAATAGCCGTCGCTCTCCACATAATGGCGCTTGGGTTCCAGTATCACTGAAGGTTCATCTGGAAGGGCTTCCTCCAGAATTCCATCCAATTCCGACACCTCTTCGGTGCCACCTTCCCATTGTGTTCTTCCGTCTATTCCTTCACTGATCTCACTCTCTTCCCTTTCTTCTTCTTCAACACTGCCATAACTCTTTCCTATTGGATTTGGCAGTCCAGCCAACAGTCCTTCCGCAGGCTCATCCCAGAAGAAAGGCATCGGTTGGCTATTGCCATCATTGGCGATTTCGAAGTCGGCTGACGACCTGTTGGTAACAATCGGTTCCGCCTGCACCTGTGCTACATAAAGCGCACCCCTTTGCAACACCACCTTTAGGTCGCGCACGGTATCCAACACCACATGAGTAACATTCCGAACCTCCGCTGAAAAGACGGTAGGATTGAACTTGATGGCATCCTGATAATTCTGACCTTGGATCACTTTCACCACTTTCAGTTTGTAACTGAAGCGGACATTGCTGCTGGCACAATTGGAGATCACGGGGGTCCAATTGAAATGAACCTTACGGGTTGGCACCACCACTCCGGCACCATTCAAAGCCAAATTGGCACTTGCCATGGGAGACACCAACTCCGGAGCGGAACCGGAATAGCAAATTTCAAACGAAGGACAGTTGGTGGCAATCGGTTCAGGATTCGAATTAAAGCGATCACTCCAAAGGTGGACCGCTACGCAAAACTGGTAATTGCCTTCCGGCAACAATTGAGCATTGATCAGGTGTTTGTAATCGGCATTGGTTTCCACACGGCCGTTCCTTACTTGAAGCCACAACTCATCCTTTCCTGGTCTATTGAGTCCATTTTTCAAGTTGAGCGGGTCTGTAGGGTACGAACCCTCACGCGTACGGGCATAAAACGAAGAGCTCTCGTTTGTGAAGTTGATGTCCAAATATACCTCTACACCTTCTTCTCCCGCACCGCTTACGAAAAACCTCACGTCAAAATAGCGAAACGGGTCATCCAAATAGTTGGTCACCGTGGCGGGCAAGGAGGCTACCTTGGGTCTGATATCCACAACAACGGTCTGGGCCGACACGGTCATTAGTCCTATAACAAGGGTAATCGCCAACAATAGAATTCGAGCAATGTGTTTCATATCGAGATCTGTATTTATTTTTCTAACTGATTATCTTTTTCTTGACTTGATCAGACGTGATGCGAAATTATAGCTGTATTCCAGCATAAAACGCACATCGGTATTGACCGCCACGTGCTGGCCAATGATGATGTTGTCACTGTAATTGCTGACCGTGAAGTACATTGAAGCCCTGTGACGATCCCTGTAGTTCAGCGAAGCACCCAGACGAGCCCCAATGGAAAGGTCGTTGGTGATTTCTGTGGTGGCTTCCCTGCCCACGCGTCGGGCGAGGTAGTCCAAGACCTTTCGCTCTGAGTCGGTCAACTCTGCTTCTTCTTCCTGAACGTTAAAGGCCAGCAAGAGCCTGGCGTTGCCTGAAAACGTCAGATCGTCCTTTTCAATGAAGTTATACTTGGTGCCACATGCCAAATCATGCGATTGATTGGCACTGCCAACGGAACGCGACAAGGAGTAGTCGTAATTGGCATCAATCGAAAGCCGTGGACCGGAAAGATAGACCTCATAACCGACACCGAAACTATGCGTGGTGGCGTCAAAGTATCTCATCGCTTCCATTAATGGGTTCAAGTTCTTATTCTGCAACAAGCTATAATTCAAAGTAAAGGTATGGTCGTCTTGGAGCGACAGGGTGTAACTGGGTGAGACGTCCAATGAATGGGTGATGTAGTTGATGCGAGTGTCTTCGTCCACAACCAACAAACCGTCAAATTGTTTCTGCAGCACGCCGTTGTAGGTGACCCCCAAGGCCAAATAATCGCCAAAAGTATTGTTCCATCTGGCGGAATAGGATAACACCTGGTTGGTGTATTTCTGCTTTTGATCCAAATTGTCACGTTGCAAATAGCCATTCAAGCTCAGGGAAGCGGTATTGCGGAACAAGGAAGTAAAAATGTTGGTGCCGAAAGTCTTGGTGTTGGGGTTAAACCCGCTGGTTCCCAAGGAAATGTAGTTGGGTTGCACAAAACGATAGGTAAACGTCGCGTTGACAGGATTGAATTTCAGATTCAGCAAAGCGTCTCCGGCAAAGCGAATTTCACTACCGTAACGGAGATTGAACAAGCCCGTTTTCCTGACTCCATTAATGATCTTGTTGGCCGTAGCGGCAGCCTCACCTTCCAACAATATCTCATCGCGTGAGATGTCCGGAGTGAACAAGCTGGCTCCCAAGTTGGTCTCAAACATCACATGCTTGCCAATGGTGAAGTGTCCCTTCAACCCCATCGCCAAGTTCTCCTTACCCCTAACCGAATCTCGCGAATAGAGGGTGGTGTCATAGCTATCGTACATATACCACTCCGCTGGCAAACTGTTGAGGTCGTCAGCGGCATGGAGGAGGCTGATATCCACGTAATTTTTCACCGTACCGACAGCGATATGGCCGGCATAGGCCTTACGCTGGAACTGCGGAATGGTCGTATAAGCCACGTTGTTCATTCCCAACAACTCGTCAGAAAGGTATTGGATGGCATCGCGGTCATCAAGTTTGGCATTGAAAGTGGTGGCTCGGTTAAAACTGCCGTAAAAGCCGCCAAAGCGGAACACCCTGCCTCGATATTCCAAACCCACACCGTTGAACGAGATGCCATTATAGGTGTAATTGGAGAAATTCAAACTGTTCGTACCCAAATACAAGGTGAATTTCTTCCACATCGGCCTGAAGCTCATCGTGAAATTCGGCTTGGAAAACGCAAACTGCTTGGCGTTTGTATTGATGAAATTTAGGCTCATCGGAATACTGATGCCGTATAGATTCAATGTCATGTTGGCATAAGCCGTAGCTGAAAAGGGCGTGTTGTAAAACTTATTGACATTATTCCACGAAGAAACAATCTGGGTTCCCACCTCTCCCGAAAGGGTAAGAGGATCGGTGATACGACCTTCTGATTCCTGTGCCATCGAAGCCAATGGAAGACCTAACAACATCGAAAAACAAAGGAAAAACAATATACGTATAGAACGTCTCATGGGTAAAGAGTTTTGTTGCAAAAAAAGTATTCTGTTGCAAAGTTAAAAAAATGTATTTTTGTATTCCCTATTTTTTGAAAAAACTCCTCTTATGCTATTCTATTTCTCCGGATGCGGCAACAGCCGCCATGCAGCAGAAACACTGGCCCAAGGACTCAACGACACCTTGGTCTTCATCCCTGAAGCGGCACGTGAACGCCGTTACGACTACGCTTTGGCCGAAGGCGAACGGCTCGGCTTTGTGTTTCCCGTCTATTCTTGGGCACCTCCCCGGTTGGTGCTCGACTTCATCCAAAAACTACGGTTGGCCACCAGGCCCGAATACGTTTATTTTGCCTGCACCTGCGGTGATGAATGCGGTCACACCGAGAAGATTTTCCGCAAGGCCCTCCTGGAAAAAGGTTGGGAACTATCCGCCTGCTTCAGCCTGATCATGCCAGAAACCTACATTGGAATGCCCGGTTTCAATCTCGACACGGATGAAAACGCAAGGAAAAAGATTGAGAACGCTGACGTCACGCTCCAAAAGAACCTTCCCCGATTGATCAACAAAGAGCACTTCTCAGAGATTACCGTGGGCAGTCTTGCTTGGATCAAAAGCCACGTAATTCAATCGGGTTTCAACAAATTCGCCTTGGACGATCGCAAGTACCGTTCCAACGAAAAATGCATCAGCTGCGGTAAATGCGTGGAGGTCTGTCCTCTAAAGAACATTTCCCTTGACGAAGGCCGTCCAAAATGGCACGGTCATTGCACCATGTGCATGGGATGCTACCACCATTGTCCGGCGAATGCCATCCAATACGGCAAAGCCACGGAGGGAAAGGGGCAATATTATTTTGGAAAACATTAACCATAAAATTCAAACAGCCATGAAAAAAGTCATGTTATATTTGCTTCTGATTGTCGCTGTACCCGCTGCGGCACAACCAGGATTTTTCGGGAAAGGTCCACATGGTTCTCGTGTCGCCACGGGACAACCTTGTCATGGTCCATTAATCAAGCCCGGACATTCCAGCCATGCGGAACCACAGGCCATGAACCCTCGTGATTTCGAAGCAGCGGTCAGGATGATCAATGAAGAGAACTTTGATGACAAGCGTTTGGAATTGGCCAAATACATCATCAAAACAAACCCCATGAGTACCAGACAGATCTTTCAGGTCTGCTCTATTTTCAACTTTGAAGCCAACAAATTGGAGTTCGCCAAATTCGCTTATCCCTATTGTGTGGACAGGAACAGGTATTTCCTTGTGGATGACGTATTTAACTTCAGTTCCTCAAAAGACGAGCTTCATAAATTTATTCAAAATTGGCAATAACTTAACACATTATAATTATGAGAATCAAACTATTTACACTGCTCTTACTTTTGGCCTTCGGCACTTTCAATGCTTTTTCGCAATGTGAATTCACCGTTACAGCCAGCCAGCCTTTTGTCGAAGATTTCGAGGGAAACCCTTTTGAGTGTTGGACCGTGGAAACCGTCGGCGCCGGCAACTGGACCACTATGGCTGGCAGCGGAACCACCGTGGCCGCCTTCTCGTTCACCAATGTGGGCGACGAGGCCCGCCTGATCTCTCCCGTCGTGGATCTTTCGGGAGTCAACGGCGCCACCTTCAGTTTTTCCTACGCCATGATGGGTTTTTATGACATGGATGAACTCGTGGTGAGCTACCGTTCTTCGGCAACGGATGCATGGCACACCTTGGGTACCTATAGCATTAGCGACTATCAGAACTTTTTCGAGGAAACGTTCACTCTTTCAGACCTTTCTTCAACCTATCAGGTTTCGTTTTTGGGTCGCGGACAGGGCGGATACATGATTTTCGTGGACAACATCGAGATCATGGGGGAAGGCGGTTGCGCCCGTCCCGTGAGCCTCGAAGCCACTGAAATCACTGCGTCTTCTGCCCTGCTGGGATGGTCCACTACAGGCAATGAAGAAAGTTGGGTCATTGAGACGAATGGCGTCCAAAAAACCGTTGACGTCCAACCGTATCTGATGGAGTTTTTGGAGCCGCAAACCGAGTATACGTTCCGTGTCAAAGCCAATTGTCCTGACGGCAACGAATCGGAATGGTCCCTCCCCATCACTTTCAAAACCCTTTGCGATGTCATTGTGGTGACCGACGAGGAGCCCTATTTCGATGACTTTGAGGGCTCTGATGACTTTATTTGCTGGCAGAATGAAATCCTTTCAGGTACGGATGCCTGGGTGGTGGATCCAGGGTACACCATCCTCAACAACACGGCTTTCTTCATCTGGTTGGGCGAGGCTGCCATGCTCATTTCCGCGCCCTTGGACATCACGGCCGTCACCAATCCCACCCTTAGCTTCCGGCACAAACAAAAGCTAGGCTTGGTCTACGGAACTGTTGACCATTTGATCGTGGGATATCGCACCAGCGAAGACGACAGCTGGCATACTTTGATGAATTTCACCGAGGCCACTGACGATTGGGAAGACGTGACCATCGCACTTCCCGATCCCTCAGCCACCTATCAGATTACCTTTGAAGGCATCGGCCATGAAGCCGAAGGCGTTTATGTTGATGACGTGAGGGTGGGTTGTGGCACCAACGTAGGCCTTGCCGAGAAGACGGAAGCCAACCTCACCGACGGTGATGCCGAAGTGTTCGATCTGTTTGGCAGGAAGGTGGCTGACACCAAACTCCGTTCCGGACGTATCGATCTTGACATGAATGGTTTGGCACCTGGTGTTTACGTGGCAAGAATCTCGGGCGAGAACGGTGTCACCACCATGAAAATCGTCAAAGAATAAACAAGAGAATCTTAAATGACTTTCTTGTGCCAATCGGCCTTCCAAATGTAGAAGAAGGCGATGAGGCCCATAACGGCGTTGTAGAACCACTCGGCGGTCCAAACGGCGGCGATGCTTCCCGTTTTGCTCATCAAAAAGACGTAAACGACATACGCGATGAGTACCCCGAACTCCAGTGCCATGGCTGCCGACGTGTTGCCCGTGCCTGAGACCGCCTCGAAGTAGACCATGCCACTGGAAAGCAGGATGGTGGCCACGCAAATCGCATAAACCGAAGGAATGGCCGCCGTGGCGATGGTCATGTCATCCGTGTAAATCTGTAACACCAAGGTGGGAAAGATCGCGGTCATCACCACCAACACCAAGGAGCACAACACTCCGTTCTTGACCACTTTCCAAAGCATTGCCATCACCTCGTCGCTCTTGCCTTCACCAATGATACGGCTGGTCAGGGTGTTGGCCGTGGCAGCGAAAGCAAATCCTGGAATGATCAGGATCATATAAGTACTCCGAACCACCGAAGAGACGCCGATAGCCGTCTCACCCATTTTCTCAATCAAGATGAAGAAGGCAAACCATGCGCCAAAGGAAAACAGCTTCTGAAGCATACAGGGAAGGGCCACCTTGAGGATGTTTCCCATGAGCTCGGGTTGAAGCTTGTGCCGTTGAAACATGCCGTATTCCTCATGCGGTATGGTGATGAAGGTATAGACCCAGAAGAAGCAGAATGCGGCGATTTCAGCTAGCAAGGATGCCAATGCGGCACCACCGACGCCCATCTGCGGAAGACCGCAATGGCCAAAAATCAGGCACCAGTCGAAGAAGATGTTGACCACGGCCATGAGGATGGTGGAATAGGTGATGACCTTGGTGTTGCTGATGCCCACGTAGAACGAACGGAACAGAAAGTTGAACACCACGAAGATGATGCCAAAGTGCCTGAATTTCAGGTATTGCATCGAAGCGGCGTAGATCTTTTCCGAATCGATGATGATCCGCATGAGGCCGTCGCTAAAGAAATGCAGCAAGCAGAACAGGAAAATTCCCAGTCCCAACACAAACAAAGCCCCGTGCTCGAAGATCACGCCGATCTTCTTGAAATCGCCTTCACCAAAACGTCGCGCAATGAAAATCTGTATGCCGATGGCAAAACCCATGGCGAGCGTGGTGAACACGAAATAGAACAGGCCAGCCATCATGGAGGCACTCAGCTCAATGGTGCCGAGATGTCCCAAGAAAGCCGTATCGGTAAAGGTGATGATGGTCTGCGCCAGGTTTCCCAGCATGATGGGATAAGCGATGCGCCAAATCTCGCGATTGGTGATAGAGGTTTGTTTCATGGCGCAAAATTACTAATAAATTTTGGTTACCTTTGCGGCTCTTATCAAAACCATGGACGACAAGCGTTATCTTCTCAGCCTCATCGGTGAAGGCGAGCATCAGCAACAGGACTTCAAGTACCGTGTTGACGATGCCCGCAAGCTGGCCAAGTCGGTTTCGGCCTTTGCCAATACCGATGGCGGCCGGCTGCTCATCGGCGTGCGCGACGATGGGTTTATCGCCGGCGTGCGTAAAGAGGGGGAAATCCATGTCATGCATCAAGCGGCCTATAAATACTGCCAGCCCGAGGCAAGCGTCAGGTTCGACACCTATCACGCCGAGGGACGCACCGTCGTCATTGCCACGGTGCCTCCATCCGACAAAAAACCTATTTGCGCTCAAGATGAAGACGGGCAAATGCGAGCCTACATCCGAATTAAGGATGAGAACATTGTGGCTTCACCTGTGTTGTTCAAGCTCATGCAGGAATCGCAACAGCCGCAGGGGGCGTTACTTACCATGGATGACGACATCTGCAGGTTGCTCAGCATGATGAACGAGCCGTTGACTTTGAACCGGCTAGTGAAGCTCGTGCGGCTCTCCAGGCCGAAGGTCGTGGCACTGCTGGCCCATCTGATCCGTTTCGGCACAGTACGGTGGGACTATGTCGACCAGGAGTTTTTATTTAGTCTAGTATAAATCATTATGATATGAAACACACCTATTATCCCAAAGGCACTTGTAGTCAAGTCATTGAATTTGAAATCGTTGACGGTAAAATCCACAATGTGCAATTCTATGGAGGCTGCGACGGCAACACTCAAGGTGTGGGCCGGCTCGTAGAGGGCATGGATGCTAAGGAAGTCGTTCAACGGTTGGAAGGGATTCGTTGTGGGTTCAAGGCCACTTCGTGCCCGGATCAGTTGGCAAAAGGCATCCGTGAAGCGTTAGCAGAAGAGACTAAGCATTAATGGCTTTTTCTATTTTTAGAAGCTTTTCTTTCCTATTAAGCCCCGAGGCATAGCCCGTGAGTGAGCCGTCGGCACCGATTACGCGGTGGCAGGGGATAATGATGGCGATGGGGTTGCGGTGGATGGCTTGGCCAACAGCCCGTGCCGAGCGACATCCGATGCGTTTGGCGATGGCACCGTAAGTGATGGTTTGTCCGTAAGGAATTTTGAGCAGCTCCTGCCAGACTTTTTGCTGGAACGGAGAGCCTTTGGGGCTCAACTTTGGCGTAAAGTCAGGGCTTTCGCCTCGAAAATACAAGTCGAGCCAATGGCAGGTTTCTTTGAAAACCATGAGATTCCGGTTACTTAATGCTCCTTCTTGAAGCTTCACGAATTTCAGTTCGGTTAACGATAAACCGTCGCTGACTAAGGTGATTGGGCCAAGAGGTGAGTTATACAGCGTTTCCACGAGGGTCTTTGCTATAATGTCAGTCCAAACCTTTGCAGCAAGGCCTTCATTGAAGCGGCATGAAGCCCCGTTGCAATGACGTGGTGGTTGCCGATGGGGTGGGTCAAAAAGTACTCCGTATCGCTTGGATTAAGGCGGATGGCCAATTGTGTGCGGCAGAGGTCGGGAGCAGCCTGGTTGCGGATGAGTTCGCCTTCGGTGACGAAACATCTGGACAGGTCGCCAGACAGCTTGCAGAGGGTTACCGGTCCCTCCGGCACAACGCCACGGATGCCCACGCCGATGCCCGACTCGAAATGCGTGTCCAACTCATAACGGCACACCATATCGAAGGGGATGGTGCAGTGGGCGAAGAGCATCTCGCCCGTCTCGGGGTTGATGCTGGCAGGATTGGCCTGGAAAGACGAACTTCCGAAAAGGGCGCGATGCAGCATCATGGTCAGCATGGTAGGCACATCGCCTTCACAGCCCGCCACGAGGCCTTCAGCGTTCAGCTTCGCCAAAGCCCAGCAACCCGTATTGTGAACGGCATCCAGCAAGTCGAAGCAGCGAATAGTGAAACCTTGCAAATTATGCTTCCGCACCAATGCCTTCAACGCCTCATAGATACGCAGGGCACCTGGCAGCGCTTCGTTGACTTGAGGCATTTCGCTATGCTCCTGAGGTTGGGGCTCATAGGTTGTGGACCAGAGATCCAAAAGTTCCTGCATCGGGATTTCAATCAGCTCGATGCCCAGTTTCAGCCTGACAAGCTCAGCGTTGGCATGGCTGGCGATGAGCCAGTCTGAGGGTTGACCGATGATACCCAGGCGACAACCTTGCAGCCGTTTGACTGCCGATTCCACTTTGCACAGCAGCTGTATACGCGTGGCGACGTAATCGGAACTTCCGTGAAGGATCTCACCTTGCTTCCCCTGTTGGCGCAGATAGGAAAGAATTTCCAAGGAAGCTGCCAACGAGTTGCTTTTGTCGGAGGCCAGCAAATAGAACGGCTGGTTGGACTTTTGGACCAACTCGGGCATCAGCTTCCGGAAGATGCCTTCGGTGCCACCTGTTCGCACGAAAATGACATTCAGTTCATGGGTCCCATAATCCGAAAAGTCGTCCCCTTTCAGGACATACGGGATGTGGAGAGCAGAGAGAAATTCCCTGGTGAGGGCATCCACTGCC
>LXOW01251544.1_pt1 | contig 21352 bp, 19 predicted proteins | sample 1368591 | NCBI WGS metagenome assembly LXOW01 (sample SAMN04884650, study PRJNA319009) | bovine gut metagenome | isolation source: Cow rumen | host: Bos taurus | place: Italy: Legnaro (PD) | collected 2014-07-09
GCCTGCAGGTAGGCGGTGCTGCCCACGCCGTAGACGGCGGCGATCTCGGACAGGTAGTCGCTGTAGAAGTTCTGCTCGTCGTACATGTCGTGGGTGCTGCTCAGACCGTCGTAGCCGACATCCTGGTAGCGACGCGTCGACGACTCGTTGTCGAAGGCGTTGACGATAGGCTGTGTGGTGGGCACCACGCCCCACATCGTGGTGTCGCGGTTGGTGCCGTCGACGGTCAGGCCGTTCTCAAAGGCTTTGCGGCCGTCGCGCAAGATGTCCTCGCTGATGTCGCCCAGGTTGATGTAGAGCTTGCCGCCGTGGTGTGAGGGGTTCTCGATGAAGGGGTCCATGAGCCAGAACTCGATGGTCTCGATGTTCTGCGTCTCGAAGTCGGTATAGTCCAGCTTGCGCATGATACCGCCCCAACGGCTGCGGGGGTTCAGCAGCTTGCCGTTGGCGTCGATACCGGAGCTGAAAGCGCCGCCCGCCACGTCGAAGTTGTAGGGACCTTTCTCGTCGGGATAGTAGGCCAGGTTGAGCTCGTAGACATAGGTGAGCTGTCCGGCGGCGAGGTCTTTGTTGGGGAAGACCTCCTGCTCGGCGATGCGACGCGCATAGGGCTTCGAGCGGTCGTCGGCGGAGATGTTGTCGGGACAGTTGCTGCTGTAGAACAGGTCGTCGATGCGGTACCAGGCCAGCTTGGCACGGTTGAAGCCGTAGGCGCGGCCGGTGTTGGGCGCCGTCTCGGGGAAGAGCGGCATGCTGCTGTTCCAGTCCTGCGGGGTGCTGGCCAGATGCCAGGTGCCGACGTTCTTGAGGTCGATGCCCGCCTCGGCACCCTCGAAGTCGTCGATGTAGCTCACGCTGCCCTCGCTGCTGCCGGTCTTCGACATGCCGGGGATGAAGTGGGCGAATTCGGTGGTCAGCGACAGGGTCGACGGGGCTTTGGTGTCGATGCCGGGCAGCATGTCGACCAGCTTGGTGATGAAGGGCACCTCGTGTTTGTAGTTGACATCCAGACCCCAGATGGTGTTGCTGGTGGGCTCTTCGCCAAAGTTGTTCTTCTGCGTCAGCGGCTTCTCGTGCAGGTTCATGACCGTGGCGCCGATGTTGAAGTCTTTGGCCAGCTCGTAGTTGAGGTGCAGGCCCAGCATGCGCTTGGTGGTCATGCTGAAGGAGTTGTTCTCCGACGACACGCTGATGGGGGTGCCGCTGCTGAGGATGCTCTCGTTGATGATGCGCACGGTACCCATCGTGTAGTCGACGGTGTAGTCGACGTTCTCGATGAGGGGCACGCCGCCGGCGGTGACGGTCACCGAGCCCTGCGTGACGCTGTAGCCCAGCGATATCTCGCCGCTCACGGAGCTGGTGTAGTAGCCCTCCAGGTAGAATTTGTTTTTGTCGGCATACTGACGCGCCAGCGTCTGCGTCATGGTGTAGAGCGAGTCGAAGCAGTAGCGGTCGGCCAGCGTGTTGTCGCCCAGCATGGCGCGCAGGTCTTTGCCGAAGGGCTCCACATAGGGGAAGTAGATGCGGCCCGTGCTCGACTGGATGATGCCGCCCTTGAAGGCTGCGCTGTCGAACCAGTCCATGACACCGTCGGCGTAGTAGTAGTTATGCGTGGCGTCCATGCGGTCGAGACCGAAGACTTCGACCAGCGGCACGCCCTCTTTGGGACCCTCGGTGAAGTAGCCGATGCCGACGCCGCCCTGCGAGTTCTCGTAGAGGACGTTGAGACGGAAGTTGTCGCGGCTGATCTGGGTGCTCTTGAGGAAGTAGACGTTTTTCATCATCAGCTTCCACATCGGACGGTGGGTGTTGATGGTGGTGCTTTTGAGCAACTTGACCACCAGCGCGTTGGGGTCGTTGATGCCGTCGGTGGTGAGCTCGCCGACCTGGTAGATGGTGGTGTCGCCGATAACCTGGTACTGGAAGGCCACGGCCAGCACCTGGTCGTTGCTCAGCGGCTGGTTGAGCGAGATGAAGCCCAGCTGGCTGTTATAGGTGTATTCGCTGCTGTTGAGCAGGCGGGCGTTCTCGATTTTCTCGTAGTCGGTGCCGCTCTCCATGCCCATGCCCTGCATGTAGCNNTTCAGCAGGCGGGCGTTCTCGATCTTCTCGTAGTCGGTGCCGCTCTCCATGCCCATGCTCTGCATGTAGCTGGTGACGTTGCTGATGCTGCGGATGGCCTGCAGGTTGATCATGTTCAGCAGGTTGTTGCTGCTGTTGCGCGGCAGCGCCGAGTAGCCGCCGGCGATGCGGCTGTTGGAGGGGTGGTTCTCGCCGATGTCGGTCAGGGCGACGATGTTGCGGTTGTTGGTGATGGCGGCACCCACGGTGGTACGCCACACCTCCATGCGGATGATGCGGATGTTGCTGTTGACCACGGGCAGCGTCGACAGGGCGCGGTTGTAGTTCTCGTAGAAGTACTGGGCCACGAAGAAGTGGCGGTTGTCCTCGTATTCGTCGGCACGTATCTCGAATTCGTGACTGCTGGCGCCACCTTTCACCTGCATGTTCTCGGTGGAGGTCTCTTTCTGGCTCAACACGGCGTCGATGGTGAGCTTGCCGAATTTCAGCGTGGTGTGGAAGCCGAAGAGCTGCTGGCTGCCTTTGATGAGCTGGGTGTTGAGCGGGAAGGAGATGTCGCCGGCCTCGATGAGTTTGATGATGTCGTCCTCTTTGCCTTCGTAGCGCAGCTTAATCTGGTTCTCGAAGTCGAAGGTGGCCTGCGTGTTCCACTTGATGTCGAAGTTGATGAGGTCGCCGATTTTGGCGTTGAGGTTGATCTGGATGTTCTCGTCGAAGTCGAAGGTGGTGACGCTGCGCTTGGTGACATCCAGCGCGGGGTTCTCACGGTAGTTGTTGATGACCTGGAAGGTGAGGTCGGCGCTACCGCTGGGGTTGATGCTGATTTCCGGTATGGCCATGAGCGATTCCAACTTGTCGCTGATGGCGTTGAAGCCGGGTATCTTGCTCAGCAGGCCGTAGTCTTTGGTGCTGGCGTCAAGGCTGCTGTTCTTGTCGCTCCAGTACTGCTGGTTGATCTGCTCGTTGCGCCACTGCTGGTACTCCTCGAAGGTCATGATGGTGCGCGCAATGACGCGGTCGCCCAGCTTGGTGACGCGCAGGTAACAGTTGTTGGCGGCGTCGTACTCCACGCTGGTGGTGATGTTGGACGGCATGAAGGTGCCGCCCAGCGCCCGCCGGTTGGTGTCGGCGGTCTGGCCCAAGGCACCCGCCGCTGTGCACCACAGCAGCAGGAAAAGCATAATATGGCGGAGAGGGTTGATTGTTTTAAGCGGTTAGCGGTTATTTTTTTTTCTAGGCTTTTCTAGGCTATCCTAGGCTATCCTAGGCTATCCTAGGCTATCCTAGGAGGTCCTAGGTTTTCCTAGCAATAATTCTCAATTCTCAATTTTCATAATTGTTTCAAGGCTTCTTTGATCATCTCTTCCACCGACAGGGTGGGGGAGAGACTCTGCAGCACCTTGGTGGCGGCGGGACGCGGGAAGCCCAGCGTGGTGAGGGCGGTGAGCGCCTCCTCGCGGGCCAGGCTGCCGCTGTCGCTGCGGCTGGCGGCCGACACGCTGCCCACCTTGTCCTGCAGCTCCAGGGCGATGCGCTGTGCCGTCTTGGCACCGATGCCTTTGGCACGCTGTATCAGGCGTACGTTCTGCGTGGCGATGGCGTCGCGGAGCTCGTCGACGGTCATCGACGACAGCATGACACGTGCCGTGGCGGCACCGACGCCGTTGACGCCGATGAGCAGGCGGAACATGGCACGCTCCGCTTCGTCGCAGAAGCCGTAGAGCAGGTGCTCGTCTTCGCGGATGACTTCGTGGGCAATCAGCTTGACCTGCGGCTGCGGTGTGGCGCCGGAGATGGTGCGCTGCAGCTGGTCGTAGCTGCTGAGGGTGATCTCCATGCAGTAGCCCACACCGTTGCATTCGACAACGGCGCGGGTGGGTTCGAGGGCGGTGAGTAGGCCGTTCAGGTATTCTATCATGGGTGTAATGTTATTTTCTTGGGTGGCGCCACCGTCAGGGGCTTGTTGCGGAAGGGTATGTTGAGACAGCGACCCTGTTTGGTTGCGCTGCTGAAACGGTAGCCGAGGCCGGTGGCCGGCGAGCCGTCGGCCAGGCGGTAGTCGCCGTTGGCGGGGTTCACGAAGCAGGGGTCGACGTCCCAGTCGCCGCCACGCACGATGGTGTTGTCGATGTCGACGACGGCGGTGACACGGGTGTCGATGTCGAGCAGCAACTCGCCGGCACGACGGTTGCCATAGATGATGCTGTTGCTGAAACGCGCCAGGGGTAGGGGATAGAGGTAGGCGAGGTTGCCGACGACGAGGTAGTTGTTGACGATGACGCTGGCGTTGTTGCGCCCGCTGTAGCTCCAGTAGTCGGCCAGGGTGCAGTGGTCCAGCTCGTAGTGGCCGCCATACTGGAAGGCCACCGTGGCGGTGCCGCAGTTGTGCACCAGCAGGTCGGAGGCCACGATGTAGGCCGTCTGTCCGAGGAGGCCCGCCATCGAGTGGTTGCGTATCTCGCAGTGGTCGGCAATCAGCGTGGGGTTGCCGCCCACGTTGGTGTCGGCGAGGATGCCCACGGTGCCGTTCTCGATGACGGCGTGGCGTATGATGTTGTCGTGGCTGCCGCTGCTGAGCCACACATAGCCCCACTGGCCGGGCAGGAGGTCGTACCAGCCGTCGTGGCGCAGCGAGGTGAAGCGCACCGGCTGCTCGGCGGTGCCCTCGATATGCAGCGTGGCGCTGTCGTAGACCCACAGCACGGCGTCGTTGTAGAAGTAGAGCTCGTCGCCCGCCGTCAGGCTGAGGGTGCTGTTGGCGTCGACCACGGCGTAGCCCACCACGACGTGGGGCAGGTCGTGGCGCCAGTTGGCGCAGTCGATGACGCTGTATTCGTAGCGGTTGCCGAAGTTGTCGAGGGGATAGGTGCCGTCGGCCAGCTGCAGGGTGTGCTGGGGCAGGTGATAGACGGCGTTGCGGCCGCAGGCCCGTAGGGGCAGCCCCCGCTGCGTGCTGCCGCAACGCAGCAGCAGGGTGTCGGTCTCGAGGAAGTGGGCACTGCTGCTGTTGGGGTCGATGGTGGCCTGCACGAAGATGAAGCAGCTGTCGCCGGCGGCAATCTCCACCTGGCGCGCCACCAGGGCGGTGTCGCCGTCGACGTTGACACGGAAGCAACTGGCAGTGCCGCGCTGCAGGGTCACCTGGTCGATGCGGATGTTGTCGTCGCCCCGGTTGTAGAGCTTCAGCTGCCGCGTGGTGGTGCCGCACTGGGTGAAGACGGTGTCGAAGTCCAGTTCGCTACACGAGAACTCGATGTCTTGCAGTCCGCTCACCCACTCCTCTTCTTTGTTGCAGCTCACAAACAGTGGCAACAATAATATGATGGTCGCTATCTGACGAAGAATTTTTCTATTCACATTTTCGCTATTACACAATACAAATAACGCACAATTGTAATACTTATTTCATTATTGTACATTTTTCGTAACTTTGCACACCATTATGCAGGTAAAGATTTATTCAGAGAGTCCCAATGTGCGCGAGGTGCGCCGTGTGGCCGACCGGCTGCGCGAGGGTGCTGTGGCGGTGCTGCCCACCGACACGCTCTATGCTTTCGCTTGCAGCATGGAGTTCAAACGTTCGGTGGAGGACATCGCCCACCTCAAGGGTTTCAAGCTGAAGCAGGCCAAGTACTCGCTGCTCTGCGCGTCGCTGAGCCAGGTGTCGGAGTATGTGCGGCCGCTCGACAAGGAGACGTTCGCGTTGCTCAAGTCGGCGCTGCCGGGGCCCTACACGTTTATCCTGGAGGCCAGCGGCAATGTGCCGCGCAACTACCAGAACGCCAACCGCACCATCGGCGTGCGGGTGCCCGACAATGCCATCCTGCAGGCCATCATCGAAGAGGTGGGCTGCCCGCTGGTGGCGACATCGGTGCGCCGCATCGACGAGGAACTGGAAAAAGAATATTTGACTGACCCGGAGCTGATACACGAGATGTTCGGCAACCGCGTCGACCTGGTGGTCGACGGCGGCATCGGCGACGACAGCCCGTCGACGGTGGTCGACTGCTCGGGCGATGCGCCCGTCGTGCTCCGCTATGGAAAAGGAGAGATAGACTTATGAGGATAACCATTCACAACAACAACCAGAACAACTATTTCTTTATGGGCCCGTGGGGCTTTGTCACCCGTGTGATTGTCATGTCGCTGGCCGCCGTGCTGGCGGGCTACCTGCTGCCGGGCATCCGCTTCGACGGACTGATGGCGGTGGTGATAACCGCCGTGGTGATCTCACTGCTCAACAATTTCATCCGTCCCATCCTGATAGTCGTGGCACTGCCGGTGCTGCTGTTCTCGATGGGACTGTTCATGCTGGTCATCAACACGCTGATTATCCTGTTGGCCGCCAAGCTGGTGCCCAATTTCCATGTCGACGGCTTCAGCAGCGCCTTCTGGTTCAGCCTGCTGCTGACGTTCTTCAACTACCTGCTCGAGCTGCCCAACAAGGCGCTGCGTCGCAACAACAGCTACCAGTCGCCCAACGAAAACAACGACGACAACGATACCGATTTCACCCCCTACGAAGAGGTAGAGTGATTGTGTTTTGTTGAACTGTTGAATTGTTTATTTGTTGAATTGTTGATTACAATTTTAGTTTATAGCTTTTAGTTTTTAGTTTTCCTATGCAACATACATCTTCTGCCGCCGAGCTGACCCAACGGGTCGCCGAGGCCAAACGTCAAGGTCTTACCATCGGTCTGGTGCCCACCATGGGCGCCCTGCACGAGGGCCATCTCTCACTGATTCGTCGCGCGCTCGACGAGAACGACCTCGTGGTGGTCAGTCTCTTCGTTAACCCCATCCAGTTCAACAACAAGGAAGACCTGGAGAAATATCCGCGCACCCTCGATGCCGACCTCGAGTTAATTTCGAATTTGGAAAGTCGAATTTTGAAAGATTCACAATCCAAACTTCAAAATTCAAAATTCAAAATTCAAAATTCACAGTTGCTCGCTTTCGCCCCCACCGTCGAGGAGATGTACCCCGAACCTACCGACGGCATCGTCTACGACCTGGGTCCTGTGGCCGAGGTGATGGAGGGTCCGCGGCGTCCCGGCCACTTCAACGGCGTGGCCATCGTGGTGCGCCGCCTCTTCGACCTGGCACAGCCCACACGCGCCTACTTCGGCGAGAAGGACTACCAGCAGATTGCGGTCATCAAAAGTCTGCTGCGCCTCATCAAGTACCCGATTGAGCTGGTGCCTTGTCCCATCGTCCGTGCCGACGACGGTCTGGCGCTGAGCAGCCGCAACGCACGTCTCAGTGCGGAGGCCCGCGAGATAGCGCCCGTCATCTACGACACGCTGACGCAGGCCGTCGAGATGTCCGAATACGAGGATGTGGAGGCGGTGCGTCTCTGGGTGCTCGACACCCTCTCGTCGTTCCACGAGGTCTGCCCGCAGCCCAACGGACTGCAGTTTGAGCCCGAATATTTCGACATCGTCGACGACACCACGCTGCAACCCATCGAGCAGTGGCGCGACGCCAAGGGGTCGGTGGGCTGTATCGCCGTCTGGCTCGACGGGGTGCGCCTCATCGACATGGTACGTTTCCGCTAAACCATTCCGCCTATCGCCTCGCATCCGCTATCCCATCTGTCGCTACGCCGCAGCTATGTGTGGCTGGCGCTGTTGATGGCGGCTACCGCCATCGTGCTGCTGGTGCGGGTGCGGCGACCGTTGCCCGAACCGATGCCGGTGGGCGGCGTCACCGACAGCCTTGCCGACGGGGCGCCGGCGCGACCGTCACATCCCGCCGAATGGCGGCGACAGCGCTATCGCAGGACGACACAGCGGCCGACGTGGGAGCGCACGGCGCCGTCGGATGCTGCGGTAGCGGCGGCACCGCAGAAGCGGCCGGTGGTGGTCGACCTCAACGAGGCCGACACGTTGACGTTGCAGATGCTGTACGGCATCGGGCCAACCTTTGCCCGTCGTATCGTGCGCTACCGTGAGCGGCTGGGCGGCTACTACAGCGTGGAGCAGCTGCGCGAGGTCTACGGCATGACCGACGACCGCTACCAGGGACTGCTGCCGCACGTGACGGTGACGACCGACAGCCTGCGCTACATCGACATCAACAAAGTCACCATCAAGGAACTGATGCGGCATCCCTACGTCGATGCCTACCAGGCGCGCGACATCATACGCTGGCGCGACAAAGGGCATGCCTACCGCACGGTCGACGACCTGCGGCTGGTGGCGACGATGGACGACACCACGCTGGCGCGTTTGGCGCCGTATCTAAGCTTCGAATAGGAACGACTCGACGGCCAGCCGATAGCCCTCCAGTCCCAGTCCGCAGACCACGCCGCGGCAGACGTCGCTCAGCAGCGAGTGTCGACGGTATTCTTCGCGGGCGTAGATATTGCTGATATGCACCTCCACCACAGGGGTGGTGATGGCGGCGATGGCGTCGTGGATGGCGACGCTGGTGTGGGTGTAGCCCCCGGCATTGAGGATGATGCCGTCGGCCGAGAAACCCACCGCCTGCAGCCGGTTGATGAGTTCCCCCTCCACATTGCTCTGGTAGTAGCCGATCTCGACATCGGGGAAGAGGTCGCGCAACTGTTTCATCAGGGTCTCCATCGTGGTGGTGCCATAGACCGCCGGCTCGCGAACACCCGTCAGGTTCAGATTGGGCCCATTGATAATTTCAATACGTTTCATTTTTTAATTAACGTTCATCCGTGGGTTTTATTATACATTTGTTCTTTAAACTACCATCGGAGATTAACTTCCACTTTAACTTCCCTCAAACCCTCAAACCCTCCAAACCTTAAACTTTAAACGTTAAACGCTAAACGTTAAACTTTTTTTGTACATTTGCACCTTATTAACCAATCTAAAGATCGTATGGAGTTACAAGAACCGTGTCGATTATTTGACCTTTTGGAATGGCGCAAAGCCTTGCATCCCGAGCGTCCGGTGTTCCAGTTCAAGGAGAACGGACAGTGGGTGAGCCACTATATTGACGAGTATATTGAAAAGTCGAACCTCATCAGCTACGCCCTGCTGCACCTCGGTGTGAAGAAGGGCGAGAATATCGGCCTCATCAGTGCCGGCCGGCCCGAGTGGAACTATGTGGACTTCGGCGTGCAGCAGACGGGTGCCGTGCTGCTGCCTATCTATCCGACCATCAGCGAGGAGGATTACCAGTATATCCTCAACGACGCCCAGGTGCGTCTGCTGGTGGTGGAGACCCCCACGCTGTATAAGAAAATCAGCAATATCCGCGAGAAACTGCCCCATCTGGAGAATGTCTGCACCATCGTCCCCATGGAGGAGGTGAAGTCGCTGGACGATATCTATGAGCTGGGTCGCCGCTATCTGGCCGAGCATCCCGACGCGCCCGCCAAGCTGCAGGAAATCAAGGATGCGCTGACCATCGACGATGTCTGCACCATGATCTACACCAGCGGCACCACGGGTGTGCCCAAGGGTGCCATGCTGACCCACCGCGGCCTGATTATGAATGTGCAGGAAATCAAGGAGAGCCCCGGAAAGACCTGGACCAAGGCCCTCAGCTGGCTGCCTATGTGCCATATCTACGAGCGCATGATGGGCTACCTCTACCAGTGGCTCTGCTTCACCGTGGCCTATGCCGAGAGCATCGCCAAGGTGGGCGACAACTGCAAGGAGATCAGCCCCAATATGATGGCCTGCGTGCCGCGCTTCATCGAGAAGGTCTACGACAAAATCTACCGCAAGGGCGAGAAGATGAGCGGCGTGGGCAAGAAGATTTTCGACTGGGCCATCGACCTGGCTTTCCAGTACGACCTCGACGAGTCGAAGCTCAGCGCCTGGTACAAGATTCAGAAAAAGATTGCCGACAAGTTGGTCTATAAAGAGATTCGCGAGAGCATGGGTGGCGAGCTCTACATGCTCGTCAGCGGTGGCGCCACCATCCAGCCGCGCCTCACCCGTTTCTTCTCCTGCGTGGGTCTCGACCTCTACGAGGGCTATGGCCTCACCGAGTGCTCGCCGCTCATCGCCGTGACCAACAGCAACAAGAAGGGTCGCCGCATCGGCTCCGTGGGCTTCGCCATGCGTTCCATCGAGGTGCGCATCGACAAAGAGACCAACGAGATTCAGTGTCGTGGCGGCAACGTGATGAAGGGCTACTACAACCAGCCCGAACTCACCGCCGAGGCCATCGACGCCGAGGGTTGGTTCCACACGGGCGACACCGGCTATTTCGACCCCGAAGGCTACCTCTTCATCACCGGCCGCACCAAGAGTATGTTCAAGACCTCGATGGGCAAATACATCAACCCCGAGGTCATCGAGGAGAAGATGAAGCAGTCGCCGTTTATCCTCGACATGATGGTGGTGGGCGCCGACCAGAAGTTCGCCGCCGCTGTCATCGCGCCCGATTTCGACATGTTGGGCGACTGGTATCTGCGTCATTCCACGCCTGCTCCCGCTCCGGCGGACAAGGCTGCGAAGGGCAAGAAGTCCAAAAAGTCGAAGGGCGGCAAGGCCAAGGCCGAGCGGAAGCTGGACAAGACCCGCGAGGAGCTGATTGCCGACAAGATGGTCATCGCCCGCTACCAGAGGGTTATGGACAAATACAATGCCGAGCTGGGCGAGACCGAGCGCATCCGCAAGTTTGTCCTCGTTGCCGACACCTGGAGCGAGGCCAACAAGTTCCTCACCCCCACGCAGAAGCTCATCCGCCGCAACGTCGCCGCTTTCTACAACGACCAAATCGAGGCCCTTTTTAAATAAAGTAAAAGGTAAAAACTAAAAACCAATTAGATAAATTGGTCTAATTGGTCCAATTGGTCTAATTAGTCCAATAAGACACATTCCCACCATGGATAACCCTATTCTTCAATCTCTCCGTGAGCGTCGCAGCGTGCGCGCCTACCGTCCCGACCAGATCCGCGACGATGAGTTGCAGGCCGTCCTCGAGGCCGGCACCTACGCCCCGACGGCCCGTGGCGTGCAGAACCCCTGGATTGTGGCTGTGCAGAACCCCGACATGGTGGCGCAGCTGGTGCGCATGAATGCTGCGGTGATGGGCACCACTGACAACCCCTACTATGGCGCGCCGACCATCGTGCTGGTCTTCGCGTCGCGTCCGGACAAGTGGCCCCACGGCGTCTGCGACGGTTCGCTGGTGCTGGGCAATATGATGAATGCCGCCCACGCCATCGGTCTGGCCTCCTGCTGGATCAACCGTGAGCGGGAGATGTTCGACACCGATGAGGGTCGCGACCTCATGCGTCGCCTCGGCCTGCCCGACGGACTGATGGGCATCGGTGCCTTGGCGCTGGGCTACGCGGCACAGCCGCTGGCTGCTCCCAAGCCGCGCAAGGAGAACTACTACCGCATTGTGAAATAGTCGCAAGACCTTCTTGATAAAAAAGCTGATGGAATTTCCATCAGCTTTTTCTTTTTCTTCGTATTTTTGCCTTGTAATTAACCGAGTATGCACAACGTCACGGTTGTACTGCTACTCCTAACCAAAATTTATCCTACCGAATAGAGACATAAATAGATAAATATTTAAAAGCGTCTTTTGCTTTTCTTTGTACGTGGAAATCGCCAAATTTCAATTGCATTACAAAAGAAAAGGAAAGCGTTCACGGATATCCGTGAGCTTTCTTGGTGTAATGCGGGTTTTGGCGAACCTCCACGTCGACAAGAAAGTCTCACGGATAATTTTTTTTCTGGGCAGCAGCGGCGCAACGAAAGCAGTCCCACCCCATGAGTGTCTCCCGAATCCTCCTCCCCCTTGTAGCGCTTGCGCTGTTGGCGGTCTCCTGTTCCAAAACCGACGACGACGTGGACAGCAACGCGGGAAGTGCCGCGCAGGCCACCTCGGATACGGTACCTTCCTACGAAGTCGAGGAGTGGGAGTGGTGACAGACTATCGTTTTGCCTACCTATATAGTATGGCAAAACAGGAGAATGTTACACCCCGTTGCAGAATTTTTTTTCGGTCAGCCGTCGGCTATTCTTCGCCCTGCGGGTCGGAGGGGGCGTCCTCGTCCGCCGTCACCGGTGAAAAAGGACACTTTTTTCCGATGCACTGGGCGTTGATCTGGCTGCGGGAGCAGCGCACCTCGGGTTTCTCCATCTCCACGCCGAGGTGCGTCTTGACGAAGTCGACGGCTGCCAGCACCGAGAGGTAGGAGTCGCGCTTGCAGCAGCGCGGACCTCCGTTCTCCGCCACCTGTTCCAGCGCGCGGGCGGTCATCAGGTTGCACAAGCGCCAGGTATCGGTCGAGAAGGGGGTGTTGCGGGTGACGACAGACATAAAGATGCCCGTGCTGATGGCGGCGCCGCAGGCGCCCATATATCCGCAGGCGCCGCCCGGCACCTGCTGTCCGCGTTCCTTCACCTCGGCCAGCGCCGCCGCCATGTCCAGCTTGGCGCTGTCGGGCAGGCAGTTGTTGTAGGCCGTCAGCAGTGCTGCGCCCACCAGCACATGGTGTTCAGGTCCGTGCATGCGGCAGGAGGGCTGCGACATCAGCTTCTCCAGCACCGCTATGGGGTTGCGCGACGTGTCCGTCAGGCAGATGGTGGTGAGGGCGTCGTTCTCTTCGGCGGCTGGCGCAGCCGGTTGTTTATCTCCGCAGGAGACGAAAGTAAGCGTCATCACAGCCAGGAGCAGTGCTTGCAATACTCTTCTCATCGATAATGGTTTTTGGGTGGTGGGTATCGTCGTTGCTCAAAGGTCCGACGGATGGGTTATCATTCTACAGATGGCTTCCAGATAGTGCTGGTCAACGCTGTCGAAGGTCGCCAGCTCTTTGCTGTCGATGTCGAGCACAGCCCGCACCTCGCCGTCGGGGGAGATGAGGGGGACGACAATCTCCGACCGCGACAGGCTGCTGCAGGCGATATGTCCGGGGAACGCTTCGACGTCGGGAACGACGATTGTTTCGCGTTGCTTCCATGCGGTGCCGCAGACGCCGCGGCCATAGGCGATGTGCATGCAGGCCAGCGGTCCCTGGAACGGTCCCAGCAGCAGTTCGCCGTCCTTCACGCGGTAGAAACCCGTCCAGAAGAACCCCATCGTTTCATGGATGAGGGCGCAGACGTTGGCCATCACCGCTATCTCGTCGGTCTCGCCCGCAATGAGCGCACCGATCTGCTGCGTCAGCAGCTGGTATTTCTCTTCTTTGCTATTCATTGTATGTTGTTGTTGGTTGGGCTGCGGTTGTGGGGAGCGCCTTCCGTCCCGCCTCCGTCATCAGTCCGCGGCGCTCCAGATCGTGGCAGCGGGCGATGTTGAGGTCGGTCCAGTGACTCTTCTTGCGCCGTGGCGAGATGCGCTGGGCCAGTCGCCCGTCGGGCATCTTCTTGACAGTCGAGTCAATCCAGCCGAAGCAGAGCGCCTCCTCCACCACCTCCAGGTAGGGTAGGGCAGAGGGGATGGGCACCTTGCTGCGAAACGAAGCCACCCAGCACTCGCGCGCCGAAGCATGGTTCTCCACCAGCCACCGCCGCAACGCCGCCCGGTCCTCAAAAGTCATCATCTCTGTCATTGGCATTTTGTTTTAGGGGTGTTGAGGGGTTAGGCCTCCTCCGTGGAGTCCAGTTTCTTCTGTCTCTTATCAGACCTTTTCTTGGTTTCATAGCCCTCAGACGGGTCGCTCTCTGCCGCCATCGGTAGCGCGGGGGCTTCTTCGTGGTAGTAGGGGAGGGGTGTGTGCTTCTTATAGAGTGACAGCATGTTTTCGTTGAGCATCAGCTCCACCGTGCGCATGGTACGTTCTATCGTGGTGGCGGTCAGCTGACACTCCCAGACCACTATCACCTGCCAGCCGTTCTCCTGCAGCACACGGTAGTTCTCCTGGTCACGTGCCTGGTTGCGGCGAATCTTCTCCACCCAGAACGCGCGGTTGGTCTGAGGAATCTTGCAACACTTGGAATTTTGTATATCTCTTTCTACGATTTCCTGCTCGCGCTCCGCGCTCGCGAAATCTTGCAGTTCTTTTCCGCCGTGCATCGCAACGGACGCACGCATCCCCACATTGTGCCCATGCCAAAAGCACCCATTGACGAATATAGCCGTCCGATAGGGACGCATCACGATGTCGGGCTTCCCTGGCACCGATTTGACATTTAATCGATACCGATACCCATGCGCCCACAGCCACCGCCGCACCTTCAGCTCAGGCTTCGTCCCCTTGCTGTGTATCTGCGACATACAGCGGTGCCGCTGCTCCGGTGTCATCGTGTCGGTCATCGGGTTATTCCTTCACGGACTGCTCAAGTTGTAGGAAACGGTCGAAATCGCTTTGGTATAGTTGATCTTGCACGATGCGGAACTTCTCAAACTCACTCTCGGCATGCGTTTTGGCCAGTTCTGCGGAAATCCTTCCGGCATCTTTGAGGATGTCCTTGTCCCATAGTGTCAGGAATCCGTTGAGACGCTCCTCCCAGTCTTCCATGGTCATGGGTATGTGGCGAATGGCCTGCATCTCGGCAAGGTCGAGGTAGGCCGACACAATGCGTGACAACTGCTGCAGTTCATTTTCCGTCAGATAGTTCTTGGCAACAGAGACATCGTATTTGTGAATCTTGCCTTCAGGAGCACCTTCCCATGAGGTCAGTCCCATGTGTTCTTTGTTTGCATCGGCGCGTTCGTAGATGAGTTCCGCTGCGGTATGCTGATGGACGGAGTAGTGCAGTTTGTTCTGTACCGCAGCGAAGAAACGTTTGGTGGCGGTGGCGGTGGGGTCATAGTCGATGCTAGTGGCATAGATATCAGTGATTTTCTGGTAGAAACGACGTTCGGAAAGACGTATCTCTCGAACCTTCTCCAACTGCTTCTCGAAGTAGTCCTTGGTGAGAATGGTACCGCCTTTCTTCAGGCGCTCATCGTCCATCACCCAACCTTGTATGGTATAGTCTTTCACGATGGCGTTGGCCCACTTGCGGAACTGCACAGCCCGCTCGTTATTCACCTTGAACCCCACAGCGATAATCATCTGGAGGCTGTAATGGTTGGTATTGTAGTTTTTCCCATCAGATGCAGTTATCCAATATTTTCGGATAACTGAACTCTCATCCAGTTCATGGTCTTCCAGAATCTTCTTTATGTGATAGTTGATGGTTCTAACATCAACTCCATACAACTCCGCCATCAGCCGTTGTGTCAGCCATATATTCTCATCCTCGTAGCGCAGTTCCATGCTCTCCGGCTGGTCGCCGATGGTGCTGACAAAAGTAAGATACTCCGCAGCCGCACTGCGGATGGTTATTTCATGTTTGGTCTTGTGTGGCATTGTATTACTGTATTTATCATAAGACAGATGGCCTCATACGGAGACTGCATGTCCATTGCTTTCTTTATTCTCCATTCAACATCAATTCCGACCAAGTGGCAAACCACGGGGCTGTTGTTTGTTTTCCGCGTGATAAAGCGGGAATTTTTGCGTAGTCCTTCCACTGTGCAGTGTCAAACTCATAGACCAGGTAATAGTCGTGCCCCAATGAAGTAAATCCTTTCTTTTCCAATGCTTCCTTGGCCATAAAGCGTGGGCCTCGACCTTTGAGTTTGTACAGTGTACCCGATGTGCCGTTATGAATCATGAGATACTTGGCGTTGAGTGACATGGGAGGCAGGACTATCGATCCCTTGTCTTCACCGGTGCGAAGGTAGCACAATCCCAACTCTTTCATCTTGGCCATCTTCTCCCTGTTGGCAAAGTTGACGAGGATTACATCGTCGGGGTTCTGGTAGTCAAGACCATGCTGCGGTGCCACGTTTTTGTACAGATAGTTTTGCATCCGTCCGCGTCGTAACCACTCGGCAATCTGCTTCCGCAACAATTGCTCACTGTCGCCGGGATTGACGGTAAGTCCGTCGGTGGGTCTCAACGGGAACGCACCAATGCCTATCTCCTTGATGGACTTATAATAACGCGACTGCTCATATTCCTCTCCTGTGTAGTTCCCCGGAAAGAGAACATAGCCGCCAATCACCTCGCGTTTGGGTCTCTGGTTGGCCGGGTCGATATAATAGATGGCATCGCGGTAGCGGTGCATCTGGTCGATAGCGTCGGTAGGAGGTATGTCGAGTCCATCGCAATGCGAGTCGCTGATACGGTATTTGGCATCGAAAAGGAATGTGTATTGAATATCTTTCTGCCGTTTGGTCAGACGCAATACGATGTCGGGACGTTGCTGCGTGGTGAATGTCGTGGTGCCTCTTATCGCTGACTCTGCCTTGCTTTCATCTTCTTTCACAGGGGCGTTGTACATCACCGAGGCAAGTTCCACATTGTCGTCCGTACGCAAGAATGTCACCTCGGAATGGGTACCCCAACTCAAGTCGCGCACAAACTGCGGGGTCAGCTTTCTTCCCTTGTATTGCGCCACAGCTTTGTCTTTCAACAGGTCGCCGACAATGTTCTTCACCCGCAGGAAACACCATATCTCATATAGATAGGCGATATCTTTGGTCTCCAGTTTGTTCACCCCTTCCTCCAGCTCATAGCCACACAGCAGTTCAATCCATTTCTGATAGACGATGCGGTAGTTTGGCGATTTCTTCATCACCAAAGAGTCCTGTGCAAATCCTTTGAAGGCACCTATGCCGCGAAAGAATGGATGATTGACCAGTCGTTGCAACTCGTCATTCATCTCGTTCAATTGCGCTTCCATCTGTTTTGAGTAAGCGACAGTGTTCCTGATGTGCTGGCTTACAGTTGTGAAGCGTTGGAGTGTTTGCGCCATCACGAACTTCAGGAATCGGTTCTCCACCGTGTCGTGGGTGTGACACAGTTCGTGGGTGCGGTACAGATGGTGCGGGTCGTCACGAAACTCGTTCATTTCGTTTTCCACCTCTGGCTCCACCCAGCGTAGCCGTTCACCACGCTCATATCTTATCCTGTCGTGAAGTTTCCGCTTGGGGGAATTGATTATCTGTCGGCAGGCCGTCGTGAGGTCGCTGAAGCAGGAACGGAATATCTGCCACCATATCAAATCGGTTGATTGACCATTCTTCGTCTTGAAATTCAAGTAAGTTTCGCGCATAAAGGCGAACGACAGCATACTGTATTCCTGCTCGATGTCACGGATAATCCACTTCATGTCGGTGCGGTAGTCCATCTTGTAGCTCAGCACCTCGGTGGTAAACCGCAAACTCTTCTTCCGTTCTTTCTTGGTATAGTTGAGGCTGATGTCCGCCTTCCCCACTTGGTTGCCAAACCCCACAGCGCCAAACAACAGGTTGCCGTCGCTGCTGAGTTGCTGGTCTTTGGAGACATTGGAGAACCTCAGCGACATGTCGCTCACACCCTCGCTTCCCTGAATCAGCACGGGATACTGCGTGTTCTCGAAAAAGAGGGCTTCCCGTGTCAGTTGCTTGGAATTATATTCGTGTCCGTTGAACGAGAAACGCACATCTTGCTGTGGAGTGACAAACTCGGCCGTCAGTTTCTCGTTGCCCCGTTCCACACGCAGATTGGCCATCGCCTTGCAAATGCGGTCTATCGTCTTGTCGCACGAAAAACGTACACGGACATCGTCATTCCGTATCTCGAAGTTGAATATATTCCCCTCGCCTGCCATTTATGCCCAGAAAGAAACAAAATGCTCACGCTCAAGGGTGCGGTACATCGCGTCGATTTTCTTCTCGGTCTGTGTATCTTGGCCTACATGTTTACGAACCACAGCACGGAGACAGTTCAGCACGTTGACTCGCTGTTCGTCGCCTTCGACAATGTTTTCCATACCGATGGCCGCCACGCGTGGGTCGTTCTCGTCCATACCCAGGCGATTGTCGTCGCCCTCGATACGGGAGAGTATCTTCATCAGTGTAAACTCGTCCAAAGCTTTCTTCATGTCGAATTTCTCGCCGGCAAAATCTTTGCAAGCCGACACATAGAGCATGGCTTCGTTGGCTGCCCGATAGCCCAGTTTGAAAGGAGTGCCGTCCAGCAGGGCGTTCACCTCCTTCAAGTAGGCGATGACTTCTGTACCTTCGACATTGTCCTTTACCTCTTGCGCTTGCTGCGGACGTTCCACAAGCAGCGGATTGATGTCGGTGAGCAAAGGGAACAAATCTGTCTCGCCCGACAGGAACTTGTCATAATCCACTTCGTTCATCTCGATGGACATGGCGCGATCCAACACTTTGCGCGAGAAGGTGAACGTGGTCTCGTCCATATTCACCGTGCCCATCACCATCAGGTTAGGTGGGAGCGTAAGACCTTTCTCATAGAACTGCACTGCCAAGGGGTTCTTGTCAATGGGGTCGGCTTCGCCAAAGAGTTGTTTAAGCATCTCTTTACCGACATCTTTTCCGTCATTCTCGCCGAAGTCCTTGAACGGTTTTATTATTGGGTCGGTGATATAGTTGCCGTTTTCGTCAGTGGAGCGCGACTCGATGGCGCTGAGGAACTCGGCAAAATACTCCTCCACAGGGGCAAGGTTCATCTCGTCGAGACAGAGGAAATACGGTGTGTCTTTATGCTGCCAAGCCTTCACGATAAACTCCATGAAAGGCGTGAACTCATACTTTTTCGAGATGTTCGAGTAGAAGCCCACCACATCCATCGAGTTGTGCCAGTTGGGTTTCACCTGTATCAACTCGAAATTCTCAGGACGGTTGTCGTTCCATCTGTCATTATCATTAGCATAAGGCTGGGTAGTAGTCGCCTGTGCCAGCTTTCTCACAATACGGCTCTTTCCCGTTCCCGAGATTCCCGCCAGCAACATAAACGGCTTCGTCCGCAGGGCGGTAAGGTAAGGGTGGTATTTTTCTGAAATTGTGCCATGAGGTTTACTTATGAATTTAGGTGTATCCTCTGTACTCCTCACAATTCCTTCTTGCCCTAAAACCATTTTGGCCATAGTTGCTATTGTCGCACCATAGCCATATTCGTATTTATCAATTTCGCTCTGACCGGAGATTTTGAATCGCACCTCATTTGTTGGTACCTCAGGATGTTGTTCGATATAAGATACAAACTCTTTCAGAAGAGCCTTTGAGATGGTACGAAGCCCTATGGCTCCCTTGCTGAAAGATCTGACAATGTAACATAGTCTATCCTCGTCAACAATTGTTATCTGCCCATTGTCAGACACGTCGCCTTTCCGAAGTTGTATTTTTACATCCATCTTTTCTTGTATTATTCCTCAACAGGAGGGTTAATGTCAAATAGTTTTAGATATGTTTTATTGTTGGTGCACTTTTCGATAGCATCTGCCAATAAACNNGCTTTTATCAAATGTAATATTTTGTTCGGATAGTGCCTTGCACAAATCAGTAGTTGTTTTAACGATATCTCTTTTAAAAGCACATTTAATTAAAAGACCAAACCGAGGTTTTATTTGTTCTCGTATTATGTCGTCTTTAATAGAAAAATACATATAATGCTGGAACATAAGCAAAAGGTAATTGTCTTTATATGAAAGGCTAAACCAACCTCTCTTGTCTGCCTCATCTCCTAGTTCCAACAATTTATAGAATGCCGTTTTCAAATACGCAAACCATTCCGGCTTCAATTGTCTGGCCAGCAATGTTTTGGAAAGATTACTAACATCTTGTGGTTCCTCTTCTAATCTCTTTAAAAGTGTTATTGATTCTTCATCGCGGAGTTTCGCATAGAGGCCAGAAATGTCACTCTGGATCTTCTCATCCGTTTCTTTTACTGTTTCTGCTAATTTGATAATTTCCCACTCTTTTTTTTCAACGTTTTCTTTAATTATTAAAGTTTTTTTCTCTAGATTAGAAATGTAAATACCCAAAATAACACCTGCAATTACAAACAAGAGAGAGAAACCTGCAATAAAAGCATTCAATGTAGANNTCTCCACAATATCCTTAATAATATCCACATTATTATTGTTCGAGTTTAGTATATAAACAGTATCGATAACGGAATCTATAATTGTATCATAATTGGCCATCACTCTTTTGATTTTTTAATTTACAGTCTAGTGTTATAGCGGCATTGCCTGATAGACTTTGCCATTTATTAGTTTGCCATTTTTGTGTTTGTCACGTTTTATGCCATCACCGCCCCAGGTTCCCCATTGTTTGAAGAAAAAGGCTGCACCTTGAGCATCTGTTTGCCGTTTAATATTTAATACCCATTCTTCTTTCATCGGGCGACCAAAAGGCCCACTTTCACCTCCAACAATCACCCAATCAATATTGTTTAAATCAAGTTCTCCCAAATCTTCAATCAATGGCTCGCAAGACAAGAACCGTATTGGAGCATCCAATACTCGAAGACAATCGATACGTGGTTTTGAAGATTTCGCCTCAACAGTCACTCCTAACCAAGCGTTGTGCGGTATATCATGGGTGAGGAAGTATTCTGCCATACGGTCGGCACGCTTAGTGAGTAGCTGATACCGATGTTGTGGCGTACGATAAATAATATCAATGACTTTGTCTATGAACGAAAAAGGTACATCTTTATGAAACAGGTCGCTCATAGAGCAGACAAAAATGGTATGCGGCTGTTTCCACGACAATGGTTCGGTCAGGCATTCTTCATGTAATGTTAAATCAAACCCATTAGCGTATTTCTTTATCCTCATCGATTTTAGACGATGAGACATCGCCTCAGCATAGCAATTGGCGCAGCCTTGCGAAATCTTGGAACACCCAGTAATAGGATTCCATGTCTTGTCAGTCCATTCTATTTTTGTAGTCTTCATTGTTCAAACAATAAACTTCGTTGACCACTTGAGTCTATTTCTTTTGTTGCCTTCTTCCAGAATTCAATGCCCTTACTGCTTGAGGTGGCAAAAAGGATATCATAGAAATTTCTAATTGGGGTATAGTCAAAGTGATTAAATCCTATCCTTTGTAAGGATTGTTTGTACGATTCGCGGAAATAAATTCTTAGTGCAGAATAGTTTTTTGTATCACATAATGCTTGGTTATATCTAGAATTAAAGAAATTGTCACTTCCAAGGAACCGAATGTATTTTTCTGCACGGGTAGGGTCAGAAAAAGCCATTGGAATGTTTCTGTTAAAATCAGTCTTAGTTGCAATGTTTATTATCAAATCAAATTTAGGCATGCATGAGGCAATGCTTTCCAGCAAGGAGAATGGTACACNNATGGTACACTGCAGTCGGTAGGGTCGATAAGAATCAAATTAAGGCAATCATTAGAAAACTGGCTAAGATCATTGGTAATTGAAGTCGGATTGTTGTAATCACCGTGCTTGGCTATGGCTTTATGAGAAAGACCTAGGCTTTGAATCCTCTGGTTGAGAGTTTCTACAACCGTATCGTTGTAATCATAAAAAATGGCATGATTGATATGTTCAAAATATTTATGT
>LXOW01349608.1_pt1 | contig 21347 bp, 10 predicted proteins | sample 1368591 | NCBI WGS metagenome assembly LXOW01 (sample SAMN04884650, study PRJNA319009) | bovine gut metagenome | isolation source: Cow rumen | host: Bos taurus | place: Italy: Legnaro (PD) | collected 2014-07-09
AGATGTGTATAAGAGACAGCGCCCAGCAGTTACCCATGCGCCTCACATACAATGAGGCCGCCACACACTTTGAAGAGTCGCTGCCACTTGGCAACGGCAGACTGGGAGCACTCATCTACGGCGGTGCCGACGAGGACATCGTGCAGCTCAATGATATCACCCTGTGGAGCGGCAAGCCCATAGACCGCAAGGAAGATGAAGGGGCATCGACATGGATACCTAAGATTCGCGAGGCGCTGTTCAATGAGGACTATAAGCTTGCCGACTCCCTGCAGCTGCATGTGCAGGGCCATAACAGCAGCTACTACATGCCATTAGGAACGCTCCGCATCAAAGACCTCTCCACAGGCGACGTGGCAGGCTATCAAAGGCTTCTGAGCCTCGACAGCGCCCTTGCCGTAACTACTTATAGAAGAGGCGGGCAGGAGATGCGGCGCGAATACCTCGTATCAGCACCCGATAAGGTCGTGGCCATACGCCTCACCTCCAACTCTGGCGGCAAAGGCAAAAGGAAGAGGGGAGGAGATATAAATGTACGCCTCATGCTGCAGAGTCTTCTTGAGCACAGCGTAGAGGCAGGCAAGGACCGTCTTACTATGACTGGCCACGCACTGGGCCAGGAACAGGAGACCATACACTTCTGCACCATACTGAAGGTCATGACTGACGGAACCGTGGAGCATAATGACAGCACCCTGACCATCAGAGATGCCAACAGCGCCACCATCTACATCGTCAACGAAACCAGCTTCAACGGTTTCGACAAACACCCAGTCCTGCAGGGAGCGCCATACAAGGTACGCGCTGAGCATAACATGCAGCAGACAGAGGGCAAGGCTTTCAGCGAAGTGCTCAACGCACACCTCGCCGACTACAAGAGCCTCTATGACAGGGTTAAGCTAAATATAGCAAAGCCTGCCTCCGTTGCAGCGTCTGCCTCTGTCGTAGAGTCTGCGATACCATCGCAGACAACAACTGCCCTCCTGCAAGGCTACAATACAGGCAACAGCGACGCTGACCGCTACCTTGAGACACTCTACTTCCAGTTTGGACGCTACCTACTAATCTCATGCTCGCGCACACCCTCCGTGCCAGCCAACCTTCAGGGACTGTGGAACCCACACCTTCATGCACCTTGGCGCGGCAACTACACCCTCAACATCAACCTTGAGGAGAACTATTGGCCCGCCTTCGTGGCCAACCTGACAGAGATGGCGATGCCCCTTGACGGCTTCGTGGCAGCACTTGCAGAAAACGGCCGCTACACTACGAACAACTACTACGGTATCAGCCGAGGCTGGTCAACGGGTCACAACAGCGACATCTGGGCAATGGCCAACCCCGTAGGCGAGAAGCGCGAGAAACCCGAATGGGCCAACTGGGCCTTCGGAGGAGCATGGCTGGTAGAGACTCTGTGGGAGAAATACCTCTTCACACAAGACAAGGACTACCTGCGCAGCGTGGCATACCCTCTGATGCGCGGAGCTGCAGAGTTCTGTTTGGATTGGCTCATTCCCAACCCCAACAACCCCGAGGAACTCATCACCGCACCCAGCACCTCGCCAGAGAACGAATACCTTACCGACAAGGACTATCACGGTATGACCTGCTACGGCACAACGGCAGATATGGCCATCATCCGCGAACTATTCATCAATACGCTGGCAGCAGCACGCATCCTGGACGAAACAGAACTGACTGCCGACATACAGTCGGCCCTCTCACGCCTGCATCCTTATACCGTGGGACAGGGCGGCGACCTCAATGAGTGGTATCACGACTGGCGCGACAAAGACCCGCACCATCGTCACCAGAGCCACCTTGTAGGACTCTATCCCTTCCACCACCTTGACCAGTCGTTCTATCCCGCTGCCACACAGACCCTCGTGGAGCGCGGAGAGATGACTACGGGATGGTCAACAGGCTGGCGTATCAACCTCTGGACACGCCTGCACAGAGCCGACCAGGCATACCATATCTACCAGAAACTACTGGAATACGTGGCTCCCGGAGGCAGAGGACGCAGCGGTGGTGGCGGCACATATCCCAACCTCTTCGATGCACACCCGCCATTCCAGATTGACGGCAACTTCGGAGGTACGGCAGGAGTATGCGAGATGCTGCTGCAGAGCCGCTATACACCCTCCAACAACACATACTCCATAGAGCTGCTCCCTGCCCTGCCCCACAGCTGGGCTTGCGGAGAGGTGAGCGGGCTGCGTGCACGCGGGGGATATGAGGTAGACATCAAGTGGAATAGCGGCATAGTGACAGCAGCCACCATCAAAGCCTCGCATGACGGAGAGCTAACCATAACCTATAACGGCAAAGTCAAGACTATTTCACTCAAAGCAGGAGAAACGGTCGAATTAACAAACCGTTTCGAATTAACAAATTAACAAATTAACGAACCCCGAGCATAGCGACTATAAAGAATTGCCCGTAGTTGCCCCTGCGGGGCGGGCGAATTCTTTAAGAAGCATTGCGAGCGGGTCGGCGAAAGCCAATTAACAAATTAACGAGCTTACGAATTATTTTACACTTTTTCCTTGAAATATTTGGCAGTTTCATGGGAAAAGTGTAATTTTGCGGTATTCATAGAAAAAGATGAATACCATGCCAAGAAGACCTTCCCATATCGGAGCCCTTTGGGAGCGGCTGAAGTCGGGTGTTAAGACCCACACCAGCCTCACCCTTATCATTGTGGCCGCACTTCTTCTGGAACTCTCCACGGGAGTGATGTATTATTCAGCGCAGAACATGATACAACGTGCTGTGGATCGCATGGTGCAGCGCGAGATGAACGCTCTGTACCTATGCATACGCAACAAGTTGACCAAGGTGGAGGTGACGATTGACAATATGGCGTGGATGATAACCGATGAGCTCATGCATCCCGATTCATTATTAAGAGTCACACACCAGATTGTGGAGCACAATCCCCTCATCCTTGGCAGCGGCATCACGTGTGTTCCTTATTTTTATTCTGAGAAAGGACGCTGGTTTGAGCCCTACTCCGTTCGAAAGTCCGATGGTACCATTGAGTCGATGCTGTTAGGTTCGAAGCGGCATGACTACACAACATCAGAATTCTACACCCGCCCCATAACCAAAAATAAAGGCCATTGGTGCGAGCCCTATGTGGACAGCGATGGTGCAAAAGCAAAGGTAACCACGTATGGTGTTCCCGTGCATGACAAGAAGGGTAAGATTGCCGCTGTTGTTGCTGCCGACATCTCGCTCGACTGGCTCGAAGAAGTGGTCAACGAAAGCAGGATATACAACACCACGCAGCGTTTCATTGTAACGGGAAAATACAATCTCCTTGCGGGTGAGGATAATGCCCTCCTCAGACAGATTCTGAAGCACATCAAATCCGACCCCGCCAAGAAAGGCACAGTCATATTGGAGGATGAGAACGGCAATAATAAGCATGTATATTACACCCCTGTCGGTGGCATTACCGACTGGTTAATCATCAATGCCCTTGACGACAATGATCTCTACCGCAAACTGCGCACCATACGCATATCATTGCTGACGCCGATGATGATAGGACTGCTCTTCATCGGGTTCATCGTATACCGCAGTTCTCGCAACCTGGAGCATCTGCGCAAGGTGAATAGTGAGAAGGAACGCATAGGCGGTGAGCTGCACGTGGCCAGCGAAATACAGCAAAGCATGCTGCCACAAGGCCAGTTGAAGAACGACAGCGTAGAACTGAGAGGCTTCCTGAAACCCGTCCGCGAGGTAGGTGGCGATTTGTACGACTATTTCGTACGCGACGAGAAACTATTCTTCTGCATCGGCGACGTCAGCGGAAAGGGCACTCCTGCGGCAATGCTCATGGCTGTAGCCCACACGAAGTTCCGCGACTTCTCCATCCATGAGAACAACCCTGCACGCATCATGCAGAGAATCAACGAGACAACCTCTGAGGGTAATGAGACAAACATGTTCGCCACACTCTTCTTGGGCGTGCTCGACCTTCCCACAGGCCGTCTGCGCTACTGTAATGCCGGTCATGACAAACCCGTCATCATAGGCCGCGAAACACTTCCGGCAAAGCCCAATCTGCCTATAGGACTTTTCCCCGACTTCAAATATGAGCTGCAGGAGACAATTCTTGACAGCGGCTCCACACTCTTCCTATATACCGATGGACTGACCGAGGCCAAGAACACCCAGCATAAGATGTTGGGACTGAAACGCGTAATGGCACTCCTTGACGACAGCACAGACCTGAAGCCCTCACAACTGTTGAAGAAGATGAAGGAGGTTGTCGACACGTACGTTGGCGATGCCGAACAGAGCGACGACCTCACGATGCTGGCCATACACTATACGCCCAAGCAGTTCAAGAACACGCTCGACGAGACCTTCGTCATGGACAATGACATCAAGGAGGTGGCACGCTTCAGCGAGTTCATTAAAGGTGCACTGGGAAGGATGGGCATAGAAAAGTCGATGGCCCACCAGCTGCGCCTCGCTGCAGAGGAGGCTATTGTTAACGTGATAGACTATGCCTACCCCCCAGGAACGGAGGGACATATCGAGGTGAGAATGATGTATGACGGCACCACGCTGCGCTTCAAGATTATTGACTCCGGCGTAGCCTTCGATCCCACTGCTAAGGAGAAGGCCGATACCACACTTTCAGCAGAAGACCGTCAGATAGGCGGACTGGGAATACTGTTGGTACGCGAACTGATGGACTCTATCAACTATGAGCGTAACAACGGAAAGAACGTACTGACCCTGATAAAGAATATCGAATTAACGAATTAACAAATTAACGAACCCCGAGCATAGCGACTATAAAGAATTGCCCGTAGTTGCCCCTGCGGGGCGGGCAAATTCTTTAAGAAGCATTGCGAGCGGGTCGGCGAAAGCCAATTAACAAATCAACAAAACTAACAAAACTAACAACCTATATAATTATGAAAACTTCAGCACCATTAACTAAAACACAGTATGGCCTCTATGCTGAGTGCATTGCGCACCAGGGCGAGGTTTGTTACAACATTCCTTATATATACACCTTCGACGGAAGCCTGGATGCGGAGCTGCTACGCAAGGCCATCGAGACGGCTGTGGCAGCCCACCCTACCCTCTTCACCCGCATAGAGCTGAGTGAACAGGGCGATCCCATTCAGACCATCGACGATGCTGAGACATTCAGCCTTGAGGTAGAGACCATTGATGATTCTCAACTCTCCGATCGAGAGTCTGCTATACCATTGCAGGCACCACTCATTTTTCAATTTATCCAGCCTTTCGACCTATACAAAGACAGGCTCTTCCGCCTGCGTCTGCTCAAGGAAAAGGAGCATTACTACCTCTTGCAGGACATACACCACATCATCAGCGACGGCACATCGAGAAAGGTGCTGCTGGCCGACATAGAAAAAGCCTATGAGGGATTGAAGGGTCTGGATTCTTCGCAAGGCGCAAGCGGAACCGGCTTCATGCTTCAGGCAGAAGAGCTGACATTAGCCGATGTGGCCAGGGCCGAGGCCGAAGCACGCAATACCCCAGCCTATGAAGAGGACAAGAAATGGTATGCCGAGAACTTCGACTGTGGCGACTGCTATTCACCCCTTCTGCCAGACCTTGAGGAAGGAGAGCCCAAGGAAGGACTGCTGACACGTATGATGAATGTGGACAGCGCTGCCGTAGAGGCCTTCTGCAAGGAGAATGGTGTTTTCAAGAGCACGTTCTTCACAGCAGCCTATGGCTTCCTGCTGGCGAAATACAACAACGATCAGGAGGTGCTGTTCAATACAATTCATAATGGTCGCGCTGATAAGAGATTAGCAAACTCAATAGCTATGCTTGTCAGGACACTACCCGTATATGCAAAATTTGATAACGACACCACGACACTTGACTTCCTGAAAGCTGGTCAGGAACAGATGACGGGACAGCGACAGCATGAGGCCTACTCATTCACCGATGTAGTGAACGACCTCGGCATTCAGACAGCCACGCTCTTTGCCTGGCACGGCACGTTGTTCGACAGTTTGGAGTTTGGCGGCAAACCCATGACGGCCCAGCGCCTGAACAACAACACCCGCGAGACACCGCTCTATGTTAAGGCCTACATCCGTGACGGCAAATACTGCGTGGAGGCCGAATACAGCGCCAACGAATACAGCGAGGCACTCATCAGCCAGTATCTGGAGAGCTATGAGGCTGTGGTGAATGGCTTCCTCTGCAACGAGAACCTCCGCGACATCGACATCGCTACAGCATCGCAGATAGAGTTGCTCGACTCATTCAACAACAACGACGTTGACTATGATGACACGCAGACCATCGTATCGTTGTTCCGCAGCCAGGCGAAGGCAACGCCCGACAACATTGCCGTCGTCTATCAGGACAAGAAATTCACCTACGCCGAGGTTGACGAGATTAGTGACCGCCTGGCAGCATTTATAAGTGGAAAGTTAAAAGTGAATAGTGAAGAATCTGATAGCGCTACAGATGAGGATGTGGTTTCGGTATTGATTCCACGCTCGGAATGGATGGCCATCGCCTCGTTGGGTGTACTGAAGGCAGGATGTGCCTACCAGCCCTTAGACCCCACATACCCGAAGGAGCGTCTGAACTTCATGATGCAGGATGCCAACGCCAGGCTGCTGATTGCCGACAAGGAGCTGCGCCCCATCGTTGATGAATACCAAGGCGAAGTCTTGTTAATTGACAATGGAGAATTGAAAATTGAAGATGATTTCACTTACGACAAATCCTCAATCCTCAATCTTCAATCTTCAATAAAACCAAGCAGCCTGTTTATCTTGCTGTACACCTCTGGCTCTACGGGTGTGCCCAAGGGCTGCCAACTAACGCATGGCAACCTCGTTTGCTTCTGCCATTGGTATCAGCGCTATTATGACATGAAGCCCGAGCACAATGTGGCCGCCTACGCCAGCTATGGTTTCGATGCCTGCATGATGGATATGTATCCCGCCCTTACCTGCGGTGCCACGGTTCACATCATAGCAGAAGAGATACGTCTCGACCTCATCACGCTGAACGACTACTTCGAACAGAACGGCATCACCCACTCGTTTATGACCACGCAGGTAGGTTACCAATTCGCTACAAACATCGAGAACCATTCTTTGAAGTATCTCTCTACCGGTGGAGAGAAATTGGCTTCTCTGACTCCCCCGACAGGTTTCGACTTCTATAATGTGTATGGCCCTACGGAGTGCACCATCTTTACTACCACTTATTTGGTGGATAAGAAACTGAAGGACATCCCCATTGGCAAGCCACTCGACAACATGCGCCTCTACATCGTCGACCCGCAGGGACATCGTCTGCCAGTAGGTGCAGCAGGCGAACTGTGGGTAAGCGGGCCGCAGGTAAGCCGAGGATATCTCAACCGCCCGGAGAAGACGGCGGAGACGTATATCGACAATCCCTTCAGTCTCACACCCCTCCCCTCTCCGAAGGTCGTGGGGAGCAATCAATCGAAATATTCCCGCGTTTACCGCACAGGCGACATCGTGCGCTACCTGCCTGACGGCAACATCTCGTTTGTGGGCCGCAGGGACGGACAGGTGAAGATTCGCGGCTTCCGCATAGAGCTGAAAGAGGTTGAAGGCGTGATACGTGAGTTCCCAGGCATAAAGGATGCTACCGTTCAGGCCTTCGACGAAGAGGGCGGCGGAAAGTTCATTGCCGCATATATCGTCAGCGACCAGCAGATAGACATCGAGGCCCTTAACAGCTTCATCCTCGACCAGAAGCCGCCATACATGGTGCCAGCCGTGACGATGCAGATTGACGTCATACCTCTGAACCAGAACCAGAAGGTAAACAAGCGTGCGCTGCCCAAGCCCGTCAAGTCTGTTGCGACAGAGTCACAACAAACGATACAGGCACCTCTTAACGTGCTGGAACAGGAGCTGCACGAAATGATTGCAGATATCGTAAACAACACCGACTTCGGCATCACCACCATACTGGGATATGCCGGACTAACCTCTATCTCTTCGATAAAGCTGGCCGTGCAGGTGAACAAACGCTATGGCGTGGCCCTCGATTCAAAGAGCCTCGTCAAGACGGGCACTCTGCAGAGTATAGAGAACGAAATCTTAAAAGGGTTCATGGTTCAAGGTTCAGGGTTAACGGTTAAAGAACCCAATGCGGCAGCCAATAATTCTCAATTTTCAATTCTCAATTCTCAATTTGAGGGGGCTGTCCCACTTTCCTACGCCCAGACGGGTGTATACTTCGAGTGTCTGAAGAACCCCACCTCCACCATCTATAACATCCCGTATCTGCTCCACTATCCCGCAGGAGTCGACGCAGGCAAACTGGCCGAAACGGTAAAGTCCGTCGTAGAGGCACATCCGGAGATGAGCATACACTTCACCACTGAGGGAGACAACATCGTCCAGACATTGGCTGACAGCGTGCCTGTAGAAGTGCCTGTCACCGAGATGACCGACGCGGAACTGGCCGAATACAAGAATGAGTTCGTGCGGCCGTTCAACCTGCAGAAGGCACCGCTCTATCGCCTTGAGGTGGTAAAGACCGAAAGCGGAGTGTATCTCCTTATCGACGTACACCACCTCATCTTCGACGGCGGCTCTGCCGACCTGTTCATCCGTCAGATCAGCAGCGTGCTCGACGGTTCCCCCATTGAGAAAGAGACCTACACATACTTTGACTTCGTTACCGACCAGCAGAAAGCTGAAGACAGCGACACCTTTAAGTCTGCCCAACAGTTCTTTGCCGAGAAACTGCAGACCTGTGAGGGAGCAAGCGAGATACCTGCCGACCTTCCCAAGACCGACCAGCAGGGCTTCATAGGCGAGGCTGTCTGTCCTACCGACTATGACAAGGCCGCTGCCTTCTGCCGCCAGCAGGAGATAACGATGGCGCATCTGTATCTTGCTGCCGTCAGCTACGTCGTATCGCGCTATACCAACAACCGCGAGGTATACATGAGCACCATCAGCAGCGGGCGTTCCAACCTGAAGATTGCCGACACGGTGGGCATGTTTGTCAATACCCTTGCCCTGGGTCTGAAGATAGACGACGTGACGGTGAGTGACTACCTGAAGCAGGTCAGCAACACCTTCGACGAGACGCTGCGACATGAGGACTACCCCTTTGCCCGCATCGCCGGAGACTATGGCTTCCATCCCGCCATCTCTTATGCTTATCAGATGGGCGTGATCTCACAATACACCGTGGGAGGACAGCCCATAGGACAGGAACTGCTTGAGCTGAATGTGCCGAAGTTCAAAATCAACATAAAGATAGAGCCACAGGGCATACTGGTTCAGTATGACGATTCTGTCTATACCGAATCAACCGCCCAGGGCCTTGCCGACAGCATCGCAGCCACCGTGGAGCATATCATGGCTCAGCCCAATGGGAAGCTGCGCCAGCTGTCTATCGTCAGCGCAGCACAGGAAGAGCAGTTGAGCCATATACGCCAGACAGGTACGGGCGATGCTCCGTTCAAGCTGTTCTTTGAGAGCATCGTGCACCATGCTCAGACGCAGCCCGACAGTATGGCTCTCGTAGCCTGCGACGCACAGTTCACCTATCGCCAGTTCGACCAGGCCACAAACCGTATCGCCAATGCCCTTCGCCAGCGTGGAGTGCGCGAGGGCGACCGTGTGGCTATGCTGCTGCCACGAACCAGCCGCCTTATTCTCTCGATGTTTGGTATTCAGAAGGCTGGAGCCGCATACATCCCCTGCGATCCGGAGTATCCTGCCGACCGTGTGAAACTGATTCTGGAAGACAGCGGTGCGAAGCTTATCATCACGCCGGAAGTGGCTGAGGAGCTGCTGCAGAATGAAGATACGACGCAGCCACAGATATCACTTACGCCCGACGACCTTTCATACCTTATTTATACCAGCGGTTCTACGGGCCGTCCGAAGGGCGTGATGCTGCGCCACGAGGGTATGTGCAACTACTCTACCGCTCTGCCAGCCAACGTCGAGGCCTATGCCGTTGCCAATGCTGCAGAGAGCATACTGGCTGTCACAACTATCTCTTTCGATGCCTCGCTCCATGAGATTGCCATCTCGCTCTTCAACGGGCTCACCCTGGTGCTGGCTAACGAGGAACAAACCAAAAATCCTCTCGACATGGCTGCGCTTATACACGAGCATCACATCGGTTACGTTTCGGCCACACCATCACAATGGCAGACATGGATTTACAGCGATGAGTTTGTGGAGGCCATACGCACGGTGCCCATCATTCGATTCGGCGGAGAGAAACTGCCCGAGAGCCTGTTGCACCAGATGCAGCAAATCACGCCATCACGCATACTGAACACCTATGGTCCCACGGAGACCACCGTATCGTCGAACATTCAGGAACTGACCCATGCCGAGCGTGTCACAGTAGGACGTCCTCAGCTGAACGTCAAGGAGTTCGTCGTTGACAGCGATGGCAACGAGCTGCCTGTAGGTGTCGTTGGTGAGCTGTATATCGGTGGTCGTGGTGTTGGCCGAGGATATAACAACCTCGACGACATGACACGTGAGCGCTTCATAGACTATCACGGCACCCGCATATACAAGTCTGGCGACTATGCCAAATGGGCTCCTGACGGCGACGTCTTCATCCTTGGCCGCAAGGACCACCAGATAAAGCTGCGCGGTCTGCGCATCGAACTCGGCGAGGTGGAGAATGTCATCGCTCGCGTGGAGGGTGTGAAGAATGTGGTCATCATGATTCGCCAGATTTCAGGCAAGGAGCATCTCTGCGCCTACTTCACAGCCGACCAAACCATAAACATTGCCGACATGAAGGCAGAAATCAGCAAGAGCCTCACTCAGTACATGGTGCCCACAGCCTACCTGCAGCTGCCGAAGATGCCTATGACTCCTAACGGCAAGACCGACCTCAAGGCTCTGCCAGAGCCCGAGGTGGCCCTCAGCGGCGACTACGAGACTCCGGCTAACGATACCGAGCGCGCTTTCTGCGATATCTTTGCAGGCATACTGCAGCTGGACCGCGTTGGTGCTACGGACAACTTCTTCGAGCTGGGTGGTACGTCGCTCGTTGTGACACGCGTCATCATCGAGGCCGACAAGGTTGGACTCCACGTGTCATACGGTGAAGTCTTTGCCAATCCCACGCCTCGCAAACTTGCCGCCCTAATAACCGGCGAAGCCACCGTTTCCGAAGCATCAGCTTCGGCTCAACCCGACCCCGTTGCCGACTTCGACTATAGCGACATCAACACGCTCCTTCAGCGCAACACGCTCGGCTTCTTCCGTGCAGGAGAGCGTCAGCAGCTGGGCAATGTGCTCATCACAGGTGCTACGGGTTATCTTGGCATCCACATCTTGCATGAACTGATAAGCAGCGATGCGCCAAACATCTACTGTCTGGTGCGTGGCAAGACACGCGAGGCTGCGGAGGGCCGTCTGCGCACGCTCCTCTTCTACTACTTCTCCAAGTCCTACAAGGAGCTATTCGGCAAACGCCTGCATATCGTCCTTGGCGACGTAACCAACGACCTTATTAGTGTGCTCGACGGTTCCTCCGTCGACACCGTCTTCAACTGTGCCGCTGTGGTGAAGCACTTCTCAGAAGGCACAGAGATAGAGGACGTGAACATTGGCGGTGCACAACGATGCACTGACCTCTGCCTCAAGACTGGTGCTAAGCTCATCCATATCTCAACGGCCAGCACGCGTGGTATGTGGGTAGGCGAGATAAGGGATGACGTATATACCGAGCAGCGCCTGTACATGGGACAGTATCTCGGAAATCAGTACATCTACTCTAAGTTCATGGCAGAACGTCTCATCCTCGATGCCGTTGCCAAGGATGGTCTGCATGCAAAGATAATGCGTGTGGGCAACCTTGCCGCCCGCAGTACCGACGGTGAGTTCCAGGCTAACTTCTCCACCAACTCTTTCATGGGCCGCATCCGCATCTATAACATGTTGGGCTGCTGTCCTTACGCCATGCGCAACAAGAAGGTGGAATTCTCGCCCATCAACGAGGTGGCGCAAGCTATCTGCATGCTGGCCACAACACCGAAGGAGTGTACCGTGTTCCACCCATACAACATCCACGGACAATTCCTGGGCGATGTACTCTCAGGACTGACATCTGTCACGGGTGGCATCAGGTTCGTTGAGCAGGAAGACTTCCAGAAGGCTATGGACGAGGCGGGCCAAGACCCTCAGAAGTCCAAGCAGATGGCTGCCCTGCTGGCTTATAAGGACATGGCCCACGGCCAGAAGTCCAGCGACGTTCAGCGCGACAACGACTACACAACTCAGGTTCTCTACCGCCTCGGCTTCAGCTGGAGTCCTACTTCCTGGGACTATGTGGAGCGCATGCTCACAGCCATCGGAGGATTCGGATTCTTTGAAAATTGAANNCCTTTATCAAAAACGCAATATGGCCTCTATGCAGAGTGTATTGCTCACCAAGGAGAGGTCTGTTATAATATACCTTATCTTTATACGCTGGACGGCAGTTTGGACGAGGAACAACTTCGTAAGGCTATTGAAGCAGCAGTAGCTGCACACCCTACATTGTTCACACGTATCGAACTGACTGAACAGGGTGATCCTATGCAGGTCATTGATGATTCTGAGACATTCTCACGGGCTTTGCCGAAGCAGGCATTACGCTGAAGCGTGTGGAGAACGAAGAGTTCCAGGAGGCACTCGGACGCATGATGGATAATCCTGATCTTGTCACACTCCTGCGCCCGCTGATGGCTTATAAGATGAGCGGTTCTCGACAGGTTCGTTTCATAGAATCTACCAACGACTACACCACTCAGGTGCTCTACCGTCTTGGCTTCCAATGGCCGACGACTGCAGCCGACTATGTCCATCGCTTTGTTGACACCATTGTAGGTTTCGGATTCTTTAATGTATGAATTGTGAATTATGAAGAAAGAAATATCATTTAATACTGAGTTCTATCGATTCCTGTGGTCGTCCATCCTGATAGCCCTCTCGGCTTGTCTGGGCAACGTGGTGGACTCCATCATCGTGGGCAACCTGATAGGCGAGAACGGCGTGAGCGCCATCAACCTCTCCAAGCCCGTCACACAGTTCATGTTCACCATCAGCATGCTACTCTCTACCGGTGCCGGCATGCTGGTGGGCATGGAGCTGGGCAAGAAAGACTACCGGTGCGCCTCGTATATCTTCACGCTATCGACGGCATGCTGTCTGGCTTACGGCGTGTTGCAGACGGTGGCAGGCCTGTTCTTCACCGACGACATCACGGGCTGGCTGTGCAACCATGAAGAGCTATTCGGTGCCACGCGCGACTATCTCTTCCCGCTGATGATAGGTTCTCCGGCCTACATGATGTCGTGGGCATTGGCCACGATGGTGGGTGTCGACGGCAGTCCGCGATTGGTTTCTGTGGCCATTCTCATCGACAATGCCGTAAACCTGTTCCTGGATATCGTCTTCATACAATGGCTCGGATGGGGCATCGAAGGCTCGTCATCTGCCACCGTCATCGGTCATATCGTAGGCATCATCATCATGTGCTGGCACTTCCGCTATCCCAGCCATCGCCTCAAACTCGTGACATTGAGTAATGACAATGCAGCTGCCTCTCCCTCCCAGGGGAGTTCCGGGGTGGGGGCTCATTCTTCACTCTTCACTCTTCACTCTTCACTTAAAAGCATCATCTCCCAGGGCGCGCCACTGGCCTTGTCTTCAATTAGTCTTACAGCCCTGCTGTTCTGCGCCAACAGCATCGTGCTCTCAACGATGGGCCGAGTAGGCATCTTTGCCTTCTCCGTGTGTATGAACATCCTTTACATCTATAATCTCTTCCTCTCTGGCACGTGCCGCACCGTACAGTCTTTGGGCTCCATCCAGGTGGGTAAGGGCGACAACGAGAAGTTCCGTCTCGTCATCAGCAAATCGTTCCGTTTCATCACTGTGGCGATGCTGATAACATGCGCTACCATTTGGATAATGCCAGAAGAGATAACCCGTTTCTTTGGTGCTAACGAAAGGGAGCTGATAGAGGAAGGCGTGCGGGCCTTGCGTATATTCTCGCTGAGCTTCATACCCTTCTGCTATATCTACACCCTAATGGTGGTATATAAGCTCTACGGCTACCACAAGATGGCGCTGTTCATTTCTCTCGCGCTATCGCTGACTGTCATCCCCGTATTGTGGATAGTATCTGAGGCAGCACCCAGCTTGCTATGGTACAGCTACCTCATAGCCTACCTCATAGAAGCCATACTCATAAGCACCTTCCACTACCTGGGACACGTGAAGTTCAAATTAACAAAATAAGATAAATGAATATACAAACGCTCCCCATTCCAGCACAAGGGACGGGGAGCGTTATTGTTTGTCGCGGGCATACTGCCCGCGTTCCTTGGTGGTATGTATTACGGATAGAGATAGAATATCCTTTCCATCTGTTGCCATTTCTGGTCGCTGGTGGCGTCGGCGTTACAGTTCTGGAACTTGGCTACGAAGGCCTCCCACTCTGCCTGGCGCGGCAGGGTGGCAAGACGTGCGAAGGCCTCATCCCAGTTGAAGTCAGCTGGCACCTCAAGCACCATTACTAACCGGCAACCCAGGAGATAGATTTCCATCTCAAGGATACCTACCTCTCGGATGCCATCACGTATTTCTTTCCAATTGTATTCCTCGGAGTGCCACTTGCGGTAGAGGTGTATCAGTTCGGGATCGTCACGAAGATCCATCGTCTGTACGTAACGCACAGTCTCACCAGGGAATTTCTTTACTTTGTAGGATGACACTATTTGAATATTGAATATTGAAAATTGAAAATTGAGAATTATGAAAAGTCTACGAGTATTCTGAACACCTTGCCTGGGTTCTGACTCCACCAGCACATGGTATCGTAGGCCTCTTCGGGACGTATCACCTTTGTGATGAGTTCCTCGGTAGGACAGGTGCCTTTCTCCAGATAGTGTATGACAGCACGGAAGTCGCTTGGCATAGCGTTGCGAGAGCCGCGAATGTCGAGTTCTTTCTGCACGAAGTATTTCGTCTGGAAAGACACCTCTGACTTAGCATATCCTATGCATATCACGCGCCCCGTGAATGCCACCTCATCGACAGCCATCTGATAGGTCATCGGGCTTCCTACGGCCTCTATCACCACATCCGGGCCGAAGCCGCTGGTCATCTCCATTAGTCTGCTGTGCACATCCTCGGTCTTTGTGTTGATGACGTATGTAGCGCCCATCTGCTTGGCAAGGGCCAGCTTCTCATCATCGATGTCTGCAGCTATAACGGTAGCTCCACGGCTGGCACTACGCACTACGGCTCCCATGCCCACCATTCCGCATCCTATGACGAGAACCACGTCAATATCGGTGACCTGTGCTCTACTTACAGCATGGAAACCTACACTCATCGGCTCGACGAGTGCACATGTCTTGGTGGAAAGCAGTCCGGCAGGTATCACCTTCTCCCAAGGGAGGGTGATAAATTCACGCATGGCACCATTGCGCTGCACGCCGAGTGTCTCGTTGTGCTGACATGCGTTGACGCGCCCGTTGCGGCAGGAGGCGCACTTATTGCAGTTGGTGTAAGGATTACACGTGACTGTCATGCCAGGCTTGAGCCCTTCAGGCACGCCCTCGCCTACTGCCTCAATGACGGCACCTACCTCATGTCCGGGGATGACAGGATTGAGGGCCATCGTGTTACGACCCATGAACGTGTTGATGTCTGAGCCGCAGAAGCCAACGTAATGCAGGCGCAGCAGCACTTCACCCGCGCCAGGAGCGGCAGGGGCATCTAACTGAATAATGTTTAACTCTTGATTGTGTGTAAGTTGTATTGCTTTCATTGACAAATTAACAAATTAACGAATTAAAAAAAACAAATTATTCACTCATATTTTTTATATAAGGAAGCTCGGGTAGGTTCTTGAAGCCATAGAATGCTACTGCGTTGCGTCCGAGGAACATTTCTTTCTCGTCCTGGCTCAGCTCTGTGGAGCGCAGTATGAAGTCGTAGGACATACGATAGGTTATGGCCGTGATAGTGCGCGGATAGTCAGAGCCCCACATCAGGCGCTCCATGCCCACGAGGTCTGCCGCCTCGCGAATGGCCCGGATGGCTGAGGGATAAGGATAAAACTCCTTGTGGAAGAGCCACGTGATGCCTCCTGACTCCACCATTGCGTTACGGCTCTCGCGACAGAGAAGCACCTGCTGACGGAAAGATGGCGTGGTGACCATTCCGAAATGGCCTATGGCAACACGCAGCGAAGGACATTCCTGCAACACTTCGCGCATCTCAGAAATCTGATGCTCATCGTCGGCAAGACAGATGGATAGCAGCATATCCTCCTGTTCCAAGTAGCGGAATAAGGGCATTAGCGATAGCAACGAAGTCGTTCCGAGTCTGTGTGCAGGAATCGCCACACCCTTCAGTCCCATAGCCTTAACGGCCTTGGCCTCATCAGGCGTCATCGCCATTCCCATGCAGCAGAAACGGTCTGGCCACGACTGCTGTACGTGAGTGAGATACTCATTCTGATTGCCGTCGATAATCTCCTGCACCACTACCGCTCCATGCACCTGCGCATAATCCATATTGGAAAGGAACACCTCAGCGCTGTTTCTGCCGTCAATCATGAACGGCGGCAGCATCTGCACCTCCTCGTCAAAGAAGATGCTGCGTCCGTTTTTCAATGAAAGGATACGCTTGCCCTCAATAACGGTATCCTGCCTAAGCCACAGATGGGAATGGGCATCGATGATTGTCATGAATTTCTCCATGTCACCCTCCTTTGGTCGCCAATGATTTCCTGTACTTTCCTTACCAGCTCATCGTCAATCGGAGCATTGGCCCACTCTATGTTGCGCTGCACATTCTCGGGATTGGCCGAAGAGAACAGCGTGCCTGCTATGCGTGGCTCGGAGAGAGAATACTGCACGGCCAGCTTTTCGATGGGATAGCCCTGCTCGCCGCAATAGGCAGCAGCACGCGAACACGCCTCACGCAAGGCCTGCGGTGCCGGATGCCAGGCAGGGGCTCCGCGACTGCTCAGCAGTCCCATGCTCAAAGGTGAGGCATTGATGATGCCCACATGATGCTGTTCGAAGAAATCAAGATAGTCGGCCAGCTCATCGTCATTAAGACAATAATGACAAAAACTCAGCACCGACTCTACAACGCCTTCGTCGCAATGCTCTATCACCCAGCGGAGGTTCTTCAGCTGAAGGTCGGTGATACCAACATGACCTACGACACCCTCTTCGCGCAGAGCTACCAGCGCCGGCAGCGTCTCGTCTACCACTTTCTGCAGCCCTCCCGGGAGGTCGCCCTGAAACTCTACGTCATGAACGTTGATGATGTCAATATAGTCAATGCCCAGGCGTTCCATACTTTCGTACACACTCGCACGGGCACGTGAGGCTGAATAGTCCCAAGTGTTAACACCGTCCTGACCGTAACGCCCCACCTTGGTGCTGAGGATATACTTGTCACGAGGGATATTGCGAAGAGCCTTTCCCAAGACAGTCTCTGCCTTATAATGACCGTAGTAAGGACTGACATCGATGAAGTTGATGCCGCCCTCAATGGCTACCTCTACGGCACGAATGCTATCAGCCTCTTTAGTGGAATGAAACACGCTGCCTAACGATGAGGCACCGAAACAAAGCCTGGATATCCGCAGACCGGTATTTCCGAGTTCTGAATAAGTCATGAAGATAATCGAATAAACTAATTAGCGAATTAACAAATTTACGATTTATGCGACTGCAAAATTACTCTTTTATTGAGAAATGACATTGCACAATCGCATTAAGAGTATAGGACTTTATTATCTTTTTCTCTAATTATAGCATACATTAATGTGTTTTTCTTCGATTTTTGTGCACGTCATTGCAAAAAAATCATTAATTTTGCGCTGATAATGTGATGAGATGCTGCCATCAAGCGTCAGTTACAACTATTATAGTAATCAACCAAAATACTAACCATTATATTATTATGTATCCAAAAATCGGTATCCGTCCAGCCATCGACGGTCGTCAGGGTGGCGTAAGAGAGAGTCTTGAAGAGAAAACAATGTTCTTGGCACAGGCTGTTGCCAAGCTTATCAGCGACAACCTTCGCAATGGCGACGGCAGTCCTGTGGAGTGCGTCATCGCCGACACCACCATAGGCCGTGTGACTGAGTCGGCAGCATGCCAGGAGAAATTCGAGCATGAGGGCGTAGGCGCTACCATCACCGTAACATCATGCTGGTGCTATGGTTCTGAGACGATGGACATGCACCCCTACTGGCCTAAGGCTGTATGGGGCTTCAACGGTACGGAGCGCCCAGGTGCGGTTTACCTTGCTGCCGTGCTTGCTGCACATGCGCAGAAGGGGCTTCCTGCCTTCGGCATCTATGGTCACGACGTGCAGGACGTTACCGACAACAGCATCCCCGCTGATGTGGCAGAGAAAATACTGCGCTGGGCAAAGGCCGCACAGGCTATGGCCACGATGCGCGGAAAGTCATACCTCAGCCTCGGCAACACCTGCATGGGCATAGCTGGCAGTATCGTTAACGCAGACTTCCTGCAGGACTATCTCGGCATGCGAACAGAATATGCCGACCTCGTAGAGATACTGCGCCGCGTGGATCACGGCATCTACGACCCTGAGGAATTCAAGAAGGCTATGCTGTGGATAGAGAAATACTGCAAGCCCAACGAGGGACATGACTATAACGAAGACCGTCCACTCTTCCCAGGTACGCCAATGACGACATTCAACGGTAAGGGTAAGGGCAAGAACCGCGAAGAGAAAGACCAGGACTGGGAGTTCACCGTAAAATGTATGATGATAATCCGCGACCTGATGTATGGCAATCCCAAACTGCTCGAACTGGGATATAAGGAAGAGGCCCTTGGCCATAACGCTATCCTGGGAGGCGTGCAGGGACAGCGCCAATGGACGGACTACAAGCCTAACTTCGACTTCCCAGAGTCGATGATCTGCTCCTCTTACGATTGGAACGGCATACGCGAGGCAGGCATTCTGGCAACGGAGAACGATTTCCTCAACGGTATCTCAATGTTGTTTGGACACTTGCTGACAAATAAAGGCGTAATGTTCTCAGATGTAAGAACTTATTGGAGCCCTGATGCAGTAGAACGTGTAACGGGTCAGAGGCCTGAAGGCGGTGCTGCCAACGGCTTTATCCACCTCATCAACTCGGGTGCCACAACGCTCGATGCCACAGGAGCTATGACCGACGAGAACGGCAATCCAACGATGAAGTGTCCTTGGGAGATGACCGATGCCGATGCTGAAGCGTGCCTCAAAGCCACCAGCTGGATGCCAGCAGACCGCGACTACTTCCGTGGAGGTGGTTACTCATCACACTTCGTGACAAAGGGCGGCATGCCTATGACCATGCTCAGGCTGAACATCGTGAAAGGTCTTGGCCCTGTACTGCAGATAGCTGAGGGATATACCGTAGAGCTGCCTCAGGATATGCACGACATTCTTGACAAGCGTACCGACCCCACATGGCCAACCACTTGGTTCGCACCACGTCTCGACCCGACGAAGGATGCCTTCAAGGACGTATACAGCGTGATGAACAACTGGGGTGCCAACCACGGTGCCATAGCCTACGGACATATCGGAGCCGATCTCATCACTCTTGCCTCTATGCTGCGAATACCTGTATGCATGCACAACATAAAGGATGAGGACATCTTCAGACCTGCTGCATGGAATGCCTTCGGAATGGACAAGGAAGGGGCTGACTATAGAGCATGTCAGAACTTCGGACCAGCGTATTGATAATTAAGCCCCACCCCTGGCCCTCCCCTCGGGGGAGGGAGTGATTATCGCGGGCGAGACGCCCACGTCCCTGGGGGCTGAGGTAATCATAATTTGTTAATTTGTTAATTTGAAACGGTTCGTAAATTCGAAAGATGATACATAAACCTCACAAACAAACCGAGGAGCACGTAGTGACACGACAGTATCTCGTGCCCTTCTGCCTTATAACAAGTCTCTTTGCATTATGGGGATTTGCCAACGATATCACCAACCCTATGGTGGCAGCATTCCAGACTCTCATGGAACTGCCGGCATCAAAGGCCGCATGGGTGCAATGCGCCTTCTATGGAGGATATGCCACAATGGCCGTCCCTGCGGCGCTGTTCATAAGGCGATACAGCTATAAGAGCGGCATATTGTTAGGATTAGGACTATATGCCGTAGGTGCTTTCCTCTTCATTCCGGCAGCGATATATCAGGAGTTCCTCTTCTTCTGCTTCTCGCTCTACATCCTGACCTTCGGACTTGCTTTCCTTGAGACGACGGCCAACCCCTTCATCCTTTCTTTGGGAAGCAAGGCAACCAGTACGCGCCGACTGAACTTCGCACAGGCCTTCAACCCAATGGGCTCGCTCTCGGGAATGGCTGTAGCATCGCTCATTGTGCTCCCGTCGCTATGGTCAGACAAACGCGATGCAGCAGGACAGATAATTTATCACACGCTCTCTGAGGCCGAGAAGGCTGAGATACGCCTTCATGACCTGGCCGTGATACGCAATCCTTACGTAGCCATAGGCATAGTGGTGCTTATAGTATTCACCGTCATCGCTTTGACAAAGCTACCAAGCGGTAAGGAAAACGAAAACGGGAACGAAAACGGGAACGGGAGCGGGCCTTCTGCCATGCAGACTCTGAGCAACCTGTGGCACAATAGCATCTACAGGGAGGGAGTGGCAGCACAGCTCTTCTATGTGGCAGCACAGATTATGGTATGGACATTCATCATTCAGTATGCCGACCATCTGGGCATCAACAAGGCTACGGCTCAGAATTATAACATTCTGGCTATGTCAATGTTCCTCTGCTCAAGGTTCATCTCCACATTCCTGATGAAATACCTCAACGGCAGGTTGCTGCTGTCAATCTTCGGTGTCGGCGCCGCATTGTGCACCTGCGGAACAATACTTATTGACGGAATAGCCGGACTGTACTGCCTCGTGGCCATCAGCATCTTCATGTCGCTGATGTTCCCTACAATCTATGGCATAGCCCTCGAGAATGTGTCGGCAGAAGACAGCACCCTCGGAGCAGCATTCCTCGTGATGGCCATCGTGGGAGGAGCGCTGATGCCACCGCTGCAAGGAGCAATCATCGACCTTGGCACGGTATTCTCACATCCCGCCGTCAACGTGTCCTTTGTCCTCCCACTGATATGCTTCATCATCATTTCCATATACGGCCTCCGCTGCTACAGGAAACTGAAGATTGCATAATGTCACAAAAATCCGGCGTATAGCTCATTTTGCAGGATGATTTTGAGTAGTAGGTATTCAATAGCTCAAATTGCAG
>LXOW01446433.1_pt1 | contig 21347 bp, 14 predicted proteins | sample 1368591 | NCBI WGS metagenome assembly LXOW01 (sample SAMN04884650, study PRJNA319009) | bovine gut metagenome | isolation source: Cow rumen | host: Bos taurus | place: Italy: Legnaro (PD) | collected 2014-07-09
GCGTCCTCAACGCGGGCGAAGATGTAGCCGAAGGAGACCTCGGCGTCCTTCTTCACGATGTTGTCCTCGCTGTAGCAGACGATGAGCTGACCGTCCACGTTCATGCCGACATACTTCATGTTCTCATCGTCGATCTCCTCGCTCTCCACGCCGGTGACGGTGGTGAAGTACAGGCTCTTGTCCTCGGCGGAGACCTTGCTCAGCTTGCCGACGCCCATGTTGAAGTCGCCGTCGTTCTCGCCGCGCACCGTAAACAGCCAGCCGTCCCAGGGCAGCTTCAGCGTGGCCTCGTCGTCGGTGATGTCCTCGGCGAAGCGCACGGTGGCCTCCATGTCATAGACATGGGCGTGGTAGTAGGCGGCCTGATCGACCATGACGCCGGCATCGGAGCCGGTGGCGCTGGCGTCCAGGATGGCCTCGACGGTCATGGTGACAGCGGCCTCGGGGACCTCGAGCAGACCGGAGACGTCGATATCGTTATCCTCGGCGAACTCCTCGCCGATATACGCGCCGACGAGCACCCACTCGCCCGCCCAGTCGGTGACGGGGGATTCGCGGTCGAACTCCACGACGGTCTCGGGATTGAGCACCGGCGCTTCGGCGGTCTCGGCAAAGGAGAACACGCCAAGGCTGAGAACCAGCGACAGGATCAGCAGCAGGGAAACGGTTTTTTTCATGTTTTTGTCCTTCCTTTTTCATATTCGTATTTGCCGCCTTAGCGGTTAATACCTTATTTTACGCTGACGCTCTGCACGTCCTCGGCGCTCTGCCAGCGCTGCATGGCCTCCTCGAGGCTCATGCCGCCCGCGATACCGGCCTTGCGCGCGGCGTTCACGGCCTGGATCTCCTTGATGCGCTCGCCGTCGAGCTCATAGCCCTTCATCGACCAGAGCGTGAGCGCCCAGGCGCACATCGGCAGCACGCAGAAGAGCAGGATGACCACCATGTTCATGCCCGCGGTGTAGGGGGTGGCCTTCGTGGGGAGCGCGTCAAGCCCGATCAGCGTTACCGCGACGCCGACGACGGTCGCGGAGAGCGAGGATACCAGCTTGTCCACCAGCGAGAAGAGCGTGCCCATGATGCCCGGAATGAACTTGCCCGAGCGGTAGGTCTCATAGTCGGCACAGTCGGCCACCATCGGGATCGGCATGTCGGCCGTGGCGTAGTACGCGCCGTAGCCCACGCCGAAGAAGAGGATGAAGAGAACGGTGTAGAGGTTGATGGAGAGCTTGCCGTCGGTGAAGAGCGACATGTGCATGGCGGTGTTCGGGTTCCACAGCAGCAGCAGCGCCAGCACGCCGACGTAGCACACGAGCGCCACCGTCACATAGCGCACGAGCGAGGCCTTCTGCCCCTTCTTCTGGCTGGTGCGCACGGTGAGGCCGAAGAAGGGCACCGCGAACACATAGCCCACGATCATCATCGGCAGGTACAGCCCGTCATAGTCGCCCATCATGCAGGAATAGAGCATGATGAGCACGGTGATGTTCGTCGCGACCGAGAGGGCGAGCTTGCAGCCGCCGCCCGCGATCATCAGGCGCTGCAGGGGCTTGTTGGCCTTGATGATCTGGATGTACTCGGAGACCTTGACGGTCTCCTGCTTGCCGCCGAGACCGAAATACTTCGGCTGGTCCTTCTCCCAGATGCCGATGATGGCGAGGATGGTGAGCAGGACGGAGATGCCGATGCCGATCGGCGTCATGGCGGCGAACCAGCTCTGGTTATAGTCGCCGAAGAGATTGTCGCGCGCGAGGATGGGGCCGATGAACTGCATGATGCCCATGCCGGCGAGGGAGCCGATGGTGTTGAAGATCGTGAACAGCGGGCGCTGCTTGGGATCGTTCGTGAGCACCGCCTGCGCCGCGCGGGTGACGGAGGTCTGGAAGGTGTAGCCGATGACCCACACCGCGTAGAGCAGGATGAAGAGCGTGTACCGCAGCCACATCATCGAGGCGGGGATGAAGGGCGTGAGCACATAGAGGCAGATGACGGACACGGCCATGATGACCGAGCCGATGACCATGAAGGGCCGGAACTTGCCGAAGCGGCCGTTGGTCTTGTCCATCAGGGCGCCGATGATCGGGTCGGTGATGGCGTCGAAGACGCGCATACCCGTGACCATGAAGGAGGCGAAGACCGCCGCGATGCCGAGCACGACGCTGCCGAAGGTGGCGATATAGGTGAGGATCAGGACGTAATAGACGTTGGTCGCGCCGTTATTCATCGGGAAGAGCGCGAGCTGATAGAACTTTGCGCGGTTGAGCCCGTCAGACGCAGGCTGTACGGGCGCTTTGCTTTTTGCCATAGCAGTTACTCCTTTGTTTTGGACTGTTCAAAGGGAGAGTGCGGATCTGATACGACTAAAACGAAATCAACGAGTGCATTAAACCCAGTTGGATTTCTGGGCGTTTTTATCCTTCTTGAGCACATAGGCGCTGTTCGGCGTGCTGACCTTGCGGAACATCGCCTTGTCCGAGCACTCGCCGGAGGCGGCGCGCACCTTGGTCTGGGAGCTCACCGGCACCTCGAACTCGAAGATGTGCTCGCCGTGCTTCGTGGCGAGCTTGTCGCCGTTTACATAGAGCGTGACCTCGTTCTGGTTGGAGTAGACCTTGACGGTGATCTTCTCCTCCGTGCGCTCGACATAGCGCTTGGAGCAGATGTGCACGAAGGGCTCCTTCGACCACCAGGCCTTGTAGAGATAGAAGCTGTCCTTCTTCGTCTTGCGGTCGAAGGTGACGAGGCCCTTGTGGTTCATGCCCGGCTCGCCGCCCTGATCGCGCGCGTCGGCGGCAAAGTCGAACATGTTCCAGACGTGGGTCGCCCACATCCAGGGGTGGCGCTCAAAGCACTTGAGCATGTACTCGTGGTAGATGGCCTGGTATTCCTCGGTGTGGTCGCCGCGCTTGGGGTGGCTCGAGTGCAGGTTCGGCATACCCTCGCAGCCGTACTCGGAATAGCCGAGGCAGCGGTCGGGATAGACGGTGTGGAAGAAGTCCATCCACACGTCGTTGAGCCAGAGACCGGGGACGTACCAGCCGAGGTAGAGGTTCCAGCTCACCACGTCCGTGATGTGCGCGACGGGGTTGAAGGGCCCGCACATCGCGTAGCAGGCCAGCGTCGTGAAGCGGGTCGGGTCCATCTTGTGGCAGAGGTCGTTCAGGACACGGTGGTTATCGAGCATGTCCTTGTTGTCCTTCGTGGAGATGGTGATCTCGTTCGAGACGCCCCAGCAGACGATGGAGGGGTGGTTATAGCACTGGGTGATGAGCTCCTTCATCTGGCTGATCGTGTTCTCGCGCCCGTTCGGCATGTGCTCGGAGATGTAGGGGATCTCCGCCCAGACGACCATGCCGCGCTCATCGCAGAGATCGTAGAAATACTGGTCGTGCTGATAGTGAGCCAGACGGATGGTGTTCGCGCCCATCTCGCAGATGAGATCCATATCCTCGCGGTGCTGCGCCTTCGTGAGGGCGTTGCCGAGACCCTTGCGGTCCTGGTGGCGGCTCACGCCGCGCAGGGGATAGGAGCGGCCGTTGAGGTAGAAGCCGGTCTTCGCGTGGTAGTGGAAGTCACGCACGCCAAAGCGCGCCGAGACCTCGTCGAGCACTTCGCCGTGCTCGGTGAGCTGCGCGCTCGCGGTGTAGAGATAGGGGTCCTCCACACCGTTCCAGAGGTGCACGTTCTCGAGCGTGAACTCCGCCTCCCCGCCCTGGCTCTCCGCCACCACCGCGCCGGAAGCGTCGGTGATGCGGATGGAGACCTCGCCGAGGAAGGTCTTGCGCCAGGTCTTGACGGAGACGGTCGCCCTGGCATAGCCCTCGAGGGGCTTGGAGGTGACGGCGATGCCGGGGCCGCCGTAGTTGTCGAGATCGAAGTGCAGCTCATTTACGATCAGCAGCTCCACGTCGCGGTAGATGCCGCCGTAGAAGGTGAAGTCCGCCTTCTGGGGATAGACCCGGTCGTTGACGCTGTTGTCCACATAGACGGCGAGGCGGTTCTCCGCNNTCTCCGCCGCGAGCCACTCCGTCACATCCCAGCGGAAGGTGGAGTAGCCGCCGTCGTGCCGCCCGACCTCCGTGCCGTTGAGCAGCACACGGGCGGAGGCGTTGACGCCGTGGAACTGGAGGTAGACGCGCTCATTCTCCGCGCGCTGCGGCGCGGGGAAGCTCTTCTCATACAGGCATTCGCCGCGGTAATAATCGTTCCCGCCGTCCTGCCCGTCGATCGCGTTCCAGGTGTGCGGAACGCTCACGGGGACGGCCTTGCCGTCGGGGCCGGTGAAGCGCCAGTCGGCGTTCAGGTTGATGATCCGTCGCATCGCATTGCCCTCCGTTTACGCCTGGCGGGTCTTCTTCGCGTACAGGGCGAGCTCTCCGACGAGGAAGGCCAGCACCAGCAGCACCGAGAAGGTGATAAAGCGGGGGTCGAAGCCATGCTTCTCGTCAATGCCGACGAACACGTCGACGACATACCAGTAGCACTTGTGGACAAAGACGCAGATCGCGACGCCGGGAGCGGCGGTGATGACGGCGGAGGCGACGCCATAATATTTGACCGCCGCCAGCACGAGCGCGGCGATTGCGCCGCCGAGCAGCAGCGCCACGATCATCGGATCATAGCACACGCCGTTGTGGGTGCTGTCGAGGCCGAAGGTGCCGTGGATGGCAAGAAAATACACGCCCGCCGCGCCGGCCAGAACGGCGGCGAGGATCGTGACAAAGAAACCAAAGCCTTTTTTCATGAAGAAGTTCCTTTCAATAAAAAATGACATCTGTGGGTCAAGCGCGGGCATCGGCATCCATTCCGCCGCGCAAACCGCATTTTGCGCGGAGAAAGCAGACAGAGCGCCCCCTCTGTACTATAGGAATTATGCCACAGAAGAGGGGGCGCTGACAATGAATTTTTGCGCCCGGGGAGTCCCGGGAGCGTCTGTTCACGACCGTATTGTGTCGTGTGCGGACATCTCATTCCACTCGCGGCGCTGAAAAGCCTTGAATTTCGCCTTTGACTGATTACGGACGCAAAGGGGGAAAGCACGACAAACCGCTTTTTTTTCGCCCGGTTTCATGTAAAATAGCAGTAGAGAACTGCCCTGTTCGCCTTTGTCGGCCGCGGCATCCGGCCCTCTCTCGCGCACACAGGCGGCGGCCGCCCCCGCATGGGCGGCCGGAACCGGATTTTGACCCCTGGGATTATGATACCTGAAAGGAGATTTCTTTCTTGATGAAGGCTTCAACAAAGAGAAACCTGAAAAAAGTGTTTCTGAACCTGACGGCGGCCCTGCTGGCGATCGTGTATACCGGCAACGTCATCGCCGGCGAGAACGCAGGCCAGATCAACCAGGTCCTGGGCACCAAGACCAGCATGACCGTCTCCACCGCCCCGGAGGGCGCGGACGAGGGCTATGCCCGCTACTTCGAGAGCAGGTTCTCCTCCATCGTGGAGCTCAAGGCCGCGGGCGAGGCGAAGGTGCGCGAGGTCGAGGGCGAGGGCATCGTGCTGCTGAAAAACGACAACGGCACCCTCCCGCTTCCCGCGGGCGGCAAGGTCTCGCTGATCGGCGTCACGGTGATGGATCCCGTCTACGGCGGCACCGGCTCCGGCGCTGTCGACGCCGACGGCGCGCCCAACTACTACGACGTGCTGACCGGCGCGGGCTATGATGTCGTGGACAAGCCGCTGCTCGACTACTATGTCGAAAACGAGGCGCGGCGCAACGCCCATGAGATCGGCGAGGTGCGCTGGAAGAAGGTCGCCAAGAACAACGACGACTCGATCGGCCAGGGCGAGGATCTGATCTTCGTGGTCGGCCGCGTGGGCGGCGAGGGCGACGATGTGACCGCCGAGAAGGAAGATGCGCTCGACGGCGATTACCTGACGCTCAACGAGGACGAGCTCTCCATCCTGGAGGGCATGAAGGAGCTCAAGGACGACGGCGCCGTGCGCTCCATCACCGTCATCATCAACAGCGCCAACCCCATCTCCACCGGCTTCCTCTTTGAGGAGGACTACGGCGTGGACGCGGCGCTCTGGGTCGGCTCCGTCGGGCAGACGGGCCTCTACGCCGTGGGCGACGTGCTCAGCGGCGCGGTCAACCCCTCCGGCTCCCTGCCGGATACCTGGTGGATGGACAACCGGCTCGACCCCGTGATGAACAACTTCGGCGCCTATACCTATGACGGGGCGAACGACTACGGCTTCTCCTCCGCCTTCTCCCGCTACGTCGTGTATCAGGAGGGCATCTACGTCGGCTACAAGTATACCGAGACCCGCTATGAGGACGTGGTCATGGGCACGCCCAAGGCCGGGAGCTTCAGCTACGGCGCCGTCGTGTCCTATCCCTTCGGCTACGGCCTGAGCTACAGCGACTTCAGCTTCTCCGACCTCTCCGTCAGCAGATCCGGCGAGGGCCAGGACGCGGCCTATACCCTGAGCGTGAAGGTGTCCAACACCGGTTCCGCCGCGGGCAAGAAGACCGTGCAGATCTACGCGCAGAAGCCCTACACCGCCTATGACAAACAGAACCAGATCGAGAAGGCCTCCGTGGAGCTCGTCGGCTACGGCAAGACCGCTCTCCTCGAGCCCGGCGCGAGCGAGACCGTGACCGTCACCGTGCCGGAATACTACCTCACGAGCTTTGACACCTTCGGCACCGGCGCGTACATCCTCGACGAGGGCAGCTACTACCTGACCGCGGCGGACGACGCGCACGCGGCCGTGAACAACATCCTGGCCGCGAAGGGCTATACCGAGGAAAACGGCATGACCGCCCCCGGCGATCAGAGCCTGGTCTACAGCTTCGAGCAGGGCTTTGACAGCGAGACCTACGCCGCCTCCTACGGCACCGGCGCCGCCGTCACGCCGCTCTTCGCCGACGCGGATATGAACCGGTACGAGGGCCGCGGCGACAACAGCATCGTCTACTACTCCCGCAGCGACTGGGCCGGCACCGTGACCCCCGGCGTCGTGAAGCTCAGCATGACCGCGCAGATGGCCGCCGACGTGGTGCTCGACGACAATGACCTGCCCGACGCCGCGGGCGTGGAGTTCCCGGCCATGGGCGTGAACGCCGATCTGCAGCTCATCAATATGATGGACTACGCCTTTGACGATCCCATGTGGGATACCTTTATGGATCAGCTCAGCTATGCCGAGCTCAGCACCCTCACCCTGACCGGCCTGCGCGAGACCGCGGGCGTGAGCTCCGTGGGCAAGCCCGCCACCATCGACCACAACGGCCCCTCCGGCGTGACGCAGAAGTATTCCATCGGCCCGAACGGCTACGCCACCGTGGAGAACGATCCGGGCAAGGAGCTCAAGGGCACCTGCTATCCCTGCAACGGCATCATCGCCGCGACCTTCAACGACAAGCTGGCGGAGGAAGTCGGCGAGCTGATCGGTGAGGACGCCATGTGGGCGGGCTACGCCGGTCTCTACGGCACGGGCCTCAACATCCACCGCTCTCCCTATGCCGGGCGCGTCTTCGAGTACTATTCCGAGGACGGTATGCTCACCGGCCTGATCGACACGGCGGAGACCAGGGGCATCCAGTCCAAGGGCGTGTATGTCTACAACAAGCACTTCGTCATGAACGACCAGGAAAACAACCGCGCGGGCATCGGCACCTGGGTCACCGAGCAGGCGCTGCGCGAGAACTATCTGCGCGCCTTTGAGCTGCCCATCGTGAACGCGGACGCCAAGTGCGTCATGACCGGCTACAACCGTCTCGGCGTGAACTGGTGCGGCGCGTACAGCGAGCTGCTGCTCGATTGGCTGCGCGGCGAGGCGGGTATGGACGGCTTCGCGGTCAGCGATATGTACGACAGCTCCTACATGGTGCCCGTGCATGAGATCGTCGCGGGCAACGATATCCCCGACGGCGAGCTCGACGCCGCAAGCCTCGCGGCCTACGCCCCGGGCGGCGCGAATCCCAACGCGGCGGTGGCGCAGGCGATGCGCGATTCCGCCAAGCGCGTGATGTACACCGTGCTGCACTCCCGCGGCATGGACGGCATCAGCCAGTACACCAAGGTCGTCTCCGTGACGCCGTGGTGGCAGACGACGCTGAACGCAGCCCAGTGGACGCTGCTGGGGCTGACCGTGCTGGCGGCCCAGCTGCTGCTGCTGGATATCCGCAGGGAGCAGAAGAAGAAATAATACCGGACGCTTTACCGGGTATTGGAAAACGAAGTTTTCCAATACCCGGTTTTTTGCGCGCCCGGCGCACCTCGCCGCCGTAGGGGACGCCGCCCTCGGCGTCCCGTGGATTCGCACGACCTCCTGGCTTGCCGTAGGGGCGCTTCACGAAGCGCCCGCGCGCGGAAACCGTACCCTGTGCCCATCGCCCGGGCGAAGGGGCAATGCGTCCCCATCACGTCATTGCGAGACCAGTTCGCAAACTGGTCGTGGCAATCCGCCCGCCGGAGGCACCTTGCCGATACAGAAATCCTGCCTAGCCGCAAAGCGTTTACGGATTGCCGCGCCAACGTCGTGAATCTGTGTAAATCTGCGGGCGGATGATATCCGCCCCTACGGCAACGCCGCAAGATTGTGCAAATCTGCGGGAGGGGCAAGCCCCTCCCCTACGGCGGGGACAGGGCGTTTTGTGGGCTGTCACAAAAAAACATTGTAAAAAATGCGGTATTGTACTATACTTATTTAAAAGTCGAAACATAGAGAGGTGACGGCTATGCTTTGGATCGCCATCGTCGATGATGATGAGAACGATTCCCTGCCGCTCAAGGGGCATGTGGAGACCTATTGCCGCAGCAACGAGATATCGGCCGCGATCCGCCTTTTCCGGGACGGGCTGGATTTCATCCGCGCCACCGAGCACTTCGACATCGTGTTTATGGATATCCGGATGGAGAAGCTCGACGGGCTTGACGCGGCGCACCTGATGCGCAAGATCAACAAGGACGCCTGCCTGATTTTCGTGACCAATATGGCGCAGTTTGCGATCAAGGGCTATGAGGTGGACGCGCTGGACTTTATCATCAAGCCCGCCTCCCTGGCCTCGATCAGCTATGTGCTCGACAAGGCCATGCGGCGCCTGCACGAGAGCAGGAACACCACCTTCTCCCTGAAAACCTCCGAGGGCACCGCGAGCATCTCCTCCAACGACATCACCTATGTGGAGGTCTTCGACCACAACCTGGTCTACCACACCACAAAAGGGGACTATACCGTGCGCGGGCGGCTGTCCGATGTGGGCGAGAAGCTCGACCCGATGCGCTTTGTGCACTGCAACCGCTCCTTCGTGGTCAATCTCCGCTATGTCTCCAACGTCGGCAGCGACTATCTGAGCATCGGCGATACCCAGATCTCCATCTCCAAATCCCACCGGAAAGAGCTGATGCAGCGCTTTTCGAGCTTCCTGGGTGACAGCCTATGATGCNNCTTTTGCTGCTCAACACCCCGCCCAAGAGAAAACGCTTCGCCCTCTCCGCGGCGCTGATCCTGCTGCTGATGTGCGCGGCCAGCTGGCTCGTGCGTACCGGGGCGGACGCGCTGCCCAGTCTTCCGCTCCGGGGCCTCGGGCACAGCGCGCAGATCCTGGTGCTGTTCCTGCTGTTCCTGCTGGCGTACAGGACCTGCTATGTCGTCTCCGAGGTCGAGGGGATCTACATGAGCAGCCTCGCGCTGATCGTCTACAAGCTGTCCTGGAACTTCTTCAAGGCCGGCGGCAGCCTGCTTCAGGTCAGCAAGGTGCCGATCATCTGGTCGCAGTACAGCCCCATCGGCTCCCTGGTCTCCTACCTCGTATACGGGCTCGTCTGCCTGCTCTGCTGCCGGATCTACAGGGTCGCCGTCAAGGAGCCCACGCTCCATTCGCCGCGCGGGCCGCTGGTGACGCTGGCCTTCCTTTTCCTGCTGTTCCAGATGATCCTGGAATACTGCGGCATCGTCTTTACCGGCACGAGCGCCGCCCGGTTCCTCTACTACTTCTGCGCCCTGCTCTACACCATCGTGAACTTCGCCGCGCTCGTGATGATCGCGCAGCTCGACAGCTTCCGGCATGAAAACCGCAGCATGCACGACTTCATCAGCAACAAGATGCGCTACTACGAGATGAGCCATGACGGCATCGTCACGCTCCAGACCAAGTGCCACGACCTCAAGCACCAGATCGCCGCGATCCGCTCGGAGGCGGGCAAGGCGCGTTTTGAGGAGTACCTGGACGAGCTGGAGGAGTCCATCAACGCCTACAGCACCGTCATCGAGTGCGGGAACCGGACGGTGGACATCGTGCTGACGGAGAAGAATATCCTCTGCATGTCCTGCGGGGTGAAGTTTTCGTATATGATCGACGGCGGGCTCTTTTCCTTCCTGACGGAGCGGGAAATCTATTCCCTCTTCGGCAACGCTCTGGACAACGCCCTCGAGGGCGCCATGCGCCTGGCCGACGAGAGCAGGCGCATGATCTCGCTCAAGAGCAATATGCGGGGCGATCTCGTGGTTTTGCAGATCGAAAACACCTACGCCGGGGAGATGACCATGGTCGACGGCCTGCCCCGTACCACCAAGTCGGAAAACGGGCACGGCTTCGGCCTGCGCTCCATCCTCCGCATAGCCGAAAAGCACGGCGGGGGCATGTCCGTGCGCGCCGAGGACGGGGTTTTCAAGCTCAGCGTTTTTATGAAGCGCGCGGCGTAAGCTGACGCGAATAGAAGCATTTTTGCCGTGAACGGAAATGCCTGTCCGTTCACGGCGGTTTTTTACCGTGATACGCCCCGCTGACCCTTTACGACCCGACGCGGCGCGTTCAAGGCAAAGCCCTTTTTTTCTGTTTTCGCGTATGGTATTCTGAAACCAAAGTTGGGGCGTTTATCGCGCGGCGCCCCGATAAGGAAAACAAAATACGAGAAGGAGAATGGAACATGAAGAGATTCATCGCGATCGTCGCCATGCTGGCTCTGCTGCTCAGCCTGTCCCCGGCCGTCTTTGCCGATGGCGACACCTACATTCCCGCCCCCTACGATCCGGCCGAGGTCGACCCGACCGTGACCTACCTGGAGCCCGTTTTCTATGAAAACGAGAACGGCCCCACCATCGGCGTCACCACCGTGGGCGTCATCGAGTCCGAGGGGCTCTACTTCAAGGACAGCAACAACAACCAGGTCCTCGATCCCTTCGAGGACTGGCGCCTGAGCGCTGAGGAGCGCGCCGTCGACATGGTCAGCCGCATGGAGCTGATCGATCAGGCCGGCTTCGTGTTCAACGCGCTGGCGATCACCCCGGGCGTGCCCAAGCTCGAGATGGCCCTGAATGAGGACGGCAGCGTCAATCCCGCCGCCATCGTGACCATCCTCGGCGAGGGGGAGGAGTCCAAGAACGCGTATGCCAGCGGCTTCGCGGGGATGGATTCCTTCGTCATCAACACCCAGAAGGTGCGCGCGGGCGTGTACCGCGGCGGCCTGGGCTTTGACGCCTCCACCGTTGCGCTCTACAACAACGTCGTCACCGAGATGGCCGAGGCCGATTCCGCGCTGCGCGGCGTGCCCGCCATCCCCATGACCACCATCTCCAACCCCATCGCCGCCGGCTTCCCCGACAGCTTGGGTCTTGCCGCCGCCGTGATGGGCGATGGCAACTATGACGCCATCCGCGAGTACGCGGAGGTCGACCGCGAGATGTGGGTCGCCCAGGGCATCTACCAGATGTACGGCCCCCAGGTCGACCTGATCACCGATCCCCGCTGGCCGCGCAACGTGGAGACCATGAGCGAGCGTCCCGACGTGACCGCCGGTCTCATCACCGCGCTGGTCGAGGGCTATCAGAAGGGCGTCGGCGGCCTGAAGGAAGACACGGTCGCCCTGTCCGTCAAGCACTTCCCCGGTGACGGCGCCTCCGAGAACGGCTTTGAGTCCCACACCTATCAGGGCCAGTGGCGTCTGTACCCGACCGCCGGTTCCCTGGAGAACTATCAGCTCGTCGCCTTCCAGGCCGCCATTGACGCCGGCTGCGGCTCCATCATGCCCTGCTACTCCCGCGACGCCGCCGACGGCCGTTCCGCCGTGCAGACCTACCGCGGCCACGAGGTGCAGGTGAACGAGCTCGGCTCGGCCTACAACCCCGAGATCATCACCACCCTGCTGCGCGATGTCATGGGCTTTGACGGCTTCGTCAACACCGACTCCGGCATCGTCACCGGCCAGACCTTCGGCGTGGAGGATCTGAGCCTCACCGAGCGCTACGCCCAGCTCATCTCCGCCGGCAGCGACGCCATCGGCTCCGGCCTGCGCACCGACCTCGTCATCGAGGCCGTTGAGACCGGTATCCTCGCCAAGGAGGATCTCGACCGCGCCAACATCAACCGCTCCACCGCCATGTTCAAGCAGGGCCGCTTCGAGAACCCCTACCTCGATTACAACAAGGCCGACGAGGTCCGCGCGACGAATCTCCAGACCGCTGCCGAGCAGGCCTACGCCCTGCACCAGAAGGCCGTCGTCCTCATGAAGAACCATGAGAACACCCTGCCTCTGGCCCCCAATGCCGGCACCAAGCTGTACATCGCCTCCTTCACCGGCAACGGCGAGGATGAGGATATGCTCGCCGCGATGACCGCTCTCTTTGAGGAGCAGGGCTTTGAGATCGTCGACAAGGCGGCGGACGCCGAGGTCGCGTACTTCTATGTCGACCCGAAGGCCACCACCTCCACCAACGGCACCGCCTCCGAGGGCGTGCTGAGCCTGGTCGAGGACTTTGAGGTCGATGAGCGCGAGATGTCCGGCGGCGAGGGCGGCTTCGGCCAGGGTGTCGTCGCGTCCCAGAAGAAGACCGGCGAGACCATCGAGGTCACCACGCTGGCCGACGGCAAGAAGCTCATCAAGGCTGCCGACGCCGTCCATGAAAACGGCGGCAAGGTCGTGGCGACCATCGTGTGCAAGAACCCCTGGATCCTCACCAACCTTGAGCCCTACTGCGACGCGCTCGTCGCCCAGTACACCACCTCCGCGGCGTCTCTGGACAATGCCCGCAAGGCCCAGGTCGACGTGATCACCGGCGCCTACAACCCGACCGGCAAGCTCACCGTCACCATGGTCTCCTCCGAGGACGTGATCGCTCTCACCTATGTCGAGAACGAGGACGGCAGCTACCTCGAGACCTGCGCTTCCCCCAACGACGTGCCGGGTTATGACAAGGATCAGTACATTGATCCCGCCATCCTCGAGAACGTCAACGGCGGCAGCTACGCCTACTATGACGCCGACGGCAACTACTATGTCTCCGGCTTCGGCCTGAGCTACTGATCCCCGTCGGGCTGACAATACAGGCGTTACCCAATTGAATCCCTGTGCCGGGACAGAGCCCGCCTCTGTCCCGGCCTCCCGGAAAGTGCCCGGGGCCGACAGCGCGAACCGATTTTCCCGGTCGTCGGCCCCGGGTATTTTTGCCTTTTATGCTTTACTTCGCTATCGTACAAAATCAACAACGGGAGGGACAAAGTACGCCGGTGCTTTTTGCGTGTTCAATAAAAATTCAAAACATGCTTTACAAATCCATTTTCTTCGACTATTATCCATTACAAATACAGCAAAGCTGTATAATAGTCTCGGATCGAAAGGATGTAATGTCATGAAAAAGCTGCTTTCTGTGCTGCTGGTTCTCGCGCTGCTCGCCTCTGTCGGCGTGAGCGCCTTCGCCGAGAGCGACGCCTATCTGGGCGTTATGCTCAGCACCAACGTCATGTCGCTTGACACAAACCTCGCCACCGACGGCGAATCCTTTGAGGTCATTGCCGACTGCATCGACGGCCTCATGCAGATGGACGCCGACGGCGCCGCCATCCCCGCCATCGCTGAGAGCTACGAGCTGTCCGAGGACGGCACGGTCTACACCTTCCACCTGCGCGACGCCAAGTGGGCAAACGGCGACGATGTGACCGCCTATGACTTCGCCTTCGCCTGGAAGCGCATCGCGCAGGAGGCCGGCGAGTATGCCTACCTGTTCGACACCAGCGTCGGCTGCATCAAGAACGCGGACGCCATCATCTACGAGGGCGCCGACCCCGACACCCTGGGCGTCGAGGCCGTGGACGCGAAGACCTTCGTCGTGACGCTGGAGGTCCCCGTCTCCTTCTTCCCGAGCCTGATGTATTTCCCCACCTTCTATCCCATCAACGAGGCCTTCTACAACAGCCTGGACGACGGCACCTACGGCACCAGCCCCGAGACCTTCCTCTCCAACGGCGCCTTCGTGCTGGAGAGCTACACCCCCGGCACCGCCAGCCTCTCCCTCAAGAAGAACCCCGACTACTGGGACGCTGACAACGTGAAGCTCGCCGGTATCAAGTACCAGGTCATCCAGAACTCCGGCGAGGCGCTCGACGCCTTCAACAAGGGCGAGCTGAACGTGGTCACCATCTCCGGCAACCAGGTCGCCGCCGCGCAGAAGGACGCCTCCCTGGCCGATAAGCTCGCCGTCACCGGCGCGGGCTACCTGTGGTACCTCTCCTTCAGCCAGACCGAGAACAACGCCCAGGGCGGTATGCTCGCGAACGCGAATCTCCGCCTTGCCATCTCCAACGTCATCGACCGCTACAACCTGACCGACAACTACGTCATGGACGGCTCTCTGCCGACCTTCACCGCCGTGCCGCCCCAGTTCGCCGCGAGCAGCACCACCGGCGAGGACTTCTCCGCCGATCAGGATCTCTTCCTCGACTACTGCGACTATAACCCCGAGGCCGCGCAGGCCTTCTACGCCCAGGCCAAGGAGGAGCTCGGTGTTGACAGCTTCACCTTCACGATCATCTACGGCAGCAACGAGGGCAACGAGGTCGCCCTGGTCGCCCAGGCCATCAAGGAGGATATCGAGGCCGAGCTCGACGGCGTGACCATCAACCTCCAGCCCATGACCAAGAGCGAGCGTCTGGACAAGATGCAGAACGACAACTACGACATCGCCCTCACCCGCTGGGGCCCCGACTACGCCGACCCCATGACCTATCTCGGCATGTGGATCACCGACAACAGCAACAACTACGGCTTCTGGAGCAATGCCGAATACGATCAGCTCATCGCCGACTGCACCACCGGCGCCTATATCACCGATTATGACGCCCGCTGGGCCGCGCTCCTCCAGGCCGAGACCCTCGTCATGCAGGAGGCCGTGATCGCCCCGCTCTACACGAAGGCCAACGCGAACCTCATCTCCGCCGACGCCGTCGGGATCGAGTTCCACCCCGTCGCGCTCAACCGCGTCTACAAGAACGCCGCAATCGGCTGATTCCCCAAGCAATCCGGATCAGGGGATGTGAAGAAAGGGTTCTTCACATCCCCAAAGCTATTCATGGTTAGCAGAAAGGTAACGCGGTGTCATTGCGAACCAGGGCGCACACTGGCGTGGCAATCCGTTTCTCCCCCCCTGGAAGCATTGTTTTGTACAATTACCATGACGAAGCTGGCCGCTGGGAGACGCGGATTGCCACGTCGGCTTCGCCTCCTCACAATGACACGATGGGGGAGCTGGTTACAAAATGGTAAAGTTAAAGTTGATTTCCTTGGCTCTCTCCCGGTCATGATAGAGTATTCCGATCTGTTTCGAGGCCGAAAAGATCAGGAATACCCGCTAAACACTCGATACTAAAAACTGGGGCTGGAAAAAACGCAGTTTTTTCACAGTCCCAGAACTTTCCGTAAAGGACTGTCTGCATTATGCTGAAATATGTGCTCAAGCGTGTCGGCCTGGCGCTGCTCACGCTGCTGATCATCGTATTCCTGCTGTTCTGGCTGGTGCGCGTCATGCCCGGCAACCCCTTCCCCTCGGAGCGCATGAACGATATCCAGATCGCAAACAAGCGCGCGGAGCTGGGGCTGGACAAGCCCATCCTCGTGCAGTTCTGGGACTACATGGTCAAGGTGCTGCACGGGGACTTCGGCAACGGCACCTCGCTCTATTACGGCGTGCCCATCAAGACCGTGCTCAATACCGCCATCTCCAACTCCTTCCGCATCGGGGGCTTCGGCATCCTGCTGGGAACGGCCGTCGGGCTGCTGCTGGGGATCACGGCGGCGCTCAACCGGGGGCGCTTTCTCGACGGCTTCTGCACCGTGTTTTCGATCATAGGCGTGTGCGTGCCGAGCTATGTGTTTCTGATCTTTTTGCAGTATACCTTCTCCTTCAAGATCCCCTTCTTCCCGTACTTCTTTGATACCTCGCGCTTCTGGTTCTCCTCCGTCATGCCCGCGCTCTCCCTGAGCCTCTTCACCATGTCCACCATCGCCCGCTTCACGCGAAACGAGATGGTGGAGGTCTTCGACAGCGACTATGTCCGTCTCGCGGAGGCAAAGGGCCTCTACGGCGGAAAGCTCGTGCGCGCCCATGTGCTGCGAAACGCGCTCATCCCCATCGTCACGGTGCTTGCGCCGCTGGTGGTGGATCTGCTGACCGGCGCGCTGGTGGTGGAGAAGATCTACGGCATCAACGGCATCGGCAAGCTGATGGTGGACGCGATCACCGGCGAGGGCATCGACTACAACTATGTTCTCGCGCTGGGGATCCTGTACTCCACGCTGTACATCGCCGTCATGCTGATCGTCGATCTGCTCTACGGCGTGCTCGACCCGCGTATCCGCGTGGCGGGCCAGGGAAAGGAGGCGTGAACGATGGCCAAAACCGGGGTCTATGTCCCCCAGCCGGGCGACTTTGCGCTGCTTGAGCGGCGCGCAGACCAAACCGACAGCAACTTTGCCTCCCAGGGCTACTGGAAGGGCGTGTTCGTCCACTTCTTCCGCAACCGCCGGGCCGTGGTCGGCCTAGTCATCATCACGGTGATCCTGCTGCTTGCGATCGTGGGCCCGATGCTGAACGCCTACGGCTACCGGGACATCATCCAGTTCCGCAACGACCAGAACCGCCGCGTCGTCGCCAAGGCGCTCGAGCCGCGCATCCCCTGGCTGCACCAGCTCGTGAAGGGCGAGCCCTACGACGACAGCTTCGCGGACTATACCTTCCTCTTCGGCACGGACGATCTCGGGCGCGACCTCTGGACGCGCACCTGGCACGGCACGCGCGTGTCGCTGCTGGTGGCCTTCGTCACCATTGCGATCGACGTGATCATCGGCATGAGCTACGGCCTGATCTCCGGCTACTTCGGCGGCGCGGTGGACAATATCATGCAGCGCGTCGTGGAGATCGCCAACAGCGTCCCGCGGCTCGTCATCGTCTCGGTGCTCGCGATCTTCATGCCGAAGGGCATGGGGCTCGTGATCGTGGCGCTGCTGCTGACCGAGTGGATCGGCATGAGCAAGATCGCCCGCGCCGAGATGCTCAAGATCAAGGAGCAGGAATATGTCCTCGCAAGCCGCACCCTCGGCGCGGGGAGCGCGCACATCATCTTCAAGGAGATCCTGCCGAACACCATCGGCCCCATCATCACCCAGATGATGTTCTCCATCCCCACCGCCATCTTCACCGAGGCCTTCCTGAGCTTCGTCGGCGTCGGCATCGTGCTGCCGCAGTGCTCCATCGGCACGCTCATCGAAGAGGGCTTCACCAATATCACGATCCTGCCCTATCAGATCCTGCCGCCGATCCTCGTGCTGGCGCTGCTGATGCTGGGCTTCAACTTCATCGGCGACGGCCTGCGCGAAGCGCTCGCGCCGAAGCTCGAGGATATGTGAGGAGGGGAGAGCATGTGCGCAAAAACGATCCTGAAAATCAGCAATCTCGATATCTCCTTCCGCACGAACGCCGGAGTCGTGCACGCTATCCGCGGCGTTGACCTCGACCTGCAGCACGGGGAGACGATGGCGATCGTGGGCGAGAGCGGTTCGGGGAAGTCCGTCACGATGAAGGCGGTGATGGGCCTTCTCGACAGCAACGCCACCGTGAACAGCGGCGAGATCCTCTATACCTATACCGACGAGAGCGGCGCGGAGCAGACCGTCGATCTCCTGAGGCTCAGCAAAAAGCAGCTCCGGCAGAACATCAACGGCCAGCGCATCGCCATGGTGTTCCAGGACCCCATGACGAGCCTCGACCCCACCATGCCCATCGGCAGGCAGATCATGGAGGGCATCCTGATCCACAAAGCGGTCAGCAAGGAGGCCGCCGCGGCGCGCGCGCTGGAGCTGCTGCGGCTCGTCGGCATCACCGACGCGGAAAAACGCTTTAAACACTATCCCCACCAGCTCTCCGGCGGTATGCGCCAGCGCGTGGTCATCGCCATCGCCCTCTCCGCCGACCCGGATATCCTGATCTGCGACGAGCCCACCACCGCGCTGGACGTGACGATCCAGGCCAAGATCCTCGAGCTCATCAAGTCCATCCAGGAGAAGATGCAGCTCTCGGTCGTCTATATCACGCACGATCTCGGCGTCGTGGCCAAGGTCGCGGACTATGTGAACGTCATGTACGCGGGGCGTATCGTGGAGGTCGGCAACGTCAACGAGATCTTCTACGATCCGCGCCACCCCTACACCTGGGGCCTCCTCTCCGCCATGCCGGATATCGAGACGGACGACGACCGCCTGTATTCCATCCCGGGCAGCCCGCCGAACCTGCTGCACGAGCCAGAGGGCGACGCCTTCGCCGATCGCAACGCCTTCGCCCTCGCGATCGACAAGAAGGCCGCGCCCCCCATGTTTCCGATCACCGAGACCCATTCCGCCGCGACCTGGCTGCTCCACCCGGACGCGCCGAAGGTCGAGCTGCCGCAGGAGCTGAAGGCCCGCCTGGAGCGGGCGCGCAAGGAGGTGGAGAAGTTCCTATGACTGAGCCCTTATTGGAGGTGCGCGGCCTCAGACAGTATTTTCCCGTCACCCGCCATTACACGGTCAAGGCGGTCAACGGCGTCTCCTTCAACATCTACCCCGGCGAGACCTACGGCCTTGTCGGCGAATCCGGCTCCGGCAAAACCACCATCGGCCGCAGTATCATCCGGCTCTATAACCCCACGGCGGGCTCCNNTAACCCCACGGCGGGCTCCGTCCGCTTTCAGGGGAAGGAGATCGGCGGCAGGCTCGATCCCGCCACGCGCGAGATGCTGCGCGCGGATATGCAGATGATCTTCCAGGACCCGATGGCGAGCCTCAACCCGCGCAAGAAGGTGGAGGACATCATCGGCGAGGGCCTGGATATCCACCGCCGCGCGCTGAACCGGCAGGAGCGCAGCGAGCTGGTCGGGCAGATGCTCCGCAAGGTCGGCCTCTCGCCCGAGCACGCCGCCCGCTATCCCCACCAGTTTTCCGGCGGCCAGCGCCAGCGCGTCGGCATCGCCCGCGCGCTCATCATGAACCCCAGGCTCATCATCGCCGACGAGTGCATCTCCGCGCTCGACGTGTCCATCCAGGCCCAGGTCGTGAACCTCATGAAGGATATCCAGGACGAGACCGGCTGCGCCTATCTCTTTATCGCCCACGATCTGAGCATGGTCAAGTACATCTCCGACCGCATCGGCGTGCTGCACCTCGGCTATCTCGTGGAGAGCGGCACGACGGAGGAGATCTTCTCCAACCCTATCCATCCCTATACGAAGTCCCTGCTCTCCGCCATCCCCTTTCCGAACCCCGAGGTGGAGAAGCGCCGCCGCTCCCTGAGCTACGACTATGCCGCAAGCGGCATCGACTACGCCCTCGGTGCCGAGCATCCCGTGGACGGCAGCCACGTCGTCCTCGCGACCGACGAGGAATTCCGCCGCTGGACGCAGGGCGCGTGACAGGCGGCGAGAGCATTGCCCTTTTCAGCACAAGCTCCAGCCGTGTCATTGCGAAGCCAGTGCGCACACTGGCTGTGGCAATCCGTATTCCCCGCGGCCTTGTCCTCTATTCTGGAAAAAAGAGAACCCCGGCTGATCACACCGCAATCTGTGTGGTCAGCCGGGGCTTGTTCATATTGTTTACAGCAGGCCCAGACCGGGGACCAGGCCGTTTTCGGGGGTGAGGCAGCGGCTCTCCGGCTCCCGCTCGAAGGCGAGGCCGTGGCGCTTGAGCTGGTCGAGGAAGGCCTCGACATACACGTCGCTCTCGCAGCTGCGCACCATCTCGATGTGGAACTGCCCCGCCGTCGCCGTGGTATAGAGCGTCATGGCGCGGAAGTTCGGGTGCAGGTTCGTGGCCATATAGCGGGTGCGGACGATCTCGTCCCGGTACTCACCGGCCTTGAGGCCGCCCACATAGTCGACCGAATAGCTGTCGCCGCTGGAGGTCTTCATGAAGTCCAGCACGCCCACGCGCTCTTGGAAGCTGTGCATCACGGCGTCGAGCTTGCGCTGGGTGCCGCCGAGGATGTTCGCGGTATAGCGGGCGAGCTCGGGGTTTCGCCCCTGCTTGAGCAGGGCGCGGGCCGCCTTCGCCTGGTCGCTGAAGGAGAGGCCCTGCATCTCCCGGACGCGGTAGGACANNTGGACGGCCTGCACCGCGTGCGCCATCAGCAGGTGCAGCATCGCCGCCGGGGTGCAGCCGTTGTCCTTGACAAAGCGGATGAAGGCGTCCTCCCTCACGCGCACGGGCACGCCCAGCATATGATCGAGGCGCTTCTCGTCCATCTCCGGCAGGTGCCAGTAGGTCTCGGCGAAGAGATTCGCCTGATAGCCCTCCGGCAGGGGCTGGTCCGCGGCAAAGGGGTCCAGCTCCTCGCCCGGCAGGATGGGGGTCTCCTCGGTGCGGATGCCCTCCACGCGTATTTCTTCCCGTCGTGCAGGCAGAAATAGTGGTAGAGCACGGTCTCAATGAGCACGATCAGGCCCAGCCCGTCGCAAAAGCCGCGGAACATGGAGAACCAGACCGTGTCGTTCCAATACGTCACATCCACCATGTGCCAGTTGGTCTCCGGGCCGCCCACCGCGCGAAGAACATTGGTCTCCCTGGCCTCCATGGGCAAGATCCTTCCGTGCATTCCCGGCAACGGAACCACCTGCTTGCGCGACTCGTTTGTTGGCGTCGAATCCGATAGGCTGCTCTTGCTGCGAGAGTTCTCGTGTGGGAGCAAGCTGGCCGAGGCCGTAACCTATGCCAGGAACCAGCAAGCGGCGTTATGTGCATTTCTCGAGCACGGGGATGTGGAAATCTCAAACAACACTGCGGAAAACGCCATTCGCCCCTTTGCTGTGGGGCGAAAGAACTGGCTGTTTTCCGACACGGTAAAAGGGGCGGAGTCCGGCGCCATTGTCTACACGCTGGTGGAAACGGCCAAGGCAAACGGCCTGGGGCCTTATGCCTATCTCAACCAACTGATGAAGGATCTTCCGTGGTACGGGCTGAACCCAAGCAAGGAAGATCTCGACAACACGCTCCCCTGGTCCCCGCGTATGCAGCAGTTGAACGCCCTTGACGATACGAATGCCGAGACTGATGACCTATAATTCTCCGCCCGCCACAATGACCGTGGCGGGCGGGTTT
>LXOW01097082.1_pt1 | contig 21337 bp, 23 predicted proteins | sample 1368591 | NCBI WGS metagenome assembly LXOW01 (sample SAMN04884650, study PRJNA319009) | bovine gut metagenome | isolation source: Cow rumen | host: Bos taurus | place: Italy: Legnaro (PD) | collected 2014-07-09
AGATGTGTATAAGAGACAGGCCGTAGAGAGTGCAATGGCTGAGGCGAAAAAGCGCCAGAAACCCCGCGAGCAAGACCCCAAAGTCCGTGCCCGCAATTTCGACGAGGTCTCCTTCGGCCTCACCGAGCATCAGGCCCTCGCCGAAGCCAGCCGCTGCCTGCAGTGCAAGAAGCCGCGTTGCGTGGAGGCCTGTCCCGTGGGCATCAACATCCCGCTTTTTATCCAGAATATCAAGGAAGAGAACTTCAATCAGGCCTATATCACCATCTCTCACGACTCTGCACTACCCGCTGTCTGCGGTCGCGTCTGCCCGCAAGAGACGCAATGCGAGGGCAGCTGCGTGATGGGCGTGAAGGCCGAACCCATCGCCATCGGAGCCCTCGAGCGCTTCGTGGCCGACAACCATCGCGCCAAATCCAAACCCCAGAGCCCTTGCTACCCTGCCGGCCGCAAGGTGGCAGTCATCGGCAGCGGCCCTAGCGGCCTCACCTGCGCAGGCGACCTCGCCAAGCACGGCTACCAAGTCACCGTCTTCGAGGCCCTGCACCATGCCGGCGGCGTGCTCGTCTACGGCATCCCCGAGTTCCGCCTGCCCAAGCAGCGCGTCGTGGAGCCCGAGATTGAGAACCTGCGCCGTCTGGGCGTCGAGATACGCACCAACGTCATCATCGGCAAGAGCATCACCATCGACCAGCTCTTCGAGGACATGGAATACGACGCCGTCTACATCGCCTCGGGTGCCGGTCTGCCCAAGTTCATGGGTGTCAAGGGCGAGACCCTCATCGGTGTCATCAGCGCCAACGAACTCCTCACCCGCACCAACCTCATGCACGGCTACGACGAGCAATACGACACGCCCATCTACCTCGGCAAGAAGGTGATAGTGGTGGGTGGCGGCAATGTGGCCATGGATGCCGCCCGCACCGCCCTGCGACTGGGCAGCGAGGTCACCGTCGTCTACCGTCGCGGACAGGAGGATATGCCCGCCCGCCGCGAGGAGGTGCACCACGCCATGGAGGAGGGCGTCCAGTTCATGTTCCAGACAGCCCCCGTGGAGATTCTCGGCAACGAGGACGGCACCGTGCGCGCCCTGCGCTGCGTGAAGATGGCCATGGGCGAGCCCGACGAGAAAGGCCGTCGCAAATTCAGCCCCATCGAAAACAGCGAGTGTGATGTCGAGGCCGACACCATCGTCGCTGCCCTCGGCACCAGCCCCAACCCCCTCATCCGCACCAGCACGCCTGGTCTCGAATGTGAGACCTGGGGCGGCATCAAGGCCGATGAGAACGGCCAGACGAGCCGCAAACTCATCTTCGCCGGTGGCGACGCCGTGAGCGGCGCCGCAACGGTAATCCTCGCCATGGGTGCCGGCCGCAAGGCCGCCAAAGCCATCATGGAGGAGTTGAAAGTTGAAAATTGAAAATTGAGAATTGGACAAGTTCAGCATTGACACGGCGCCGCAATACGAGCCACACTATAACGACAGTGAATTCTGGCGCAAAGTGCGGCGCATCGCGGCACAGGTGGGTTACAAAGTAATTTACCCCGCCCTGCAATTATATTATCTAATGCAGTCGCAGGAGGTCCCCGTCAAGGCCAAAACGCTTATTATCGGTGCCTTGGGATATTTAATTTTGCCTGCCGACCTAGTGCCCGATTTCATTCCCGCCCTCGGTTTCACCGATGACCTCACTGCATTATTAATCGCACTCCGTACCGTAAACAAGCACATCACTCCCGAAATAAAACGACAAGCCAAAGAGCAGACCGAGAAACTATTAAAGAAATGAAGAAGATAGCCTTTATTCTCACCCTATTGCCGTTCATGGCTTTGGCGCAGAAACCGCTGATAGATTCTACCCAGATGCCTAATGCCGTCTACTTTCTGCCGGCACCACCCGACACGGAGAGTGCCGCTTTTCAATACGACAAGGCACAATACCAATGGGGCAAAGAACAACGCAAAGATTCTGTGCGTTGCGCCATAGCAGTGAATGATGCGGTGTGGAATGTGGACGTTATCTGCCAAATATACAGTGGGGTGTTAGGAATCAATATTTCCGAAGCCACCACCCCTGCCATCTACCGAATGCTGACCGTCGGCCTTATCACCGCTGACCAAGTGGGGAAGATGCCTAAGAACCGCTATATGCGCATGCGCCCCTATGTCTATTATGACGAGCCAACCATTTATCCCAGCGACGAAGCATGGCTACGCACCAACGGTTCCTATCCCAGCGGACACACCATCCTAGGCTGGAGTGCCGCCCTATTGCTCACAGAGTTGGCACCCGACAAAGCTGACACTATCCTGGCACGAGGTTACATGTACGGTCAAAGTCGTGTGATAGCCGGTTTCCATTGGCAGAGTGACGTCGACGCCGGACGTCTTTGCGCCAGTGCAGCCGTAGCACGCCTACATGCCGACAAACGTTTTATGAAGCTTATGAAGAAAGCCCGCAAAGAATACCGAAAACTATCCAAATGATTACCAGCCAACGGGAATATAAACAATATGTACAGGCCGATATCAAAGCCTATGGCCTTACGCAACTCTCTCTCTACAACTGGATGCGTATCGACCAGTTGCGTTTCCAACTGCGATTGCGGCGGTTGGAATACTTGACCAACTGCCATCGTTGGCGCATCCTCTCACGGGCTATACTCGAAGTGATGAACCACCGTCTGGCTCTCCAGCTGGGATTCACAATTCCAAAGAATGTTTTTGGCCCTGGATTGTGTCTGGTCCACCGCGGCACCATAGTGGTCAACCCTGCCGTCCGGGCGGGTGCCAACTGCCGCATCCACCCGTCCACCTCCATTGGAGACTACAACGGCACACCTGTTTTGGGCGACAACGTGTATATCGGTCCCGGTGCCAAACTTTACGGTCCCATCACCATTGGAAACAACGTGGCCATAGGTGCCAACGCAGTGGTCAATAGTTCGTTCCCTGACAATTGCACCATTGGTGGTATTCCCGCCCGTGTGCTCTCCCCATCAGGAGCCCTAGAACAAGGAGTTTTCCCGAAATAGTTTTTTTCTTATCTTTGCACCGCATTTTCACAAATCAAACAATCACTAAAAAAATAAAACACAACATAATATGAACTGGAAGGATGATTATAAGAAGAAGGTATCCAAACCCATAGACGCTATCAAAGACATCCGCGACGGGCAATGTGTAGTGATGGGTCACGCCGCGGCGGCTCCGCGCATGACAATGCAGGCGCTGGCTGACCACTGCGAGGATTTCTTCGACGTGCTCATCTACCACATGACCACCCTGGGAGATAATCCCTGCTATGACCCCCGCTGTTACGGTCACTTCCGCCATGTATCTAACTTTCTCTCAGCAAACTCGCGCGAAGTAGTGGAGCGACGCGAAGGCGACTTCTTTCCCGCCTACTTTAAGGATGTGCCCTCCATGATTGGCGGCGACATCCCCTGCGACGTAGCCGTCTTTCAGGTAACCCCGCCCAATGAAGAGGGGTACTGCTCCCTTGGCGTAAGTTGCGACTATGCCAAAGCTGCTATCCACTCTGCCAAAACAGTCATTGTAGAGACAAACGAACAGATGCCTTTCACCTATGGCGACACCATGGTACATGTCTCACAAGTCGATCATATCATTCCCTGCTCCTATCCATTGCAGGAGCTCAATCTACCTGCTCCAGGTGAAGTAGAACTGGCTATTGGGCGAAACTGCGCATCGCTTGTGGCTGACGGTTCCACCCTACAACTCGGCATTGGTGCAATACCAGACGCTGTCCTCCAATCCCTCACCGACAAGAATGATCTCGGAATACATTCCGAGATGTTCTCCAACGGTGTAATGGAACTCATGAAGAAGGGGGTCATCACAGGTCGCCGGAAGACACTTCACCGTGGTAAAGCCGTCGTCACATTCATCATGGGCTCACGTGAACTGTACGACTTCGTTGACCACAACTCCGATGTCGAGTTCTTCCCCGTCGACTACGTCAACAGTCCCCTTATCATAGCCAAGAACGACCGCATGATATCCATCAACTCATGTCTTGAGGTAGACCTACAAGGGCAGGTAGCCAGCGAAACCATTGGCATGCGCCAATATAGCGGCATCGGCGGCCAAGTTGATTTCATCCGCGGCGCTTCCCTCGCACGCGAAGGAAAGGCTATCATCGCCATGCCAAGCACTGCCGCCGGCGGCAAGATATCACGCATCAAGCCTTTCCTTGCCGAAGGAGCCGCCGTCAGCACCTCGCGCAATGACGTTGACTATATTGTCACCGAATACGGCATCGCACGCCTCAAAGGACGCACCCTCCAGCACCGCGCCGAAGACCTTATCCGCATCGCACACCCCGACTTCCGTCCCGCGCTAGCCGAGGAATACGAACGCCGCTTTCACTGCCCCTATCAGGAATAGAACCCCATGGCTGACGCCCTACTCACTGTAGAGAACCTCACCAAGAGTTTCGGCGACAAACTCCTCTTCGAGGATATCTCCTTCGGTATCAACGCAGGCCAAAAATCCGCCCTCATCGCCCGCAATGGCTACGGAAAGTCGACGTTACTAAATATCATTATGACAGCGGCGGGGCAAAAAGGATACAACACCCTGCAGGATAGCGGTAAAATCACCTTCCGTGGCGACCTCAAGCTGGCCTACCTGCCACAGAGCCCCGAGGCTTACCCGAAACAACTGGTTCGGGACTTCGTCTACAACATCCAGCGCCCTGAAACCGAGGACGAGTGGACCTTCGAGCAACGCATGGAGGAGATTCTCAGCCGCATGAAGGTCGACACCCTCCTCGACCGTCAGATGGAGACCCTCAGCGGCGGCGAGCAGAAGAAGGTGGCCCTCTGCCGCCTGCTGATGGACGACTGCAACCTGCTCATCCTCGACGAGCCCACCAACCACCTCGACATCGACATGATAGAGTGGCTCGAAGAGTTCCTCTCGCGCCAGCGGCTGGCCATCCTCATGGTCACCCACGACCGCTACTTCCTCGACAACGTGTGCGACAACATCTACGAGCTCGACAACTCGCGGCTCTATCATTATAAAGGGCGCTACGACTACTACCTCGAAAAGAAGGCCGAGCGCGAAGCCAACGAGCGCGCCGAGGTGGAGAAGGCCCGCAGCCTCTACCGCACCGAGCTCGAGTGGATGCGCCGCATGCCGCAGGCCCGCGGCACCAAGGCACAGGCCCGCATCGACGCCTTCTACGAGCTCGAGGCCAAAGCCCACACCCGCTTCGACGACACCCGCCCCCAGCTCACCGTCAAGACCGAGCGCATCGGCGGCAAGATACTGGAGCTGTACAACATCTGTTACCGCGACCTCATCGATGACTACAGTTATGTCTTTAAAAAAGAAGAGAAAATAGGTATCGTCGGTCCCAACGGTGTGGGAAAGAGCACCTTCCTTAACATCATCACCGAGAAACTCAAGCCTACCTCCGGCCGCGTTGTCGTGGGACAAACCATCCAGTTTGGCTACTACACCCAAGCCGGCATGAAGGCTCCCGACGACCGAAGAGTCATCGACCTAGTGAAAGACATTGCCGAGGAGATTGAACTCGACAACGGCAAGAGCATGTCGGCACACCAGTTCCTCACCTATTTCGGCTTCGACGGCACCACGCAGTACAACTACTTCGGCAACCTCAGCGGTGGCGAGAAGCGCCGCCTCTACCTGCTGCAGGTGCTCATGGCCAACCCCAACTTCCTCATCCTCGACGAGCCCACCAACGACCTCGACATCTACACCCTGCAGATACTCGAGCAGTTCCTCCAGACCTACAAGGGCTGCCTCATCATCGTCTCCCACGACCGCTCCTTCATGGACCATATCGTCGACCACCTCCTTGTCTTCGAGGGCAACGGCAAGATTCGCGACTACCATAGCAACTACACTGTCTACCGCATGCACAAAGCCCAACAACAACGCGAAGCCTCCCAGCAGCAACGGCAGGAGAAACCCAAATACGAGCGCAGCAAGAGCGATAAACGTAAGGCCACCTATAAGGAACAGAAAGAATACGAATCCTTGACGGCTGAGATAGAAACCCTTACCAATGAAAAGGCCGACCTTGAGGCGAAGCTCAGCGGCGACGTACTGACTGATGCGGCAGAGATAACAAAGGCCAGCACTCGCATCGGCGAAGTGATGGCCTTGTTAGACGAGAAGGAGCTCCGCTGGCTCGAACTCGATGAATTGATGTAATATCATCAAAAATTATATTTCACAAAGGCGCAGAGGCGGTGGTTGGCGACGTTGCGGAGGTTGTCGTTGAGGAGAATGGTGCCGTCGGAGGCTTGGTCGCCGTAGGTGCAGGCGGTGAGTTCGTACTCGAGACCGATGTTGAAAGCTTTGACGTTGTAGCTGACGGAGGGAGCGACGCGCCACACGCTGTTGAGGTGGGTAAAATTCTCTCCGCCTTTCATATATATATGATAACTATTGGTGGCGGGGTCGAGCCAAAGCCCCCCCCCTGCCCCGAGGTTTTTCATGTAGCCGAGGAAAAGATTGTAACGTACCTTCTTCCCATAGGCAAGGTTGAGGTAGCTGATGGTGGCACGCATGGGTGCATAGTCCCACGAGCCGTCGGCGTTGATTCCAATGACACCATAGCCCACCAGTTGGTTGAGATGGCTAGTGTTCTGTGCCAGGAGGGTGCGGAACTTCACGCTCCAAGGACCTTCGATATACTGGGCATAAAGTGTGGGGGTGATGGAGGTGACGCTCTCGTCGACCTTCTTGGTGATGCCGCCAACGAAGGCGTGGGTGCGAGGAAAAATCTTCTGTACGTCAACACCTATCTGGGCAAACCACGGACCCTGCTTGTAGTTGAGTCCCAGGAAAGCCTCGGGCCAGAGTGCGTTGTGGGCGAAGTCGATGCTGGCGGTGCTCGTTGGATCATTGGCAGTCTTGGGACCATTGTTCATATATTGCAGCTGCCACAAGAGTGCGGCAGTGTAACCGAAAGAGCCCCAGTAACGGGTACCGCGAATCTGCGGTGTACGACTGTGGGGACGGAACGGCGCGCCGGCAGCCATACCGAGGACGTCGGGCATGATGTTGCCGGAGAGCGGATGCCAGTCCTGTCCCACTAGCAACTCACTGCCGCCACGATTCAGTTTCACATAGGCCAAACGGAGGCGAAGGACGGTGTTATTGGTGCCGAAGCCTCCGAAGTCGCCCTCCAGCTTGCCGCTGGTCTTCCAGCCCCAAAGTTCAGGCCCATGAATGTCTATACCGAAACGAGAAGTCAACGCCTGCAACTGCATCGACGGCACGGAGTTGAGGTCCTCGCTATGGTCTTCGTTCCACAACTCATCATAGGGAATCATATTGTACTCGCCTCCGATGACAGTATAGGTCTTGCGACTGTCGAATGTAAGATAGTTGCGGACAAAGCCGTAGAGTTTCACCGACACCTTGCTGGTATCCTGCGAATAAGCGAAAGGCAGCGACGCCATCAGCGTCGCTGCCATAATAATCAATTTTTTCATGCCATAAGGACTAACAGCTGCGCTGTGAAGATGCGCAGAAACATGGTGAGAGGATAGACTGTGGCGTAGCCGGTGTTGGGCAGACGGCACTCCTCGGGAGCCACGGTGTAGGCGAAAGCCAGTGTAGGCGGGTCGGTATGGCTGCCGCCGATAAAGCCCATCAGCGTATAGTAGTTCATCTTCAACACCAAACGGCCAAAGAGTCCTACCAGTATTGGAGGTATTACTGTGATGATGATACCGTAGATAATCCACATGTAACCACCCGCCTGGATGGTGGAGAGGAAACTGCCGCCGGCACTCAGACCTACGGCGGCAAGGAAGAGGGCAATACCAACCTCACGCAGCATCCACACACCGTGGCTGTCGGTAAACTCAGTGGTGAACCAGCCTTTCTTCACACCCAACCAACTGCCGACGAGAGCCACGACGAGGGGGCCGCCGGCGAGGCCCAGTTTGACGGGGGCGGACATACCGATAGGGATAGGTATCTGTCCCACCAGTATTCCAAGGGCGATGATGACGAAAATTGGGATGAGGTTCACCTTGTGGCGTTGCGACGTAGGCGTAGCCGCCTTTGCCGCTTTCGCCTCCAATGCCTCGTCCGTGATAGGTTCATTCTTCAGGTCGATACGGCAGAGAGGACGCAGGAGCAAGCAGGTGGTTATCATACCCACGACAGCCAGAGGATAGGCCACGGCATAACCACTTGAGAGGGTATCGCTGGCAAAGCCGCGCTCTACAGCTGTCTGCTGGGCGGCCGAAAGGCCGGGGGTGTTGGTAACGGCACCGGTGTAGACACCAGCCATATCGCTCAGGTTCTCATGTGCAAGCTTGGTGATGATAACGGTAATCAATACACCCAAACCTACGTTGACCAAGGCCATGATATTCAGGGTAAGTCCGCCTTTCTTGAAACTCTTGAAGAAACCAGGGCCCACCTGGAGGCCCACGGCGGTGACAAACAGGATGAGACCGAACTCCTTGATGAAATAGATCATCTGGTGGTTGATATGGTCACCCTGATACTTACCCGAGGTGGCTACCTGGCCGTCGAAGTCCACACCAAAATAGTTCATCACGGCACTGATGGCGATACCTACAAAGAGTACCCAGGTGATTCCCAAGGTAACGCCTCGCACCTTGAACTTGCCGATATACAGACCGGCAAAGATGGAGATGGCCAGCATGATAACTGTGCTGGCCACCCCACTACCTGTAAACAGATTAGTAAACCACATAATGTTTATTGTTTACTGTTTAGTGTTTACTGTTAAATGAATGCTGTTAAGGATTAGTCACCAAGGGTGGCAACCATAACGGCCTTGATAGTGTGCATGCGGTTCTCGGCCTCGTCGAAGACGATGCTGTTCTCGCTCTCGAAGACCTCCTCGGTCACCTCGATGCCGTTCAGACCGAACTTCTCGTACACGTCGCGGCCGGCCTTGGTCTCCAGGTTGTGGTAGGCGGGCAGGCAGTGCATGAATTTGCACTTGGGGTTGCCGGTCTTCTTCATCAGGGCGGCGTTGACCTGGTAGGGCATCAGCATATTGATGCGCTCTTTCCACACGCTGTCGGGTTCGCCCATCGACACCCAGATGTCGGTGTAGATGAAGTCGAGGCCCTTCACGCCCTTCTCCACGTCGTCGGTGACGGTGAGCTTGGCGCCGGTCTCCTTGGCGATTTCCTGGCACTTCTTGACGAGGTCCTTGGCGGGCTGCAGTTTCTTGGGGGCGATGATGCGGATGTCCATACCCATCTTCACGCCACCGACCATCAGGCTGTTACCCATGTTGTAGCGGGCATCGCCGATATAGGCGAACTTCACCTGGTTGAGGGGCTTGTCGGTATGCTCCTGGATGGTGAGGAAGTCGGCCAGAATCTGGGTGGGGTGAGCCTCGGCGGTAAGACCGTTCCACACGGGGACGCCGGCGTATTTGGCCAGCTCCTCGACGGTGGCCTGGTCGAAGCCACGATACTCGATGCCGTCGAACATGCGACCCAGCACGCGGGCGGTGTCTTTCATGCTCTCCTTGATGCCGATCTGGCTGCCGGTGGGACCGAGGTAGGTCACATGGGCACCCTGGTCCTTGGCGCCAACCTCGAAGGCGCAGCGGGTACGGGTCGAGGTCTTCTCGAAGATAAGGGCAATGTTCTTGCCAGTGAGAGTCGGTTTCTCGGTACCTGCATATTTGGCGCGTTTCAGTTCGCGAGCCAGGTCAAGCAGATAGTTAAGCTCCTTCGGCGAAAAGTCGAGGATTTTCAGGAAATTGCGGTTTCTTAAATTGTAAGCCATAATTATTATTTTTAAATTGTTTGATTGTTTGTTCTTTTTCTTCTAGGCGTTCCTAGGACTGCCTAGCGGACGATGCGAGTGCCACAGTTGGGGTTGCCCAACTGGCCGGCCTCGGTGATGATACACTCCTTGCCGCCATGCTCGACGAACATGATGGCAGCGCGCACCTTGGGAGCCATCGAGCCTTCGGCGAACTGTCCCTCTTCGAGGTACTGCTTGGCCTCGGCTACGGTGATGGTGTCCAATGCCCGCTCGTTCTCCTTGCGGAAATTGATATACACCTTAGGCACGTCGGTGAGGATGTAGAATTCGTCGGCACCAATCTCCACGGCGCAGAGGGCGCTGGCGAGGTCCTTGTCGATGACTGCCTCGACACCACGCACATAGTCGCTCTCCTCCACCACGGGAATACCGCCGCCACCCACAGTAACGACAATATGGCCAGCCGTAGCCAACTGTTTTACAATCTTGATATTGTTGATGCGCACCGGTTTGGGTGAAGCCACCACCTTGCGCCATCCGTTACCTTTGGGGTCTTCCTTATATTTGGCACCAGTCTCACGGGCAAACTCTTCGGCTTGCTCCTTGGTGTAGTACGGCCCCACGGGCTTGGTAGGATTCTGGAACATGGGGTCCAACTTATTGACAGCCACCTGAGTGATGAGGGTCACTACATCGCGCTGAATATCGTTGCGGGCCATTACGTTTCGCAACCCCATCTCGATAAGGTAGGCGATAGAGCCCTGTGTCTCGGCGACACAGAAATCCATCGGCATAGCTTCAACACCTGTCAGCTTACCTGCTTCGTGCTGCAGCATCACGTTACCCACTTGAGGACCATTGCCGTGACCGATAACCACGTTATAGCCACGTTTAAGCAACGCACAAAGGCTTTCACAGGTGTTCTCAACATTTTCTATCTGTTCGTTGTAAGTGCCTTTCTGACCGCTACGCAACAGCGCATTACCGCCGAAAGCCACTACCGCAAGTTTTTTCATTTCGTCTTATACAGTTAGTTTTCAATATAATAAAGCACTTTCCATCAATGATGGAAAGTGCAAATATACAAAATAAAATCTATATTATCATTTTTTCTTTTTCAACGTATTACGCAGATTGGCGCGTTGCTGAAGGGTCAGCACTTCGTCTATCTGACGTTTGGTAGTGTACATCTCGCGATTAATGGCCACCTGTAGCCGAGCCTCACGGTCAAAGAGGGGATACAGCTCTTTCGACTGGTCTCCTTCACGGTCCATAAAGATGGCAATACTATCGCGCACGGCATGCTGCTGCTTGCGCAAAGCATTGACCCGTTCGCGCGACTGGCGGGTAATGTTTTCTATCTTGCCTTTTTGCTTGACACTGAGATCACCGACAAGTTCAGTAATCTCCGGACGATTGCGGCGCTCATCGCGCTTCCCGTCGTGCTGCGCCATAAGAGGGAACGAGATAATAATTAGTAGAGCTATAAAGAAAGTCTTTTTCATAATAATGTTATTCATCATAAAGGTATTCATATGGGTTCACGGCAGCCTCTTCGACTGTACCCCAAGAGGAATAGTCGTTTACCTGCGCTATCATCGAACCGATACTGGCATCATCATAGGAATGGTGGAAGAGGCCGGTGATATTGACTATGAGAATGAGTGCTACCGTTGCGGCAGCGGTCCACACCACGGTGAAGGGGATGATGCGGCGAGGAGAATGCACCTTCGGCTGAGGCATGGACGACACCTGCGCCATCACCCGGTCCACCATATCGACTTGATGGGGATACTGCAGGTGAGCCATCTGCTCTAATGTCTGGTCAATATTCATTGTTTCAGTTCTTTTGCGAGGTTCTTTTTGGCTCTGAAAATGAGACTCTCAACTTTGCTGAGTGTACACTGCATCACGTCGGCTATCTGTTGGTACGAGAACTCCTCGAAAGTGTAAAGCACCAAGGCAGTACGTTGTTCATCTTTGAGGTGCCCAATGGCGGTGCGCAGCTGCTCCATCTGCTCGTTGTGGATGATTTGCTGCTGGGCATTACGGTCCTCTGAGCGTTGTTCCGGCAAGTTCTCATAGGCGTCGGCAGAGATGAAACGTTTGTCGCGTTTCAGCATCTTGCTGACGGTGTTGACGGTGATGCGATAGATAAAAGAACTCAGTTGAGCGTCGAAGCGGAAACGAGGCAGTGCGGTGTAAAGCTCCACAAAGACCTGTTGAGCCACCTCCTCCACGTCGAGGCGTGTGCCGCAGAGCTTGTAGGTGAGGTTAGCCACAATCTGCTGGTATCGCTCCACTATCTCGGCATACCTACGGGTATCTCCGGCGAGCACAGCCTGCACTATCTCTTTGTCTTCCACTTGCTCTTTTCAGTAATTAAGTATCACAACGTAATGTTTTCTTGCAACCCGTTTCGGAAAAATCTATTTTTTTTCGGATTTTTCCTATTCATACTTGAAACGCTCGATATCGCGACGCTCTCGTTTGGTGGGGCGGCCCACTCCACGATCGCGTTTTTCAAAAGCATACTGACGGGCCATCTGTATGCGCTCATATTCTTCCTGCGGTGTACGGTCTATCATAAAGCCCTGCACCAACGGAGCCCCTACCCTATTGGGCGGTATAGCAAGCACTTCTATCTCCTTATGTAGCTGGTCGATATTGAGACTGTAACGCTCACCTTCTCTCACTTCATGCGAAGGTTTGAGGATGCGACCATCGGCGGTAAAGAGCACCTTACCGCACTGACATGCATCAGCAGCCAACGAGCGGGTCTTGTAAAGCCGCACAGCCCAGAGATATTTGTCGAGTCTCATATCTTAAAGATATAAGTAATCGTTCCTTTCTGCTCTTCCTGAGCCTTGGTGTCGGCATTGAAGCGTGCTTTAAGGGCTGCAGTACGGGCGGCATTGACAAGGTTTCCGTTGGAGGTATTAGAACCTTTAGGCTGGTATTCGGCACGGGTAACATGCCCCTGCTGGTCAACCCAGATAGCAATGACAACAGTGCCTTGCTGGTTGGAGTGATATTCGGGTTTGGGGAGTGACACGGCACTGCGACCGACGAGCTTGTAACTGCCTCCATTGCCACCGTTACCGCTATAATTGTTGCTGTTGGGCGTACCATTAGGATTGCCTTGGTTTCCTGTGCCCGTAGTCTGTCCTTCGCTGCCGCTGCCTCCCTGGTTGCCCTGATTGCGCTTGCCAGTGAAGAGGGCGTTGCGATTGATTTCAGGCTCTTTGTTTTCTACCTGAGGCTGTTCGGTGGCGACGGGGTTGGTGACGGTACCCTGATGAGGTGTGCTGGGCATGCTGACACTCGGCTCGGTACGCTGTGTAACTATCTGGTTTTGTGCCGCAGGAGGTGTATTACTCGATGCTGCGCTGGCAGACTCTTCGCTGTCGCCGAGGCCAAAGTCGCTGTCACCGATATTCACCTCGACACCCTCCTCGGGAATGGGAGGATCTGGCGGATCATATCCAAACGACACCAACACCACGGCAACGACAATCATCACCGCCGCAGTTATAAGGGCCGATTTCTGCTTGTTGTTCATTGTTTGGGCGATGTTGCTAAAATGACTTTATGCTTGGTACCGTCGGCATTGTTGATGCTATTGACGGCATCGATGACCTGTACCACATCCTGCACCGGCACATTCTTGTTGGCACGAAGGGTTACACAGGCGGCATCGTTATCCGTCCCTATGCTGGCGCGTATGTAAGGCTCCAGTTCAGAGACGGCGATAGGCACGTCGTTGTTGACAAAGAAGTTGTGATTCTCGTCGATATAGACCGTCACCGTCTCGCGAGCCATGGTTTTGCTGTTGCTCTCGGGCAGGAGCAGCTTCACGGCATTGGGACTGATGAGGGTCGATGTAATCATGAAGAAGATAAGCAACAAGAAAACCAAGTCACTCATACTCGACGAGTTTGCTTCTATCTTTATTTTATTCTGACTCTTAATCATTGTTTGATTGTGTTATTGTTTGATTGTTTGAGTAGTTACACCCAGTCATTCAAACACTTAGACATTCAAGCATTATATCAGGCAGGTTCGTGCAAGAGATCCATAAATTCGTTGGCGCGCACTTCCAGTTCAAAAACAACCTTGTTGATACGACTAACCAACAGGTTATTGAGGAAATAGCAGATAATACCAACAATAAGACCGCCGACCGTAGTAACCATAGCCTCATAGATACCGGTGGAAAGGAGACTGATGTCGATATTGTTGCCGGCATGGGCCATGTCCTGGAAGGCGGTAATCATACCCGTCACAGTACCGAGAAAACCTATCATGGGACCCAGAGAGGCAACGGTGGCGACATACGAGACACGTTTCTCAAGACGGGCCACTTCCAACTGTCCCTCGTTCTCAATGGCAGCCTGAATGTCGGGCAACGGGCGACCAAGACGCGAGAAGCCTTTGCTAATCATACGTCCCAGCGGCGTATCGGTCTCTTTGGCCAGACCACGGGCAGCGTCAACATTACCTTCGTGTACATACTGACGAATCTGCTCCATAAACTGCTCGTCCTCCTGACCTTTCAGGGCTCCGTTAAGGGTAAGGAAACGCTCGATGAAGATGTAGACAGCCAGTACCAACAGAAGTACTAGCACCAACATAATCCAACCACCATTAAGCGCCATATCCCACAAGGTGATACGCTCAGGAGCGGTGGAGGCGGCGGCATTGGCCGCGGTGTCGATGACGGTAGCTGCATTATCCTGCAGCATCATAAGTTTGCTTATCATGGGTTTTAATGTGTTAAATTGTTTACTATTTAATTGTTGCTAAATGGTAACCGCTAACTGCTATAATCTATAACTTAACCCTATTGTGGGATGCAACCCCATGGGTGTGGGGAGAACCGAAGGGCCGAGCGAGAGGTTGTCGTCAATTTGAAAGTCGAAGAGGTGACCGAAGATGTAGGCATCCAACAGGTTGACGGCATAGATACCCACCGCCACGATCACCGAGAGCTGGAAGTAGCGATTGTAACTGTTGTAAAGGGATAAGATATCGCTATTGGAATAGCGCTCATAGCCCTCGAGGTTGGTGGCCCCATCATGGTTCACACGGTAGAGATACTCGTCTTTAAACGTCTTCATCGACGTATAGTTGTCGTAAATCAGATAGCCCATGCCGGCAAAGGCCGCATATATGATTGGCACTTTCCACGCCTGATGGTTGTATATCTGACCGCCACCCGGCAGAATCGACCAGCGCAACGCAACCTCGGGCGAGTGGGTACTTTGCGCCTGCATAGAAATAGAGAATGAAGAATAAAGAATGAAGAATAAGCTGACGCAAAACAACGGCAGCAGCCTATTCTTCATTCTTAATTCTTCACTCTTCACTTTCCAAGCAACTTGATAATTCTCTCAAAGTCGGCGTCGTTGTTAAAAGCTATAGTCAAAACACCCTTACCTCGCTGGGAACGTTTGATATCGACAGCCGAGTTCAGGTACTTCTTCAAGTGGTTCTGCGCTTCTTGATAGACCTGTGGTAGCTCGCCGCGGCGCGTCACCACGGTTTTCTTAGCCTGACGTTGACGCTGGACCATCTGTTCGGTTTCATGCACCGAGAGGTGGCGCTCAATGATAGCGTGCAATATTTCCAGGTGACGCCCTATATCCTCCACATTAATCAGGGCTCGTGCATGAGCCATGCTAATCTTATCCTCGCTGAGTGCCAATTGGGTTTCGGCGGGTAGGTTGAGCAGACGCAGGTAATTGGTGATGGTAGAGCGGTTCTTGCCCATTTTCTCGCTCAACTCCTCATGCGTCAGACGGCATTCTTCGATAAGCGAACGGTAAGCCAGCGCCACCTCCATGGCGTTGAGGTTCTCACGCTGTATGTTTTCCACCAACGCCATCTCCATCATCTGATTATCGGTAGCGACACGCACATAGGCCGGAATTTCCTTGAGACCAGCACGTTGCGAGGCACGCATACGACGCTCGCCAGCAATCAGCTGGTATGTGTCGTCGGGCATGCGCCGCACAGTGATTGGGGTGATGACTCCCTGCTGGCGGATGCTTTGTGCCAACTCCTCAAGAGCCTCCTCGTCAAACTCCTTGCGGGGCTGGAAAGGATTGGCGGTCACCTTGTCAAGGGGCACATTGCTGATGGTGTCAGCCACCGGCTTTACGGTTTCTATGTCTATATCGGGCAGTATGGAACCCAAACCACGCCCCAAACCACCGCTCTTCTTTATCGCCATATTCTAAAATCTTAAATTAAAAATCCTACTGTTTCTTATTACGCTCCAGTATCTCCTGGGCGAGGTTAAGGTAATTGATGGCTCCTGTGGACGAAGCGTCATGCATGATGATGCTTTTGCCGTAAGAGGGGGCCTCAGCCAACTTGGTGTTGCGGTAGATGAGGGTCTCAAACACCATACTCTTGAAATGGCTGCGCACATCCTCCACCACCTGACGGGCCAGACGCAGACGGTTGTCGTACATCGTGATAAGCAGGCCTTCGATAGCCAACCCAGGGTTCAGACGAGTCTGCACAATGCGTACGGTATTCAGTAGCTTGCCCAGTCCCTCAAGGGCAAAATATTCGCTCTGGATAGGTATGATAACAGAGTCGCTGGCCGTGAGAGCATTGATGGTGATAAGACCCAACGACGGGGAGCAGTCGATGATGATGAAATCATAGTTATCCCTTACAGGCTCCAAGGCATGCAGCAGGAACTGCTCGCGGCCTTTCTCGTTGATGAGCTCCACCTCGGCGCCCACCAGGTCGATGCGCGTGGGCAGCAAATCGAGGTTGGGTGTGTCTGTCTCGATAATGATATCCGAGGCCGGTACCTGACCGAGGATGCAGTCGTACACACTCTTCTCCAACGCGTCGGGATCGAAACCGAGACCCGAGGTGGCGTTGGCCTGCGGGTCGCAGTCCACCAGCAGCACCTTCTTCTCAAGCACTGCCAACGCGGCCGAGAGGTTCACCGCCGTGGTGGTCTTCCCCACCCCACCCTTCTGGTTGGCGATGGAAATAATCTTTGCCATATTTTATCAGTTTTAAGTTTTAAGTTATAAACTTAAAACTTGAAATCTATCTCTTCGAGTTTGCGGTCGGTATCGTCGGCATGATAGTTATCCTCCACGACGACGGGAGGGGGCACAATGCCCGTCTCGATAAACTTGAAGGCGTTATCCAACCCTTGGCGGAACTTCTCAAAATCCTCCTTATAGAGGAACATCTTGTTTTTCTCGAAATAAAAATCACCCGAATTGTTGTCGAACAACTTGCGGCTTTCGGTAATGGTAATAAATTTGTCACCACCACGGGTTTCTTTCACATCGAAGAAATATCTACGTTTGCCGGCAGGGATAGCCTGACTGTAGAGTTCTTCCTTTCTGTTCTCATTCTTGTCCATTTCTCTCATTTTATTACTGGTAAATTCGATTTGCAAAATTATATCTTTTTTTCTTCACAGGAGCTATTGTCGGCACAAAGTTATCAACACGCGATTGTTACCCCCGTTTGTGCGTCATGATGTCGAGTATCATGTCGTCGGTCTGGTTCATACCATCCTTGCCCAAACGACCAAGATTGCGTATGCTGCAATCAAGGTCGCTCTCACTCAGCCCGTCGGTGCTGTCCACCACACGGCTGTGCACCGCCAATTCGGAGCATACAAAAGCACTGTATAGGCCTACGCTCATCTTCAATGCGCAACTAGGCTTGGCGCCATCGCACACCATACCAGCTATTGTGTTGATCATATTTTTCAAGGCAAATCCCACCTGTTCAAAGCTGCCGCCTTCGAGGTAGGTGAGGCCGGCACTAACACCCATGGTGGCATTGACAATGCCACAGAGGGCGCTCAGGCGTCCGATACCGCGTTTGATATAGATGCTCATCAAGTGACTCATGGTCAGTGCACGTAGTATCTGCTCGTCGCTGCATCCTCTCAGAGTGCCGTAATAGTAGGTGGGCAGCGTGCAGCAGATACCCTGGTTGCCGCTGCCCGAATTACTGTACACAGGTTTGGTGCAGCCATCCATGCGGGCATCGCTGGCGGCCACGGTGCGGGCTACCACGGTATGCACCATGTCGCCGCGCGCCTGTTCCATCAGTATCTCGCCAGTATGCAGGCCCATACCCGCCAGGCCGCACTCCGAGGCGGCGCTGTTGAGCCTGATGGTTTCGCGCAGCCACTCCAATTCCTCGAGGGGCGTAGTAGTGGCATAGTCATACACCATACGGGCCGTAAGCTCAAGCCGTTGCCGGTTGTCCTCCTTGGGGTCGTCATCATTGTCCTGTTCCTGAAAAAGCCCCTGCTTGTGATCCAGAAGCACGGCATCGTTTTTTTTCAGGAAGATAAAATTGGTATGCCGCTTGGCTATCACCGCCGTGGCAGATTTGGCAGCCGGCTTGCTGTCTGCCGCCTGCTGATTGCTGACTGCTGTACACTCAATATAAAGCTTGTCGGAGGTTTCCTTAACGCTAATATCAATGTCATCAGCGTGGTTGGCGAGCCAGCACTTGGCATCTTCCACATGGCTCTCAGGCATGGTCAGCACTTCGAGGCCGCGCTTGCTGTCGCCGTGAGTCACAGCCATGGCCACAGCTATGGGCAAACCAATCATGCCGGTGCCTGGGATACCCACACCCATAGCATTCTTGAACACATTCTTACTCAGTCGCAACGAAATATGACCGGGATTACAACCGAGCGTCTCCACCGTTTTTGCCACACAGAGAGCCACGGCACCGGGTTCGGTGCAGCCGGTAGCCGGCACCACCTCGTGCATCAAGATATTCTTTATTTGTTCGCGTAATACCTTATCCATAGACAGATACAAGCAATAATTATACTTTATATCAAAATGCAAAGATACAAATAATATTCAAACCACCAAAATAAACTTATACATCGCTTTCTGTTCTTTCATTGTTCTTTCAAATAAATGAATGATGTATGAATGAACAATGAAAGAACAATGAAAGAACAGACGGTGTTATGCTAGTGCAGGTAGGTAGGGTAGAAACGTCTGCCAACTACATCCGTTCCAGTAGCGCACGTAAGAGGGAGATGTGGCGGTAATAGTTGGCGAGGCCACAGCCTGCACAAGTATCCGTCGGACTATGGTAGCCTCCAAAAGGTCCTCCAAGGGTGTAGAGAAACACGGCTGGACATTCGGAGGTAAACCAGTAATGATCGCTGTTGGCGGCATTGTCACGCCGGCCTATCTTGGCGGCACAGCCGTATTCTTCGTTGATTTGCTCCATGATGTCGACATAGTGTTTCGTTTCAGGGGCATTGGCGTTGACAACCATCAAGCCTTCGTCGCCTCCGCAGAAAAGATCGATATTGATGAGGAGTTTAACCTTAGCGAGCCGTATTAACGGGTTGTCAACGAACCATCTGCTGCCGATAAGGCCCGATTCTTCCCCACCAAACAGGAGGAACACATAGGTATAATGTCCCCGTTGCATATTGGCCATGCGGGCCAGATCCATCACCGCAGCCACGCCACTGGCGTTGTCGTGGGCACCATAGAAGATAGTGTCGCCACTCATGCCCAGATGCTCATAGTGGGCTGTAAATACTATCATCGTATCCGTCTCGCCAGGGATATACCCACATACATTCTGTGAGCGGTAACCGGCGCGGACGATGGGCGGCCTTGTACGGGTGTTTAGAAAACGGAAATACTGGTAGTAATTGTCGCCAAGGGGTTTCACTCCATTGGCCATAAATTCACGTCGCAGATAGTCAGCAGCAATAGAGTCTCCCTTGTGCTGCATCCCACGACCATACATCTCCTCACTGCTGAGGTCGCAGATGATACGCCGCGCATAATTGCTGTCCTGCGCCCGCAAAGTGCAAGGTGAGAGATGAATAGTGATAATTATGCTGACGCATAGTATTCCCCACCGAAAGGAGTTGGTCAGAAGCCGGGCAAATCGAGCCATAACGTGGGAAGCATTAGAATGAAACCAATGACGATGAGGGCGAGGATAAATTTCCACACCCATTTGAGCCAAGTACCGTAAGGGATGCGGGCCATTCCAAGGACACCGATGAGAACACCGCTGGTGGGGGTGAGCATATTGGTGAAGCCATCACCAAACTGGAAGGCCAGCACGGTGGTCTGACGCGACACGCCGATAAGGTCGGCAAACTGGGTCATGATAGGCATAGTGAGGGCTGCTTTGGCTGAGCCGCTGGGCATCACCACATTGAGCAAGGTCTGGAAGAGGTACATCACACCCAACGAAGTCACTTCACCTGTCTGTGCTAGACTGCGCGTGAGACCATATAGAAGGGTATCGATAATGCAGCCGTCTCTCAATATGAAGATGATGCCACTGGCCAATCCCACCACCAAGGCGGCGGAGAGGATGTCTTTGCAGCCTGCCAAAAAAAGTTTGGCGATATCGTCGGCACTTTGCCGGTCGAGAATTCCAGACAAAATACCCATGGCAAGGAAGAGAGCCGAAATCTCGGCAATATACCATCCCCAAGCAAGCACCCCGACCACAAGGGCCACGATGGTAAGCAATAGTAGTATCAATATCAACATTTGACGGGTGCTGACAACAGACTGCTGCCCGCTACTCGCTGCCCTTTCACGCCAATAGTCGTCCAGTTTGTATACAGGGCTACGTTCGGGCTTCACCTTCACACGGTGAGCATACCAAAGCACAAAGACAATGCCGATTACGGTCAGGATGGCCCAACAGACGAGTCGGTATTCAAGTCCCGAGAAGAGGGGTATATCAGCAATACCTTGTGCGATGCCGATAGTGAAGGGGTTGAGCATGGCGCCGGCAAAACCCACATGGGCAGCCACATAGCACATGCAGACACCCACAATACTGTCGTAACCCATCGATATAGCCAAAGGGATAAATACCACCACGAAGGCGATGGTCTCCTCGCTCATGCCGAAGATAGCGCCGAATAGACTGAACATAAGCATCACCATCGTGATGATGATATTCTCCACTCCCAATTTACGTATCAATCTATATCTGCTCAGCCGCTGCACCCGTCGCAGGAACGCCATTACTCCCACGTCGATGGCGTGGCTGTTGTTGAGAATCCAGAAAGCACCGCCAACAATGAGGATAAAAGCAATTATGTCGGCCTTGTCAACAAAACCGTTGAAGAGGGCGCTGAATATTTGCCAGGTCTGGGGGGTACGGTCGACATAGTGGAACGAGTCTTGCACCACTACTTCGCGGCCGTCGACGGTATGACGCAGAAATTCGCCAGCTGGGACAAACCATGTCATCACCGCAGCCAACACGATGAGGGCAAAGACGATAGTAAATGTATGGGGAATCTTTTTCATTTAGTTCACAGCTCACAACATTCTCTGATAGCCTCGGCATCGATACGGCAGTCGTGTTTGAGTTGGGGGACAGGACCATGGGTGATGAACTCATCAGGGATGGCAAGGATGCGCATTGTGTCAACAACTTCAGGATGGTGGTCGGCGAAATATTCGCGAACAGCCTCGCCAAAACCGCCATTGCGCACACCGTCTTCGACGGTAACGATGCGGCGGTAACCAC
>LXOW01096559.1_pt1 | contig 21334 bp, 20 predicted proteins | sample 1368591 | NCBI WGS metagenome assembly LXOW01 (sample SAMN04884650, study PRJNA319009) | bovine gut metagenome | isolation source: Cow rumen | host: Bos taurus | place: Italy: Legnaro (PD) | collected 2014-07-09
CGATTGCTCTTAAAACATTGTTTTTCATATTCTTACAAAATTTAATGATGAATTAGAAAACGGCGCAAAAATACATTTTTTTAAATGCCGTGAACTCCAATCCATATTTCGGAAAACGCTGCAAAAAAAATGTATCTTTGCAGGCTGAAAAAATTTTGCGCAAAGATGTAGTATAGATTTTCTAACCGATTAAAAGAAAGGAGGTTATCTTATGGTTGACACCATTAATTTCGGATCCTACAAATGGCATCATATCACCAATCCGACCGTTGAAGACTTGGATTTCTTACGAGATAACTTCCATTTCCACCCCTTGGACATTGAAGACTGCTCAAGCTTTGTGCAACGTCCCAAAATAGATATTTACGACGACTATTTCTTTCTGGTGCTCCATTTCCCGCTGCTCGACCAGCGCACCAATCTGGTAAAAACCGAGGAAACCAAGATTTTCTGGGGCCAGGACTACCTCATCACCGTCGGTAATTCGCATTATGTGGTGCAAGATCTCTTCAATTTGAAGAAAATCGATCCAGAACCGGAGGATGAGGACGAAATCAGCGGCACCTCCGATGCCATGCTCTACCATATTCTCTATAGGATGATGAAGGAGACATTCCTCATCGTGGAGCGCCTTGGCACGCAAATCGACTTCATCAGCCGAGAGTTGTTCAGCAGCAAGGCGGAGAAAATCATTGAACAAATCTCCATCATCCGCAAAAACATCATCCAGATGAACACCATGTTCAAACCGCAACTCCGTCTGTTCAAGATGTTTGAGAGCGGCGAAGTGAAAGGGTTTGCCGACGACATGGAAGAGTACTGGGGCAACATTTTGGACTTCTACCAGAAGATGTGGGATATGGTGGACGACTACGGCGAATTGGTGGCCGGTCTCTCAAGCACCTTCGATTCGTTGCAGGCCAACAAAACCAACGAAATCATGCGCATGCTCACGATTATTTCCACCATCGTACTGCCTTTGACCTTTATTTCAGGACTTTACGGCATGAATGTGGGGCTTCCCATGGCGACCTCCCCGTTCGCTTTCCTCTATGTAATCGGGATTTGCCTTTTCATCTCCGTTATACTCATCATCTTCTTTATGAAAAAACACTGGCTGTAATGGCGATGAAAGGCGATGAAATGTGATGAAGAACGATGAACTGATGACATATAAGACTCCGTTGAGGATATTACAACTTGAGGCGGGCGACTACCACACGTTGTTGAACGGGTCGGTGGCGGGAGAAAGAATTCGTATCGTGCTTGACACAGGCGCATCGCACAGTTGCATTGACAAACAATTTGCAAACCAGCTATTTCCGGATAGAGAGATGGAGAAAAATGAGGGGGTGAATGCAGGAATTGGCGGTGTGGACTTTGAAGTGCTGGTGACCGACCTCCCCGATTTCAAAATCGGTCATTACCACCAAAAAATTTTGCAAAACACTGCAGTAATCGACTTCACTCACATTAATGCTGCATATAAAGCCCTGCACCACAAGCCCGTCCAGATGATATTGGGTAACGACTTCTGTGTCAACCACAAAGCCATAATTGACTACGACAAAAAATTGTTCATTTTCAAAAAAGTCAATAGTCAACAGTCAATGGTCAACAGTCAATAGTCAAAGTCAAATGGAAGACCAACCGATACGACGGAAAATTTTAGGGGTGGACCCGGGTACCAATATCATGGGGTATGCCCTATTGAACACAAACCTGAACAAGTCGGACGTGGAGGTACTCAGCGTATTGAAGATGACCAAACTCGTGGATCCATACGCCAAGCTGAAATATATCTACGAAAAAATCAATGGGCTGATAGAACAGTATCATCCTGATATTCTGGCAATTGAGGCCCCCTTCTATGGCAAGAACGTCCAATCGATGCTGAAGCTGGGTCGGGCGCAGGGTATCGTAATCGCCGCTTCACTGCATGCGGGCATGGAGGTCTATGAATACTCGCCACGCAAGATCAAACAATCGATTACCGGCAACGGCAACGCCTCTAAGGAACAAGTGTCCGCCATGCTCTGTCGAATGTACCCCATCTCGGAAAGCATTGAGTATCTGGATGCTACTGACGCCTTGGCCGTGGCAGTCTGCCATCACCTGCAACACAAGGCGGTGTTCGGGAAATCCAAGACCACCGATTGGAAAAGTTTCATCGCCCAAAATTCCGACCGCATTGTGAAATAGTAGAGACGCAATGCATTGCGTCTCCACGGCGTAAATACAAATACATTGTCCGTTTGTATTCGTAATTTGTGTACCTTTGCAGCATCTTTATATTAAGGTTAAAAATACAAAGAATAAAAAACGATAGCAATATATAATTATGGAAATCAACAAGTTACAAGACATCGCAGCGCAAGTGCGCAGAGATATTATCCGAATGGTTCACAGTGCCAAGTCCGGCCATCCAGGCGGTTCGCTGGGTTGCGCTGACTTTCTGACAGCCCTCTATTTCGAAGCCATGGAGATCGACCCTGAGCACTTCACCCGCGAAGGACAAGGCGAAGACATGTTCTTCCTCTCCAACGGCCATATCAGTCCAGTGCTCTACAGTGTCATGGCACGCCGTGGTTTCTTCCCCGTGTCGGAGCTGGCCACTTTCCGCAAGATCGGTACCCGTCTCCAAGGCCACCCCACTCCGGTGGAAGGTCTGCCCGGCATCCGTGTCGCCTCAGGCTCCCTCGGACAAGGTCTTTCAGTCGCCATCGGCGCAGCTCTCGCCAAAAAAGCCAACCAGGACAAACATCTGGTCTATGCCCTCACCGGTGACGGTGAACTGGAAGAAGGCCAGAATTGGGAGGCACTGATGTTCGCTGGCTCAAAACACGTTGACAACCTGATTGTTACTGTTGACTATAACAAAAAACAGATTGATGGCAGCACTGATACTGTGATGAATCTCGGCAACCTGCGAGCCAAATTCGCCGCTTTCCAATGGCTGGTACTCGAAATGAACGGCAACGACATGAAGAGCTGCCTCCAAACTCTGAAACTGGCCAAAACACTCGCCGGCAACCAAAAACCCATCGCCATCCTGATGAAAACCGAAATGGGTCAGGGCGTCGATTTCATGATGGGCACCCACAAATGGCACGGCACACCGCCCAACGACGAACAAGCTGCCGCCGCTTTAGCGCAACTCCCTGAAACACTGGGAGACTACTAATCCTTCCCCCGTGAAGATCATCAACAGATACCTCTGCAAAAACTTCCTCGGTCCCTTTTTCCTGACCTTCTTCGTGGCACTGTTTGTTCTGCTCATGCAGTTTGTCTGGAAATGGGTGGATGAGCTTGTTGGCAAAGGTTTGGAAGTGACAGTGATGTTGAAGCTGCTGTTCTATGCAGCTATCTCCCTCTGTTCCATGGCGTTCCCTTTGGCCGTCATGTTAGCCTCGCTGATGACTTTCGGAAATCTGGGCGAACGCTACGAAATTGTCGCCATGAAGTCAGCAGGCATCTCCACCCGCAAAATGATGACCCCGCTGGCGATCCTCACCGTCATCATCACCATTGTCTCATTTCTCTTCTCCGACCAAGTGATTCCCCGCGCCACCCTGAAACTCAGGATGTTGCTCTACGACATCCAAGAACAGAAACCCGCTCTCAACATTGAAGAGGGCGTCTTCTACAACGGTTTCGACAACTACTCCATCCTCGTGGGCAAAAAGATGCCCGATGGCGAGACAGTGAAGGACATCCTCATTTACGACCATTCGCGACGACAAGGCAACACCTGCGTAACTTACGCCGAATCAGGCACTATGCAAGTCACACAAGACAAACATTACCTGCTTTTCACCCTTTACAACGGTTCCTACTGGGACGAAACTACCTCCATGGGGGTCAACCGCAACAAACGGGTGCAACTCCCGCTGATGCGCGCCACCTTCGACAGACAATACAAACGGTTCGACATGTCCGACTTTGCCCTCAACCAGACCGATGCCGAACTTTTCGAAGGGCACTCCTCCGCCATGACGAACAAACAGCTGAAGGAAGAAATTGACAGTATGAAAGTGCAAATCCGTGAAATTGAAACCAATACGGCCAACACTTTCTTCAACAATCTATACTTCTACAACAATTTCGTCAGGAACAACGAGGATTTCAAGAAACAGGAGGTGTCGCAACCTTTGGATTTGGCTAGTCTGCCGCCAGAGACCCAAAGCCGGATACTTTCCCATGCCGAGAACTCGTCACGATCCTACCTCATGTCCATGCAATTCAACTATACAGACGCCACCTATCGGACCTCCTACATGTGGTCGTTCCAGATCGAGCTACAGCGTAAATACCGTCTGGCGGTAGCCTGTCTGCTTTTCTTCTTCATCGGGGCTCCGCTGGGTTCCATTATCCGAAAAGGCGGCATCGCGGTTCCGCTGGTGCTGACCGTTCTTTTCTTTGTCATCTATTTCGCCTTGTCGGTCATCGGGGAGAAAATTGCCAAAGGAAGCACCATGCCGGTATGGTTTGGCACCTGGCTCTCCTCCTTTATCTTGCTGCCACTGTGCGTGTTCCTGACATACCACGCCACAATGGATACCGCCGTACTCTCGCCCGACACCTACGCCAAATGGATGGAGAAAATCAAGAACATAAAACCATTTTCACATAAAAAAAGAGATGAAAATTCTACAACTATGCCATAAGACACCGCTGCCTACCATCGACGGAGGCTGCATTGCCATTCACAATATCACCAAATGCTTGATGAACAGTGGTATGGATGTGAAGGTGTTGGCCGTTGCCACTCCCAAACATCCGTTTGTGATCTCGGCATACTCCAAATCCTACCTTAACGCCACCCGATTCGAATCAGTCTATATTGACACCACACCACACAAGATCGAAGCTCTGAAAACCCTTTTTTCAGGAAAATCATACCAAATCAGCCGGTTTTATAACAAAAACATGGCTGCAAAGCTGACTGAAGTCCTCAAGAAAGAAGAATTCGACATCATCCACATTGAATCCCTCTATATGTCGCCATACATCCCGCTGATCCGCAAGCACTCCAAGGCGAAAATCCTGATGCGTCTGCACAATATTGAGCATCAGATTTGGGAACGAATGGCCGACAACGAGCGGAACCCCATCATGAAGCTGGCCTACCGCGTGAATGCGCACCAACTGAAGCGTGTGGAGCGCAAAATCTTGCACGAAGTCGATGGGTATATGTCCATTTCCGAACCAGACTACCAGTATTTTCACGAAACTGCGCCTGAAGTGCCGGGCATTGTCATCCCATTCGGCATCGATTTGGACAACTATGACATGGAGGATGACGACTACATTGCCACCGACCATCCCACCCTTTTCCACCTTGGCAGTATGAACTGGTCGCCAAACGTGGAAGGTATCGAATGGTTTTTGGACGAGGTATGGCCGGAGATATTGGCCGCACATCCTAACCTCACTTTCGCGCTGGCTGGCCATGACATCCCTGAGCGGCTACGAAACCGCCACGACAAGAATGTCACCGTTGTCGGAGCTGTTCCTGACGCCAACGAGTTCATGATGGATTACGACATCATGGTGGTACCTCTGCTTTCCGGCAGCGGCATCCGCATCAAAATTGTGGAGGCCATGGCTTTGGGACGGGTGGTCATCACCACCACCATAGGCGCGGAAGGTCTTGACGTTCAAGACGGTAAACACCTTTTCATCGCCAACACTCCTGAAGAGTTCGTGGCTGTCATCAACAAGTGCGTCTCCATGCCCGACCTCTGCACCATCATCAGCGAAAACGCCCAACACTACATCTCGGTGAACCACAACANNGCACAGAAAATTGAAGATTTTTATAAAAAAATAACGGAATAAAATGGGAAAACTGTTGTCACATATCCAATCTGTTGAGGATCTGCGAAAACTGTCCATTCAAGAACTACCGCAGCTTTGCGATGAATTGCGGCAGTTTATCATCGAACAGACGTCCCAGCATCCCGGCCATCTGGGATCCAGTCTTGGGGTCGTGGAACTGACGGTGGCCATCCACTATGTCTTTGATACGCCGAACGACAAGCTGATCTGGGATGTCGGGCATCAGGCCTACAGTCACAAAATATTGACGGGTCGCAAGGACCAATTCTGCACCAACCGCTGCTACGGCGGCATCAGCGGATTCCCACGCCGCGAAGAGAGCGAATTTGACGCTTTCGGCACCGGTCACTCTTCCACCTCCATTTCCGCAGCATTGGGTATGGCTGTCGCCGCCAAGATGAGCGGAGATGAGAAACGCAACCACATCGCCGTCATCGGCGACGGTGCCATCGGCGGCGGCATGGCCTTCGAAGCCATGAACCAGGCTCCTTACCGCGATGTAAACATGCTGGTCATCCTCAATGACAACAAAATCTCCATCGACAAGAGTACCGGTGCCATGAGCAAATACCTGCTCTCCATCACCACATCGCCCTCCTACAACCGGATGAAAAACCGGTTGTGGAACTTCTTCACCTTCCGCACCAACCACCCCAACCGGGTCACCAATTTCTTCAGCAAGATGGGTAACTCCATGAAAGGCTGGCTGTTCGGCGGAAGCAACTGGTTCCAAAGCCTCGGCTACCGTTACTTTGGACCCGCCGACGGCCACGATGTCGTCTATCTCGTGAAAACCCTGCAAGATCTTAAAAAGCTGCCCGGCCTGAAACTTTTCCACGTGCTTACCGTGAAAGGAAAAGGACTTGAAGCTGCCGAGCAGAACCAAACACGCTACCATGCCCCCGGCAAATTCGACCCCGAAACCGGAAAAATCATACAGACGGAGAATGGCATACAACCACCTAAGTATCAGGACGTTTTCGGAAACACCATCTTGGAACTGGCCCGTCAGGACGAGAAAGTCATCGGCATCACGCCAGCCATGGCCACCGGCTGCTCCCTCACCATCATGGATGCGGTTTTCCCCGACCGTGTCTTCGACGTGGGTATTGCCGAGCAACATGCCGTAACCTTTTCGGCAGGACTCGCCACAGAGGGCTATATCACCTTCTGCAACATCTACTCCTCGTTCCTGCAACGCGGCTACGATCAGGTAATCCACGACGTGGCACTCCAAAAGCTGCCCGTCATCTTCTGCATCGACCGCGCCGGACTGGTAGGCGAGGACGGCGCAACCCACCACGGCTCGTTCGACCTGGCCTTCCTACGTTGCATCCCCGACCTTATCATCAGCTCGCCACTCAACGAACACGAACTGCGTAATCTGATGGTGACGGCCTATCAAAACGCTAAAAATCAAGGACTTCCTTTCGTCATCCGATACCCACGAGGGCGCGGTGTCCTCACCGACTGGCACAACGAACCGCAAGTTCTGCCCATCGGCAAAGGTCGGATGCTACGCGATGGTGAGAAGGTGCTTGTACTGACATTAGGACCGTTAGGGAACGGTGTGTCGCATGCTTTGGACAAATTGGAACAAGAGGGAATCCGTCCCGCACACTACGATGTCCGCTTCTTAAAGCCGCTGGACACCAACACATTGGAAGATCTTGCAACACGCTATCCCGTCTGGATAACCGTGGAGGACGGTACTGAAAAAGGTGGGCTGTACTCGGAAATTGCGGAATTCCTCGCCCGCAGAGACGCCATGCAGTGCGTCTCAACACCGCAACCGCATTTGATGCATATCGCCCTACCCGACCGTTTCATCTCGCACGGTGACATCCCGAACCTCTACCGCGAAGTCGGGTTCGATGAAATACACATCGCCGACACCATCCGGCACGCCTGGGAATTGTAAAGACGTAACTATCACGATATTGTAAAGACGCAATACATTGCGTCTCTACAACGTGTTCAAACCGGCAGATTTTATATAATACGCAATCAGACCGTCAGGGTCTTTGACACTCTTTTGCAGCCATTCGAAATAGAGCTCGTCACGTTCTTGGTCGGATAACTGCCAGTTCACGCCCGATTGACGCATCTTTTCCGAGAAATGGGAGACGATGATGGCCGCAGAGTTGGAGATGTTGAAACTTTCCGTGAATCCGTACATGGGAATCAACACGTTGCCATCAGCGTAACGGACAGCCTCCTCGGACAAACCCGTCAGCTCGGTCCCGAACAGGAAGGCGGTCTTCCGCTCCACCGGCAGATCGAAAATCGTGCGTTTGCGCTCGTCCGGCAGCGTGGCCGCCACCCAGTAGCCCTGCTCGTGCAACTTATCAATGCAATCCTTCACATTGTGGTCGCTGTGCGGGTACTCGTTTATGGACAACCACTTGTCCGCCCCCATGCTGATATCCTTATGTACCTCAAACTCATTGCGGTGTTTGATAACATGAACGTCCTGAATGCCATAACAGTCGCAGGTGCGCAACACCGCACTGATGTTCTGCGTCTGAAACAAATCCTCTATAACCACCGTCAAATGGCGCGTCCGGTACTGCAAAACCTCAGAAAGCCGTGCCTGGCGCTCTTCCGTCACGAACTGCTGAAGATACGCAACGACCTTGTCCCTCAAATCTTTATCCTCTATCTTTATCATATCGATGTACAAAATAAAAAAGCCCTTTGTCAGGGCTTTTTGTCTCATTACGAAATAATAAAATTATTTCATTTTTGCAAAAGCTGCACCGGGTTTGAATTTGACCACCTTCTTTGCAGGGATCTTGATGGATTTGCCAGTGGCGGGATTGTGACCCGTTCTTGCTTTGCGATCGAGAACGCTGAAGGTACCGAAACCGATCAAGGCAATCTTCTCACCTTTCTTCAAAGCTTCCTTTGAAGTATCCATTAAAGCATCCAAAGCGTTCTTGGCTTGGACTTTTGTTAAACCGGCTTTCAAAGCCATTGCACTGATTAATTCACTCTTGTTCATGTTTTTTAATTTAAAAAGGTTATTAAATGAGTTTGAGCTACAAATTTAGGAAAATTTGTAGAAAACAAGTTTTATTTTTAAATTGTGGATAATTAATTGAAAAAGTTAATAATTACAGCCTATTAAACTATAATTATTAAACCTAAAGCCAGCAAGGAATTCCTTGATTTTCATACGTTTCTTCCCCTCTATTTGTAGGGTTTTGACGGAAATTTCGCAATTTTTTGTAGAAATCGTCAATTTATCGTCGCCAAAAACCGTGATTTTTCCAGGAATATGGCGGCTTTCCATATTCGTAATTTCCACCTCATAAATCTTCAAAACGCAAGGTTTAGGCTGCTCTCCTTCTCCCTTGAGAAGACCAATATGGGTGAAGGCTGCGGGATAGGGTGAGAGTCCTCGGACATGGTTGTAGATGTTCTCCGCCGTGTCGTCCCACCGGATGAGCATATCCTCCTTGAAGATCTTCGGAGCAGGTTTCATGGTCTCCACCATCGGCTGGGCCATTGGGGAGACAGTACCCACAGCCATCTGCCGCAAGGTCTCCACGGCGATTTCCGCTCCAGCGACCATCAGTTTATCATGCAGCGTGCCCGCATTGTCGTCACGGGTAATCTCCACCTCCCGCTGCATCAGGATGGCTCCAGTATCCGTGTGTTCGTCCAAAAGGAACGTCGTCACACCGGTCTTGGTCTCCCCGTTCATGATGGCACGCTGGATGGGCGCTGCGCCGCGATACTGCGGCAGCAGGGAAGCGTGTACGTTGAACGTACCCATCGGAGGCATGGCATAAACGCACTGCGGCAACATACGGAAAGCGACCACCACGAAAACGTCTGCGCAATAGTCACGCAGTGTCTGTACGAAAGCTTCGTCTTTCAGCTTTTCGGGCTGCAAAACGGGAAGTTGGTGATCGACGGCATACTGTTTTACATCAGAGCAATGCATCTGCTGACCACGTCCCGCGGGTTTATCTGGAGTGGTGACCACTGCGACCACCTCATGCCCTGCCTCGCGGATGGCATCTAATGTGGCGACCGCGAATTCGGGCGTGCCCATGAAAACGACCCTTAATCTTTTGACCATTGACTGTTGACCGTTGACCATTGACTTTGAGTGTTGGTTAATAGCCGAGAGCTAGCATTTTGAGGCAGCTGACGGCACCTTCGACGCCTTTGTTACCATGTTTGCCGCCGGCTCGGTCTTCCGCCTGCTCCATCGTATTGCACGTCAGCACACTGAATATCACAGGTCTGGAAAACTCAAGACCGACATTTGTGATTCCATTGGCGACAGCTTGTGCGATAAAATCGAAATGGCGGGTTTCCCCCTGGATGATACAGCCGATACAAATCACAGCATCCACATCCGTATATTTCAACATCCACTTTGCTCCCAAAGGAAGCTCAAAACTGCCAGGGACATGCTGTACCAGGATTTTATCCTCGCACACACCATAATCCAAAAGCGTTTTCTTCGCGCCATCTAAAAGAGAATCGGTAATGCGGTCATTCCATTCGCTGACCACAATACCGATTTTCACATTATTTGCGGAAGAAAACTCAAAGGGAACGAATTCCGATAAGTTTTTCTTCTTTTCAGTCATTTTAAATTATTTCACGTTGGCTTTTGCTCTTTCCACGTATTGGGCAATGCTCATCTTGTTGTACTCGGTGTAGAAATCTTTCTCAATGGTCTCATAAGCATTGAGAGCCTTTTTCCAATCTCCTTGTCTTTCATACATCTGACCGAGTTTGAAAAGTGCGATAGGGGTGAAATAGGGATCTTTGCCCTTGCATGCCTTCTCATAGTAGCTGATGGCCTTGCTCTCATCGCCCTGCTCGTCATAGATGTCGCCAATAGTAGCTTGACATGCATACCACAGCACATCCTCTTTCTTCTTGAACTTCTGGAGATACTCCAGAGCCTCATCCTTCTGACCCAGCTTCAAATAAGCCAGACCGGCATAATAGTTGGCAGTGTTGGCGGTTTTGGTGATCTTATAGCCGCCAGCAATATCCAGGAAACCATCGTTCTCACCGTCGCCCTCAAGGGATTTCTTCAAAGAAGCGGTATCGCCCTGGGTAAACCACTTGATGGGTTGCACAATTTGGGCAGAAGCTTCTGCATTCTTTTTCTGAAGGTAGAAGCGGTTGAACGCCAAAATGGCGAGAATGACAACCAAAACACCAATAATCACACCGTAGANNCGAAAGAATCTTCGTTACAAAGTTCTCATTTTCTTGCACTTGCTCAACTTTCTTGGAGCCTAATTTCTCTGTATTTGCCATATTTGATACATCTATTTTTTAAGGGTGCAAAAATACATTTTTTTTGATAAGAATAAACACGAATTTTTGGTTAAAAATATTCTCTTAATATAAGTCAGTAGGAGGCAGTGAACGTCAGAGATCGGTGGCGTCTGCACCGATACATGCCGTCTCTACATCGGGGACAATCCGTTTCACGAGGTTGACGAGCGTGGGGCCCGGGCCATACTCGACGAACGGGGCTGCGCCGTCCTGGAACATGTTGCGAACGGTCTCGGTCCAGCGCACCGGGCTGGTGAGCTGTGCCACCAAGTTCCTCCGAATCTCATCGGGATCCGTGGTAGGCATTGCCGTAACGTTTTGATAGACTGGACATATCGGATCGCTGAACGTACACTTGCCTATAGCTTCGGCCAACTCGTCCTGAGCGGTCTGCATCAGCGGGGAGTGGAAGGCACCGCCCACCTTTAGCATCATGACACGTTTTGCACCAGCCTCCTTGAGACGCTCCATGGCAATCTCCAACCCCTTAAGGCTGCCGGAAATCACCAACTGCTGCGGGGAGTTGTAGTTGGCGGGCACCACGACCTCGTCGGTGATGGAGGCACACACCTCCTCGATGGTCTTGTCGTCGAACTTGAGGACCACCGCCATGCCGGAGGGTTCCAGCTCGCAGGCCTTCTGCATAGCGTTGGCACGCTTCTCCACTAACCGGAGGGCATCCTCAAAACGGAGACATTCGGCAACTGCCAAAGCCGTGTATTCACCCAACGAATGGCCGGCCGTCATCTCGGGAGCTGCCTCCCCCAAACACTTGTAGGCCACATATCCGTGCAAAAACATTGCCAACTGCGTGTATTTCGTCTGCTTCAGCTGCTCCTCGGTCCCCTGAAACATGATGTCAGAGATGGAATAGCCCAAAATCTCATCAGCAAGACGGAAAAGCTCTTTCGCCTGGTCGAACTGATCGTACAACGCCCGACCCATGCCGGGATGCTGAGAACCCTGTCCGGGAAAAATGTATGCGTTCATTCTTTAAATGGTTATTGGTTATAGGATATGGGTTATTGAAGTAGAGACGCGCCATAGCACGTCTCTACGAAAACAAATTTACAACCCGAATTCTTTCTGGATGGCCTCCACGTAATCGAGTCTTTCCCAGGGGAAGAAGGTGACCTTGCGTTTGCCTTGGGCGGTGTCCACCTCGGCCTCGTAGGTGTCGCGACCGAAATGGCCGTAGGAGGCAGTAGGTTCGTAAATCGGGTTCTTCAGCTGGAAGCGGCTGATGATATCGTAAGGGCGCATCGGGAATATCTTGCCAATGCGCTGGGCAATCTCGCTGTCGTGCATCTTCACCTTGGCGGTGCCATAAGTGTTGACGTACAATCCCACAGGCTCCGCTTTACCGATGGCGTAGGCCACCTGGATGAGCACCTGGTCGCAGAGACCGGCAGCCACCATGTTTTTGGCAATATGGCGTGTGGCGTAAGCGGCGGAACGATCGACCTTTGAGGGGTCTTTGCCGGAGAAAGCGCCACCACCGTGTGCACCACGACCACCGTAAGTATCGACGATAATTTTACGGCCCGTCAGACCGGTGTCACCGTGCGGCCCACCAATGACGAACTTACCCGTCGGGTTGACAAACAACTGGTAATCAGACTTAAACAGCCGTTGGACATTTTTTGGACAGCTCTTCTTGACTCTCGGAATCAGGATTTTCTCTACATCGCGGCGGATGGTCTCCAACATGGAGGCCTCGTCGGCGAAATCATCGTGCTGGGTGGAGACGACAATACTGTCGATGCGTTCGGGTTTGTGGCGTTCAGAATATTGCACCGTGACCTGCGACTTGGAGTCCGGGCGCAGGTAGGTCATTTTCTTGCCTTCTTTACGGATAGCAGCGAGCTCCTGGACGAAGCGGTGCGCCAGCTCCACAGGCAGCGGCATGTAGTTGTCCATCTCGTTGCAAGCGTACCCGAACATCATGCCCTGGTCGCCGGCACCCTGTTCTTCCAATGCAGCGCGCTCCACACCCTGGTTGATGTCGGGCGACTGGCTGTGGATGGTGGAAATCACGCCACAGGACTTGTAGTCGAACTGGTAATCGCTTTTGTTGTATCCAATGTTCTTGATGACACGGCGGGCCACGTCATCGACGGAGACGTAACCTTCGGTCTTCACTTCGCCGGCGCAGACGACGAGTCCGGTAGTTACCAGCGTTTCGCACGCCACTTTTGATTCGGGATCCTGTGCCAAAAAACTATCCAACAGTGCGTCGGAAATCTGGTCGCAAATTTTGTCGGGATGTCCCTCCGAAACAGATTCTGATGTAAATAAATAGCTCATAATCNNAAAAAATAAAAAACTGAAAATCGTGGAAGAAGATGTTTTAGCATTTTTTCTTGTGGTTGCAATCATTACAAATCTATCCACCGGTTTTCGGCGGCAAAAATACACTTTTTTTTAGAACACTGCGTTATATTGTCGCTTTGTGATGAACAGAGGAAAATTTCATCCGATTATGCTACATTTGAAAATATTATGTACCTTTGCGCCTTAAATTTTTAGACGATGTTACAGATTCAACTTTTAAGAGAAAATCCCCAAGAGGTTATTGACAGACTGAAAATCAAGAATTTCGATGCTGCTGCTTTGGTGGCCGAGATTCGTGAACTTGATAGTGAAAACCGCAATCTGAAGAAAAAGATTGACGACAACCTGATGGCACAAAACCAAGGTGCGAAAAAGATCGGACAGCTCTTCAAGGAGGGCAAGCGCGACGAGGCCGAAACGCTGAAGGCCGAAATGGCCACGCTGAAGGAGAGTGAGCGCATCGACCGCGCCAAGCTGCAGGAGCAGGAAGAGCTGCTGCAGAGCAAGATGGTACTGCTGCCCAATCTGCCCAACGCCGCCGTCGCCCCGGGCAAGGGCGCGGAAGACAACGAAATCGTCTATACGCAGGGCGATGCCTCCAACCTGCCGGAGGGCGCACTCCCCCACTGGGAGCTCGTTAAGAAATACGACATCATCGACTTCGAACTCGGCACCAAGATCACCGGCGCCGGTTTCCCCGTCTATAAGGGCAAAGGCGCTAGACTGCAACGCGCCCTCATCGACTTCTTCCTCGACGAGGCCACGGCCGCCGGCTTCGTGGAAATCCAGCCGCCCTACATGGTGAACGAAGATTCCGCCTATGGCACTGGCCAACTGCCTGACAAAGAGGGACAAATGTACCACTGCCAAGTTGATAATTTTTACCTTATCCCCACCGCCGAAGTGCCCGTCACCAACATCTACCGTGACGTCATCCTCAAAGAGAGCGACTTCCCGTTGAAGAACTGCGCTTACTCCGCCTGTTTCCGCCGCGAAGCCGGTTCCTATGGCAAGGATGTGCGCGGCCTCAACCGCCTGCACCAGTTCGACAAGATCGAGATCGTGACCATCGAACACCCCGACCGCTCCTACCAGACCCTCGAAGAGATGACCAACCACGGCAAGATGCTGCTCACCAAGCTGGGCCTGCCCTTCCGCGTGCTGCGTCTCTGCGGCGGCGACATCAGCTTCACCTCCGCCCTCACCTACGACCTGGAGGTCTATTCCAAAGCCCAGCAGAAGTGGTTAGAGGTCAGCTCCGTCTCCAACTTCGAGTCTTACCAGGCCAACCGCCTGAAACTGAGATACAAAGACGCTACCGGCAAGACGAAACTGGCCCACACGCTCAACGGCAGTGCCCTCGCCCTCCCGCGCGTGCTCGCCGCCCTCTTGGAGAACAACCAGACCGACAAAGGCATCGTCATCCCCGAAGTGTTGCGTCCTTACACCCGTTTTGACATCATCGACTAACCTCGAATGAAAAAAATCATCCTCATATTCATGCTGCTCTTCGCCTGTGGCGGCGCCGCGTCATGGCGCAACAAAGCCAGGAAGAGCAGCTTGCTTTGCAGTATTATAAAGACAAGGAATACGACAAGGCCGTGGAACTCTTTGAGAAAATCCATACCAAAAAGTCGGATTCCTACATTTATTATTATTACTACCATGCCCTCCTGGAGCTCGAACGTTACAATGACGCGGAGAAGATGCTCAAAAAACAGGTGAAAGCTTACCCGAATGTACAGCGTTACAAAGTGGACTTGGGCTATATGTACGAGCGCGCCGGCGAGAACGCCAAAGCCGAAAAAATCTATCAGGAATGCCTGAAGAACCTGCAGGCTAAGGAGACCGCCGTCAGTGAACTCAACAACGCCTTCATGTCGCGAGGCAAATACGACTATGCGGCGGAAACCATCCTCAAAGGACGGAAACTGCTCAACGACGAACAATATCTCTCCAAAAATCTCATCAATATCTACAAACTGCAGCACGACAACGATAAAATCATCGAAGAAATCCTCTCTTTGGTGAAAACCGACAACGAAAAGTACCAAAACGATGTGCAGACTGCCATCCAAGATCTGCTGATTGACGATGAGGACAACTACTACTATATGTCTATCCGCACCGCACTGCAGAAGTTCTCCCAAAAATATCCAAACAACATCCTTTGTATCAGAGAATTGTATTGGATAAGCCAACTGCACAAGGATTATGAGGAGGCTCTCGTTTTGGCCAAGGCGTTGGACAAGCGGCTGAAAATGGAGGGTATCTTCACCTACGAACTGGCCACCATCGCCGCCAACAACCACGACTACAACACGGCTATCGAAGCGCTCAACTACATTATCAAGAAGGGTGAAGATACGCACAATTACATACAGGCCAAGATGAAAATCTTGGATGTCAAGTACATGCAGCTGACAGAAACCTCTCCGGTGAAGATGGTGGACGCCGTCAACTTGGAGCAAGACTTCCGCAAGGCACTGGAGGAGAACGGCATCCATTCCGGCACGATGGACTGGATCCGCAAATACGCGCACCTGTTAGCCTTCTACGTCAACAAGCCGCAGGAGGCGATGGACGTGCTCAACGAGGCCATGTCCGCCACCCGCGACGCAAAGGAAAAGAACCAATACAAGATTGATTTGGCTGATGTCCAGCTCTATACGGGTGAGGTTTGGGATGCCTCCCTCAACTATTCGCAAGTGGATAAGGAGATGCCCAACGATGTGCTCGGCAACGAGGCGAAGTTCAAGAACGCCAAGCTGTCGTTCTACATCGGGGAGTTTGCCTGGGCGAAGAGCCAATTAGACGTGCTGGCCGCCGCCACCTCCAAGCTTATTGCCAATGATGCCATCTACACCTCCATGCTCATCTCCGACAATTTGGAGGAAGAAGACGGTGACGAGGCGGATACCACCATGGGACTGTTCAGCCATTCCGAAGGCAACCTCGCACTGAAGATGTACGCCAAGGCCGAATTCCTCATCTTCCAAAACAAGGACGACGAGGCACTCAAGTGCCTCTGTCTCTTATACACATCTGACGCTGCCGACGAGCGANNTTCCAAAACAAGGACGACGAGGCACTCAAGTGCCTGGACTCCGTCATGATTCTCTCCCCCTTCGGTTCACTGGTGGACGACGCGCTCTACCAGAAAGCACTCATCTTCATCAAACAGAAGAACTATTTCGAGGCGGAGAAGCTTCTTCTGCAAATCATCGACAAATACGGTGACCAGCTCCTCGCCGACGACGCCATCTTCCAATTAGCGGAGCTTTACGAATACTATCTGAAGGATATTCCCAAAGCCATGGAATATTACCAGAAAATCCTCAAAGATCACAGCGACAGCCTATATGTCGTGCAAGCCCGCAACCGCTACCGCGCACTGCGAGGCGACAGTTTTTGACCGTTGACTGTTGACCATTGACCATTGACGACCATTGACTGTTGACTATTGACCATTGACGACTATTGACTGTTGACCTTTGACCATTGACGACCATTGACTGTTGACTATTGACCAAAAAAAAGCCTGTCGTGAGGACAGGCTTTTTTATTTTAGATAAATGAATTAATTCTTATTGAATCGTGACATACGGGGTCACGCGGACGCAACGGATGCTCAGTTTGTTGGCCTTGTTCTGAGAGGGGTTCTCGATGTTGTCGCAACCATAGGAGATGCTTGCGGAAGTAGCCTGAGAACCGATGTTGACGGATTCGTCAGCGGTCCAGAAGCCGGCATAACCGAGTTGCTTCTTGTAAACGGTAGCGGTAGCGTCATAGTAACCAGCACCCATGATGGCGAATTTGGACTCGTTGGTACCTTGCTCGCCTTGCAACCAAGCGCTCTGGTCGTCCGTCTTCAGTTTCATCACATCATTTTCGAATATGCCGAACAAGACATTGAACTGCTCCTGGGTGGGGATAGCCCAACCATCGGGACAAGCGCCCTGGGCATATTCTCTGCTCTTCATAGCGATGCCATTGGCAGAACCAACAGCAGCATTCCAAGAATAGAGCTTGCCAAATGCGCCATTGGCAGCCTCGTCGTCATCGTAATAGGTACCATCAGCAATATTGGTTCTGAGGTTCTCAATCATCCAGCACTCAGCGCTGGTCTCAGAGACGTAACGGAGGGTCTTGTACTCCTTACCGTCGCCATCGGTGACCGGCTTGTAACCATTCTCCACCGTACCACACTCAGGATACTCAACAGTCACATTTTGAGCAAGAACAACATCGTGGTTACACGGATCTATCACTTTCCAATACACGGTGTATTCACCAATAGTATAACGACCGTCAGCAAGAGTCGTTGCCTCTTGATCCACGAACGGGCCTTCCACTCCATCCTCTATCGGCAGCGGGTCAACAGTGGGAGCTTCCATATCCACAAACGTGGTGTCAAGTGCACCATACCACAACGTGATGGTCACATCCTCAATGTCAGTAGAGTAATTTTCAGCATGCGCTACAGAGATTTTATAGGTGTTATTGCTGGGCACAGCGGTACAACCTTCACCATAATGAACCAGATATCGATATTCAATGGTGTTTACATTTTGAAGGTCTGTGGGATAAAGGTAAAAATCATATATTTTAGAAGTTGCATTTGAGATATTTTGCCAGTTACCATTATCAACTTTCTTTTGCCAAGTATACGTATATAAAGTATTAGGATTATTCACATCATCATCCATACCAGAAGTGGGCCATGCATACAATTTTCTATGAATTGTGGAATTATCGCAATCGGCATCACCATCAATTGAACCGTTCCAAACAGTCATATTACCAGGACTAAACGGGTTTGCATTCGAAACCTGTACCGAATTGGAGAAAACACCTGAAGTATTACATTTTTCATCCTTATAAACTCTCTTGAAATTAGTAATACCGGTAAAGTCATCACCTGGAGTATATTCTTTACTTGTTGCTCCTGAAATATTAGTCCAACTGCCAGTACCTTTAGATTGCCATTGATAGGAACCGTTTTTACCACCTGTGGCATCCTCCACACTTGTCAAGGTAGATATAGTGGCATCAGCGCACACAAACTGGTTAGCAGCAATTTCACCAGCTTTCATCATGGCGTATGTGGTAACATACACATAAAAGGTTGTGCTTGCACTTCCATAAGAAGCAGTCACTGCAATAGTGTCATATTTGATCGTCGTAGTAGTGTTAAACGTAGTAACATTAATTGTAAACTTCTCAGAGAAAGAAGAATAAGTATTGCTGTTTACAGTTACACCAGCAGGTGTAAGATATGTGAATACCAAATCCTCAGGATTAATATTATCAGACAATGTAATCGTATAGGATTGTGAACCTGTTGCTCTACCATTAAAGGTAGGACTGATCGAAGAATTTGCACAAAGCTCCATTGTAACATCCTCAGCCTGGATATCTTGACTCTGATAGGTATAGGTCACACGGACTGCACCTTGGGCACCGGCACCACCGTTAACAGCAACATGGGAACCGAGGAGGAGACCGGAGAAACCGATAGCACCGCCGCCGCCGCCGCCATAGTTAAGACCGGGATTACCATTCGAACCACCAGTAAAATCCCATGCTTCCCAAGATTGGCTCTTGGAGGCGCCACCCGTACCGGACTCAGGATTGCTGGCACCACCCGCATGACCACCGGCACCACTGGTCCAAGAGGCAATTGGGTTGATACTCGGTATGTTGGCGTTGGAACCGTTAGCACCATTAGCAGGATCGTCACCAATACAATCGGCAGCCTGACCGCCCTGAGCACCCATAAGGTTGTAACCGGCATTCGCAGCCACAGAACTCTTACCGCCCGCAGCAGAAAGAATCGTCTGACCGTTGTAAGACACCATCGTGGCCTGACCGTGCGTGACCTCGCCCGTGCTTGCAATGCTGGTACCGCCCTGGCCAACCGTGATGATATAAGTACCCACCGGGTTGTTCACGGTCTTTTTGGCATAGGCACCGCCGCCACCGCCACCACCGGCGTTTCTACGTTGGTTCCTGCCAATGTTGACATAGCTACCGGCACCGCCGCCGCCCCATGCCTCAAACGTGACAGAGGTCACAGTGATGGGGTTGTGGTTCTCATCCTCAGTGGGGACAACCCACTCACCACTGGTGGAGATTGTCTTCACTGTTTGTGCGGACACACTGCCTACAAATGCGAACAAGCACACCAATAAGGCAATTCCGCAGATCTGAAATAAATTTTTCTTCATCATAATTTGATATTGTTTAATTTGTATTTGTTTGCTAATCAGTTATTTATATTCAATTCCTAAATTGGGTAAAATCCACTATAATAATTTGCAAAAATACACTTTTTTTATATTCTTACAAATTTCCGAAAAAAAATATATTATTTTTATACGACAAGCGACAGTATTTGTTACAATACTTATATATATTGTAAGTAAGGTTTAAGGTCAATGGTCAATGGTCACTAGTCAAAGTCTGTCAACGGTCAACGGTCAACAGTCAACAGTCAAAGTCACTTGTTCAGCGGAGCATACGTTTCAGAAAATCCGTCGTGATTTCCACCGGTCGGTAGATGCAGTTGGTAAAGTTGTGGTCGTAGTATTCAAGTTCATAATACTCGCTGCCGTCCCACAGCTGGTGAAAACGCTCGCTACAGGTGAAGGGTACGAGGCGGTCGCCGTTGCCGTGGATGATGCAGACGTTGCCGTGATACTTGGCTGAAGTCTCGAAAATGGGGAGATAGAGCGCGGTTTTGAGGTAGCGGCGGCCGAGAGCGATACCGTTGGCCAACACGAGGCTGTCGGGCGGGTCGAGCGGGTTGAACTCGATACCGAAGAGGTTGCCGCGGGCGATGTCGTCGCGCACCGAGGAGGCCGGCGCCAACAATGCCACTGCCTTGATGTCCTCGGGATGTTTGCCGGCCACCATCGCCGCCACCATCGCACCCTGCGAATGACCCACCAAGGCGATGTCATCGACAAACCGCAAGTCCTGCGCATACGCCAGCACCTGCTCCAAGTCCTCAATCTCGTTCGGGATGGTCATCTCGGAGAACCGACCATCGCTCTTGCCGTGGCCGTTGAAGTCGAACATCAGCGTGGCAAATCCTTGCGACCTTAACTGTATAGCAACCCGTTGCATCAATTCAAAATCGTGGTCGCAGTTCAAACCGTGGCACAACACCACCAAGTCGCAACGCTGACCGGGATTCAATTGGGGCTTGTACAGTTCGGCCCACAACTTGCCCTTGCTGCCATCAATTGTCATGGTGTCACAAGTTCCGGAGAGCGTAACGGGGAGAGGCTTTACAAAAGTATCGTACAACTTTTTCTCAATTTTGTACGACAAAACCGTGCTAACCAGCACTTTGCCATCCGGACCGATGAGATAGACAGAGGGAATCCAACGCACACCGTAGGCTTTGGCCACCTCCGAGTTGTTCATCCGTTTCAGTTCGCTCACCTGCGGGTAGGGAACACCCGCTTTGGCGATATAGTCCGTCCACTTCTCCTTGTCCGTGTCGAAGGAGACCCCGAGAAACTCCACCCCATTCTCGTGGAATTGGTTGTAGAGGNNATGACGACGTATTTTCCTTTTGCAAACTCGCTGAATTTCAGTGTTTTGCCATCAGGTGTTTGCAGCTGGAAATCCGGCGCGGGCGTACCCGGCTTCAGCAGCTCCTGCGCATACGTTTCGTCAAAATCCAGCACCACCTGCGCGTTCACACCCGCAAACGCGAAAGTCAGAAGGAATAACCATAAAAGTCGTATGTTTCTCATAATGTATAGGGTTAAGGTTTAAAGGTTTCAGGTTTCAAGTTTCAAGTTTCAAGTCTAAAATATTCATTATCAAC
>LXOW01035932.1_pt2 | contig 21331 bp, 22 predicted proteins | sample 1368591 | NCBI WGS metagenome assembly LXOW01 (sample SAMN04884650, study PRJNA319009) | bovine gut metagenome | isolation source: Cow rumen | host: Bos taurus | place: Italy: Legnaro (PD) | collected 2014-07-09
GCTTTACTATGATAGGATAGAGGATTTACTCCTCCCAGTTCTCCTGCGTCTTGCGGACGTAGGTCTTGTAGCGCAGCTGGGCCATCTCCAATATCTGGATAAAGCAGCTATTCAACATCATTTTCGGTAAAAAGTGAACGAAGAGCCGTAATTATTATCATGGTAGTTACGGCTTTTCTGTGTACCTTTGCCGTCGAAAACGGCGAAGTCAGGCTGCGCCTCGGCAAAGCTCGAACAAATTCGGCTCTGCACTCGGCTTGCACTGACTTTGCTGCACGAAACAAATCAAATTAGAACAAGATCAGGGGCCGGTTCTTCGGTCATCTCAATGATCCTCGTTTGCGATTAAGTTTTGTGACAAAGGACAGTTCGTCACTTTTACTTAGTCATTAAACAAAGAACGTGCGTCATCATACACCTCACCTGCATGAAGTTCCTCAAAGGCCCGGGGCAGAGTATCCTTCACCATAACCTCTTAGGCGAATAGGGACAGGAACTTTTTGCCCTTCCCTATCCCCTCACTTTTTAGGTTCCTCTTTGCGTACCCGCTTAACCGTATGTTTTATCTTACCTATGAAGAAGTTGATCTCCAATGAGGACTCGGTCTCTGCGGTCTGCAGGTCGGGCATCACAATGTCTGACAGGACTTCGCCAAAGTGTTGCATCTTGGTCTTCTGAACCTCCTTATCGGACTCGTTGTGCAGAGCCAGAAGCTCACGCTTCAACTCACGGACCTTGGCAAAGGTCTCGATAATGGCGAATGTGACATTACGTGCCTTATCACCCTTCAAGATAGTAGCCAACATATATAAGCCACGATCGGTGAAGACTTTGGTTGTGCTGCGGCTCTTAGGTGATACGTTTGTGGTCAAATATTTTGATCACCTCTACTTTTTCTTATCTGTCAAATTTCTCACTTGTTTTGTTGTAAAGCCCGTTTCTTTTGCAGGTCTGCAGATCAGCGGGACTCTTTGATCACTAAGTGATGACCGAACCGAGTCCCCTGATTTGCTTTAATACGCTATGAAAGGTTGTGCCTACAATGCTTCGAGCATGCGCTTTATCACCACCTCGGCAGAGATTTCGCGGTTGGCGGCTTCGGGTATCACGAGTGAGTTGGGGCTCTCGATGACATCATCGGTGACGATGAGTCCGCGACGCACAGGGAGACAATGTAGGAACTGTCCGTTGTTGGTCCATGACATGTGCTCGGCATCGACGGTCCAATGGGCCATAGCCTTGTAGTCGTGCAGTATCTTGCCATAGTCGGCAGGATTGGTGACGCCTGGGCAGCTCCAGTTCTTTGCATATATGAAGTCGGCACCTTCGAAGGCTTTCTTCTGGTCGTACTCCACCTGTGCCTGACCGATGAAGCGCGGGTCGAGTTCATAGCCTTCGGGATGGGTGATGACGAGGTCTACATCGGGTGCAGCGAGCATCCATTCTGCGAAGCTGTTTGGCACGGCCTGAGGCAAGGAACGGCAGTGGGGTGCCCACGTTAGAACGGCCTTGACGCGCTCGGTGCGCTTATGCTCCTCTATGGTGAGAAGGTCGGCAAAGGCCTGCAGAGGGTGTACCGTCGCCGTCTCCATAGCGAAGACGGGCTTGCCGCTATACTGCACGAACTGGTTGACGATGGTCTCGGCATAGTCGTATTCACGGTCGGTGAGTCCGGCAAAAGAGCGAATACCTATAAGGTCGCAGAAGCTCCCCATGACGGGTATGGCTTCGAGGAGGTGCTCACTCTTGTCGCCGTCCATTACGACGCCGCGCTCCGTCTCCAGTTTCCATGCTCCGGCGTTGACATCGAGCACGATGACGTTCATGCCGAGGTTCATGGCTGCCTTCTGCGTGGAGAGACGCGTGCGGAGCGAATTATTGAAGAATACCATCAGGAGCGTCTTGTTCTTGCCAAGATGCTGAAAGGCATAGCGGTCTTTCTTTACCTGACGTGCCTCATCGAGGGCGGCGGTGATGTCGCCGAGGTCTTTTGCGTTGAAGAAAGTTTTCATATCTTACATTAATGTTATTGTACCTTATTATGTATGGAAGGGAAAGAAAATAAAGAGGTTTCCCCGTTCAGCGTGCAAAATTAGCACTTTTTTTTGGGAAAAGAGCAAAAACTATTCTTAAATAACAAAAAAATGCTTGCGTAAATGCAAAATTATTGTTACTTTTGTACGCCAATGGATATTATGTCGCCACAACAGACTATGCAAAACCAAGAAGCCCGGCCTCATGTGATGGGTATTCTCAACTGCACTCCCGACTCTTTCTTCGCAGGCAGCCGGAAGCAGACGGAGCAGGAGATAGCCTCTCGGGCCACTGCCATCCTTGAAGAAGGTGGCGACATCATCGACGTTGGAGCATACTCCACCCGCCCGGGTGCTACCGAGGTGAGTCTTGAGGAGGAGATGAGGCGCATGCGCCACGCCCTTCAGGTGATACATCGCGAGCAGCCCAGCGCCACGCTGAGCATCGACACGTTCAGGCCGGAGGTGGCCCGCATGGCTGTGGAGGAGTATGGGGCACAGATTATCAACGATGTCTCTGAGGGTATGTACCTGGAGGAGATGGCAGCCATAGGAGTGACCTACGTGCTGATGTCGGTGCAGCCCGACATGCCCTCGACGCTGCAGGTCTTCCGCGAGAAGGTGGCGCGGCTGAGGCAATGCGGTTGCAACAGCATCATCCTCGACCCGGGCTTCGGCTTCGGCAAAGACGTCATTGACGGTAACTATGCCATGCTTCGGCAACTTCACGAGGTGAAGGAGTCATTCCCCGAATTGTCCCTCTTGGCAGGGATGAGCCGCAAAAGAATGGTGTGGCAGCTCTTAGGATGCCAGCCCGAGGATGATGCCGCCCTGCACGGCACGCTACTGCTGAATGCCATAGCCCTGCAACAGGGAGCAGACATCCTGAGGGTACACGATGTGAAGGCGGCTGCCGACACAGTAAAGATAATGCGCCAGTTCTCTTTTTGTTAATTTGTTAATTCGTTAATTTGTTAATTCGACTTTGTTTTTCTCTTTCGGCATAAAGGACGCCATAGACATACTGCTCGTAGCAGTGCTGCTCTACTACATCTACCGGTTCATGCGCGAGTCGCGAACCAGTAACGTGTTCAGCGGAGTGCTGGCCTTCATCATTATGTGGCTCGTAGTAGCCAAGGTGCTCGACATGCGCATGATGGGAGCCCTGCTCGACCAGTTCTTCAACGTGGGTGTGCTGGCACTCATCATTCTCTTTCAGGAGGAGATTAGGAAATTCCTCTTCCGCCTGGGAGAGCAACAGCGCCTGCATGCCATCTTTAACTGGTTTGTGAAGAAGGAGGAGGACATCGACAGCGTAGACCGCAATACCATCCTCCCCATCGTCATGGCCTGCATCAATATGGGCAAGGCAAAATGCGGAGCGCTGATAGTGATAGAGCGCGGCACGCCCCTTGACGACATCGTGGAAACGGGCGACAAGGTGGATGCCAACATCAACCAGCGCCTCATAGAGAACATCTTCTTCAAGAACTCCCCCCTGCACGATGGTGCATTGATAATAAGCAAGAAGCGCATCAAGGCCGCTGGCTGCATACTGCCCGTGAGCCATAACCTCGACATCCCCCGCGAACTGGGCCTCAGACACCGTGCCGCTATGGGCATCTCGCAGGAGTCTGACGCCCTGGCCATCGTAGTGTCAGAAGAGACGGGGCGCATCTCCGCCGCCGTAAGGAGCCAGTTCAGGCTGCGCCTCTCAGCAGAACAGTTGGAGGCTTTACTGACAGAAGAATTGCAATAGCATTTATTCATATACTTAATATTCATTCAATAACCCATTAAAACTATGAGCTTAATTGAACAGATTGTAGCGCGCGCAAAGGCAAACAAGCAGCGCATCGTGCTCCCTGAAGCAGAAGAGGAGCGCACACTCATTGCAGCCGACAAGGTGCTGGAGCAGGAGATAGCAGACCTTATCCTCATCGGCAACCCCGCAAAGGTAGAGGCTCTGGCCAAGGAGCATGACCTGAAGAATATCGGCAAGGCAACACTCATCGACCCCGAGAACTACGAGAAGTCTGAAGAGCTGGCACAGCTGCTGCAGAAGCTTCGCGAGAAGAAGGGCATGACAATAGAGAAGGCTCGCGAGCTGGTTAAGAACCCACTCTATCTGGGCTGTATGATTATCAAGACGGAAGGTGCCGACGGCCAGATCTCTGGTGCTCTGTCAACAACCGGCGACACGCTGCGCCCTGCACTGCAGATTATCAAGACCGCTCCCGGCATCACATGCGTCAGCGGTGCTATGCTGATGATTACCGACAAACCCGAATATGGAGAGAATGGCGTGCTGGTATTTGCCGACGTTGCCGTTACCCCAATGCCCGATGCCAACCAGCTGGGACAGATAGCTGTCTGCACCGCTCAAACGGCTCGCTCGGTGGCAGGCTTCGACGATCCACGCGTGGCTATGTGCTCCTTCTCCACGAAGGGCTCTGCGGCCCATGAGGTAGTGGACAAGGTGGTAGAGGCTACGAAGATTGCCAAGGAGCTTGACCCATCACTCAAGGTGGACGGCGAGCTGCAAGCTGACGCAGCACTCGTGCCTGGCGTAGGCTCGAAGAAGGCTCCCGGCTCAGAGATAGCAGGCAAGGCCAACGTGCTCGTATTCCCTAACCTGGAAGTGGGCAACATCGGCTACAAACTCGTGCAGCGTCTCGCTGGCGCAACAGCCCTCGGCCCAATCCTCCAGGGCATAGCACGCCCCGTCAACGACCTCTCACGCGGTTGCTCCGTAGAAGACATCGTCAACCTCGTAGCCATCACAGCCTGCCAGGCCATGGACGCTAAGAAGTGAAGACACTGAACCTTTTACTTGGACAGAAATTATAATAATTAATATTGAAAGAAATTGGAATAATAAGAATAATTTCCTAACGGAAGTAGCTCGGTGCTTATCTTCACTTTGTGATATAACAGCAATGACGCGACAAGAGTATAAGGATATATATGAGATGGTCGGAGCTGCCCAGGAAGTACACTCCACGCTTGGCAGAGGCATGCATGAACGCGTTTACCAAGAGGCCCTGGCTGTTGAAATGAAACAACGGGGTTTGGACTTTCAACGCGAAAAGCATTTGAATATCATATATAAAGGTGTACAACTTGATTTGACATACGTTGCCGATTTCTATTACAAAGGCATCATCGTCGAACTGAAATCACTGGACTCAATCAACAGCGAACATAGGGCACAGTTGTTCAACTACATGCGTATCACAGGCCACAATCGCGGTATCCTGATTAACTTTGGTGAGAAGAGACTGAGGGCCGAACGCTATCTGTATGACAACATTCTTGATGACTTTATCCTGTTGACCCAAGATAACTACAAGATGTACATTGATGACTAATAATAATTATTCTAATTATTCCAATTTCTTTCCTTTTCAGTCTGTGACTATTTCTTTCTAATTTACCACAATTACTTATTATGAAGATACTTGTTTTGAACTGCGGTTCATCGAGCATTAAGTATGCTCTCTACAACATGGACGACAACAGCGTCATGACGAGTGGCGGCGCAGAGCGCGTGGGCCTCGATGGTGCTTTTGTCAAAGTAAAGCTCGCTAATGGCGAGAAGAAACAGATTATGCACGATATCCCCGAGCATACAGAGGGCGTGAAGTTTATCTTCTCACTGCTCACCGATCCCGAGATAGGTGTCATCAAGAGCCTCGACGAGATTGATGCCGTGGGACATCGCATGGTGCATGGCGGCGAGAAGTTTGCCGAGTCAGTAGTCATCACCCCCGAGGTGGTTGAAGCCTTCGAGGCTGTCAGCGACCTGGCTCCGCTCCATAACCCCGCAAACATGAAGGGTGTCAACGCAGTATCAGAGCTCATGCCCGGCCTGCCACAGGTGGGTGTCTTCGATACTGCCTTCCATCAGACCATGCCTCCAAAGGCATATATGTATGCCGTGCCTTACGAGCTGTATGAGAAGTATGGCGTGCGTCGCTATGGCTTCCACGGCACCTCACACCGCTACGTCAGCAAGCGTGCCTGCGAGTTCCTCGGAATACCACAGGAGGGTTGCAAGATGGTTACCGCACACATCGGTAACGGTGGTTCGCTGGCTGCCGTTGTTGACGGCAAGTGTGTAGACACCTCGATGGGTCTCACTCCTCTGGAGGGTGTCATGATGGGTACCCGCTCAGGCGACATCGACGGTGGTGCCGTGACATTCATCCAGAAGAAGCTGGGGTTGGATGCTGACGGTATCTCCAACCTGCTGAACAAGAAGTCGGGTGTGCAGGGCCTCTGCGGATTCTCTGACATGCGCGACGTGGCTAACGCTGCCGACAACGGTGACCAGAAGGCACTCGTGGCAGAGCAGTCATATTTCTATCGCATCAAGAAGTATATCGGTGCATACGCTGCTGCAATGGGCGGCATCGACGTTCTCGTGTTCACCGCCGGCGTGGGCGAGAACCAGTCAAGCATGCGCGAGGCAGCCTGCGAGGGCATGGAGTTCATGGGCATCAAGCTCGACAAGGATGTTAACAACCAGATCCACGGCAAGGAAGCCGTCATCTCTACTCCAGACTCAAAGGTTAAGGTAGTAGTTATCCCAACCGACGAGGAGCTGATGATTGCCACCGACACAATGGCTCTCGTGAAGTAATAACCATCAAAAGCAATAGGCGGGGACCACACATTTATTTCACGCCTTAAAATGATAAAGCAACCCCCTGCAGGTGCAATGCCTACAGGGGGTTAGCTTTTTATATATAAATAAGGTGTAGGGAACAGGTCGCTCCCCTACCCAGTTCTTGTGCTGCGGCTTACTTGAAGTAGCGGTTGAAGAGTCCCTCGAAGCCCTTACCGTGACGAGCCTCATCCTTCGCCATCTCATGAACGGTATCGTGGATGGCATCCCAACCTGCTGCCTTGGCATTCTTGGCAATGCGGAATTTATCCTCGCAGGCACCTGCCTCAGCATTCATACGCTTCTCAAGGTTGGTCTTGGTATCCCAAACCACATCACCCAGCAGCTCTGCAAACTTGCTGGCATGCTCTGCCTCTTCCCATGCATAGCGCTTGAAAGCCTCTGCTACCTCGGGATAGCCCTCACGGTCTGCCTGACGGCTCATGGCCAGATACATACCGACCTCTGTGCACTCGCCCATCCAATGGGCATTGAGATCCTTACGCATCTCTTCGTCAATACCGTAGTCGTTGGCAATGCCTATAACATGCTCCTGAACAAACTGGATGCCACCAACCTGCTCCTCAAGCTCCTTAAACTTTGATGCCGGAACACCACACTGTGGGCACTTTGCAGGAGCCTCGTCGCCTTCATGAACGTAACCGCATACGGTACAGATGAATTTCTTTTTCATAGTTCTTCTAATTTTGTTAATTGATAAAGTATTTATAATGTCCTTGTAGGTTTCGTTGGCAAAGATACGAAGATTTTTCTGTATTTCAACATCACAGAACCGCACCTGTTCACTTTTTAAGAATTTATAACTAAAAAGAATTACCCTAATAGCGTTTTTTTTCGTATCTTTGCGACTAAATTCAGAAAAAGGAAGTCCGATAAACAACAAAACCAAACAACAAAATTATACTTATGAAACCAACAATCACACCAGACATTCTCTACATCGGCCAGGACGATGCCGATCTGCGTCTGTTTGAGTCACAGTATGTAGTGCCCGAAGGCATGTGCTACAACTCATACCTCATCATGGATGAGAAGGTTGCCATCATGGACACCTCCGACCGTCGCACCCTTGAAGCCTGGAAGACCGACCTTACCGAGGCACTGGCAGGCCGCACGCCCGACTATCTCATCATTCACCACATAGAGCCCGACCACGCCAGCGGCATTGCAGAGGTTCTGAAGATGTATCCCGACATAAAGCTGGTATGCTCTGCCAAGGCGCAGACGATGCTCCCGCTATACTTCCCCGACAGCGACTTGTCAGAGAGGGTTATGACCGTGAAGGAGTATGACACTCTTTCACTGGGCAAGCACGAGCTAAAGTTCATCATGGCACCGATGGTGCACTGGCCCGAGGTGATGACCACCTATGACGCTACAGACAAGGTGCTGTTCTCTGCCGACGGTTTCGGAAAGTTCGGTGTCATCGATGCCGACCCCGATGACTGGGCCTGCGAGGCACGCCGCTACTACTTCAACATCTGCGGAAAATACGGAGCACCGGTATCGACGCTGCTCAAGAAAGCCTCCGCACTGGAGATAGAGCAGATTCTGCCGCTCCACGGACCCATTCTGAAGGGTGAGATGCTTAGCGAGGCGCTGCGTCTCTATGGTATCTGGAGTCAGTATGGTGTGGAGACAGAGGGTGTGTTCATTGCCCATGCCTCCATCCACGGCAACACCAAGGAGGCTGCAGAGAAGCTGGCGGAGATATTGAAGGAGAAAGGCTGTAAGAAGGTGGCCATCAGCGACCTCACGCGTGAGGATCAGGCCGAAGCTATCGAGGATGCCTTCAAATACGGCAAGATTGTGCTGGCAGCCTCAAGCTATGATGCAGGGCTGTTCCCACCGATGTATGACTTCATACACCATCTGCAGATCAAGGCTTGGCAGAAGCGCGAAGTAGGCCTCATCGAGAACGGCTCCTGGGCTCCCAGCGCAGGGCGCGTAATGACGCAGATGCTGCAGGAGATGAAGGATATCACCATCAAGGGCAACACCGTCACGGTGCGTGGTAAGATGAAGTCCTGCGACCTCTACGCCCTCGAGGAACTGGCAGAAGCGCTGATGGCATAACACCTTCAGACCGCGATTTACGCGAATTTTGGCTTCGCTTTAATAACGACCACGCTCCGAGCATGGCTCGGAGCGTGGTCGTTACAGACATACGAAACTTTAGTCTTTTATTTTACCCTAAACACCCAGATGCCTATCTGCACTGGGTGCTTCGACATATAATTCTGCAACGTCATGGGCTCAAGGACCACTTTCTTGTGTATCTGCGACGCGTTGAGCAGGTGCAACTTGCCGTCCTTGCCCCATTCGGCAATGCCGATATGCACGGTGTCAAGGCCCTTCTTTTTTGTGGCAATGGCAAGGATATCACCATTCCTGACGTAACGCATCTTCGATTGGGACAGTCCCAGTGAGGCCTGCGGGATATATAGCATGGTCTTGCCATTGGTGGCTTTCTCATGCTCACCGATGAGCTTTATAGCTTTGGCATCGCCCTTCAGCATCTTATAGCTGTCAGGGTGGCGCGTCATCCAGTTGATGTTGATGGCCTGGCGTTTTATGAACGAAGCCCTCGACTTGTCTTCATCGATGGGCCACGATATAATACCCAAACGTCTGTTGCTCTCAGCCCACCATTGGAAATAATGATTACGGCTGGGATAGCCGTTCATCTTGCCGCCTTCGTAGCGTATGCGGGTAAGGTTGCGGCAGAAGTCCTGCCACCTTATGGAGCCGTCCTTGGTGGTAAGACAGAGTGCCAGCACCGTTTCTACATACGTGGTGCAATCCAACTCACGCAGGTTCACGACGAGGCGTTCCGTAGGGTTCACCTCCAAGGTGTGAGCCACATAGGGTACGCCAAGAAGCTTGTGGCCGTAAAACAACATCAAAGCCCCACTCCGTCTCTCCCCAGAGGAAGGGGGATAAGCTTTGAGTCCCTCCGAGAGCAGTCTCACAACAGTAAGACTGTCGGCATGGGGTTTGGCCACGCAGAAAAGGTTGAGAGAACCTAACAGGAATACTATAAATAGAGCGATATGTCGCATGAATATGTTTGCGGACATAATTCGTTAATTGGTTAATTCGTCCCACGCTGCCTGCGCCATCGCCTCGTAGGCCTTCTCGCTTGGATGCAGGTGGTCACCAGAGTCGAATCCTGGTGCGAAAGCCCTGTGATCATTTGCATCACACACCGCAGCATCGAAGTCTATGCAGCCATCGAAAATCTCTGAGGTACGGAGCCATTGGTTGAATGCATTGCGCATCTCCTCACGTTTCTCATTGTATGTACGCCAGCCGTAGATAGGCAGCAGCGTGCCGCTCCACACCTTCAGCCCAAGTGTCTTCGACGGTTCCACATACAGTTCCTCTACGCCCCTCTGCATCTCCTCGACGGTGGGCAGGTCGCTCCATGGGCGGAAAGGATTGACATCCGTACCCACAGGATGTATGATGTCATTGATGCCATGCTGAATGATGACATCTGTAGCGCCTGCCACGTTAATTTCTATCGGGAAACGCGTGGAGCCCTTCAGTCCATAGGCCTGATAGGTGATGCAGTCATACTGACGCAGTATGCGGGTACCACTCACGGCGCGGCGAATGATGGAGACATTGGAGCCGAAAGCCAGCATGGAGAGATAGTCGGGCCACGACTGCGCCGTGATGGAGTCGCCGTAGCACACGACGGCACGGTTCTGCTCCTCAGTGAGGATGTCGATGGTATTGAGGAAATAGAACCAGTTAGTCTTGCGTGTCAGGTCAAGGGGTAGCGTCTCAGCCTCTGCATAGTCGCCATAGGAATAGAACCCATGCGACAGCGGTCCCGTGATGAGCGTGCCGCTATTCATCTGGGTGTAACCGGCGAAATACATGCTCACCTCAACCATGTCGCCACGTCTGACGGGGTAGTCTATGGCATCACTCTCCGTCTCCTTGCCAGGCATGAGTACGGTGCTGGCATTACCGTTAAATGTTATGGGTACACGACCGGCGAAAGCCTTGGTAAGAGATACGGGCTCCGTGCCGGTGAGGTTGGAAAAACGGAAACGCAACTGAGAGCCGTCGAAGCTCATCCTGACGGGATAGCGCAGGGTGATATCCTTGGCATAGACACACTCACGACGGTCGGTTATTGACGTGGCATTGCCCCAGCAGGCAACCCACTTATTGTATTGAGTATTTTGCATCAGGAATTGAGAATATGTGCAAAGGTACGATTAAGTCATGAGATGTGCAAGAAAAAAACAAGCTTTTTTTTCTTGCATATCCGTGACGCAGTACATTCGGCAAAGCCAAAGGTACTATTAAGTCATGAGATGTGCAAGAAAAAGAAAAGAAAAACCGCCACTTTTTCTTCATTTTTCTTGCCTATATGGATTAATTTGCATAATTTTGCAGGGAATACCGATAAAAGCCCTATGAGCAACGAAACCATAAAGTCCGCCGCCATACAATGCTTCACCGATGAGGCCGAGGCCATCCTGGCTCTCATTCCACGTCTTGACGACAATTTCCCACGTGCCGTTGAGATGATATACCAATGCCAAGGAAAGGTCATCGTCACTGGTGTGGGCAAGAGCGGACATGTGGGTGAGAAGATAGCATCTACGCTGGCATCGCTGGGTACGCCCTCCTTCTTCCTCAACCCCTTGGATGCCTTTCATGGCGACCTGGGCATGATAGCCCCCGGCGATGTGGTGATGGCCATCAGCTATAGCGGGAATACCGACGAACTGCTGCGGTTTATACCCCTGCTCATTGAGCGCCAGATACCTATTATAGGCATCTCGGGCAACAGCGAGTCGCTGCTGGCCAGGTACTCGGCCTGCCATCTGGACATTCGCGTGGACCATGAGGCCGACCCGCTGAACCTCGCACCCACATCCTCCACGGCCACCACTATGGCGATGGGCGATGCGCTGGCTTGCGCACTGGCGGAGATACGACAGTTCAAGGCTGACGACTTTGCACAGTTCCACCCTGGCGGTACGCTGGGCAAGCGCCTCCTTTCACATGCGAGGGATTATATGGTGACGGAGAACCTGCCCATAGTATCTCCCGACACGAAATTTGTTGATGCCCTCATCACCGTTACCGGCGGAAAGCTGGGATTGGCGATAGTGCTTGATGAAAAAGGTTCCCTCACCGGCATCATCACCGACGGCGACGTGCGCCGCGCCGTGCAGAGATACCAACGCAACATGTTCGACATCACCGTGGCCGACGTGATGACCCCTAACCCCAAGACCTGCCGCCCGGAAACAAACCTCTCGCAGGTGGACGAGATGCTGCGCCGCCACAACATCCACGCCCTCGTGGTGACAGACAGCAATGGCAACGTGGTAGGCATCATCGACTCCTTCCGCGTGATGAGCTAAAGAAACAAACGAGATAAAGAGATATGAACATTGCAGTTATCATAGCCGGCGGTTCCGGCAACCGCATGGGGCAGGACATTCCCAAGCAGTTTATACACATACACGACAAGCCTATCCTCATCTACACCCTTGAGGGCTTTCAGCAACATGACATGATAGATGCCATTGAAGTCGTGTGTATTGATGGCTGGGAAGCCGTAGTGCAGGCCTATGCCAACCAGTTCTGCATAGATAAACTGAAATGGATAGTCAAGGGAGGTAATTCTGCCCAGGAATCCATCCGCAACGGGATATACAACCTGGAGGGCAAGGCATCGCCTGAAGACGTGATAATAATCCACGATGGTATCAGGCCGATGATTGACGACACCGTACTCACCGATGTCATAGAAAAGGCGCAGCAGTATGGAAATGCCGTCACATCCATGCCTTACAACGAACAGATATTCGTCATTAGCAAGGATGACAGCGACACAACGACACAGTTCATCCCACGCGAGACACTGCGCAGGGTCTCTACACCACAGGCATACCGCTTCGACCTCGTTGACGAGAAATACCATGAAGCCTTCGAGAAAGAGATCGGCATCTACGGCTCACACTATACCAATACGATGATGGTGGAACTGGGTGTGCGCCTGCATTTCGCAAAGGGCTCCGACAAAAACATCAAGCTAACCACGAAAGATGACCTGGAACTATTCAAAGGCTATCTGATAAAAGGAAAGGAGACCTGGCTGAAATGAACAAAGAACACGAACTCTACAAGGAAGATATCAGAAGGCTCCTATCCTCGGAAGGCTTCAACGCCCTTCACAAAAAAACTTTTCTTATCACTGGAGCCACAGGCATGGTGGGCACGATGCTTGTCGATGTCCTGATGGCACTTGGAGATGTCAAGGTATATGCCGTAGGGCGCAACAAGGAGAAAGCCGCTGAGAGACTTGGAGAATACTATGGCTCCGACCTTTTTTCTTTCATCGAGCAAGACGTGAGTAAGCCACTGCCCGTCATAACAGCAGACTATATCATACCACTGGCCAGCAACACCCACCCACTTGCTTATTCACAGTATCCTGTCGAGACTATGCTAACCAACATCAAAGGTGTTGAACACGCATTGGAGCTTGCCGTTCGCTGTCACGCGAAACTCATCTACCCTTCCACTGTTGAGGTGTATGGCAATGCGAGGGGTACAGACGTCTTCACCGAGGACTATACCGGACAGTTGAACCTTGCCACCAGCCGTGCCTGTTACACAGAATCGAAACGTACGGCAGAGGCATTATGCCAGTCTTACATAGCAGAGAAAGGAGCCCAAGTCGTCATAGCACGTCTGTGCCGCATCTTCGGACCTACGATGCTGATGTCCGACAGCAAGGCCTCATCGCAGTTCATCAAGAAGGCCATCGACAACGAGGACATTGTCTTGAAGTCTGAGGGAAAGCAATATTTCTCTTACACCTACGTGGCTGATGCCGTTGCCGGCCTGCTCACCGTCTTGCTGTATGGCGAGAACGGAATGGCATATAATGTCAGCAGCGAGAAGACCAACGTCCACCTTAGAGACTTTGCACAGATGTGTGCTGACTATAACGGCAGGAAAGTAGTTTTCGACCTACCCACGGAGACTGAGGCCAGGGGCTATTCTGTGGCTATGCAGGCCATAATGTCAAACGAGCGTATCAAGGGTATAGGCTTTACACCATACTATAATATGGCCGATGCCGTAAGACGAACAATAGAGATATTAAAGGCAAACTGACCCAAACATAACAACAGATATGACTATATCAGGCGAAAACATAACACTGACGCGACACGAACTCAACTCTATCGTTGAGGATGCCGTACTGAAGGCCTTGAAGAAGATTGCCCCGCAAAGCGTCACATCCATAGACGAGACAGACCACCATACACGCCATATCGTAAGCCGCGACTTCACCCCAGAAGAGTATGAAGAGGCCATGCGCGTCATGGCAGCGAACAGGGGCAAGGGGGATGAGCCAAAAGTTGGAATCTTCTGGTATGACGTGGATAACAATGAACTCTTCGGGGTAGTGTCCCACAAGGTGTCAGACTACAGCAAACCGAATGCAGGAGGAGGACTGGTCACATGCTCCGAGATGCATGAGGATATATGGAAGAAGGCATACAACAAGCAGAAGTATCATGGAGGCATCGGCCCATTCACTGGAGCATATCAGGACAAGCCAAGGGGAAGGGTCTTCTACTCTCCAAAGTCTGACCGCTTCACAATTGCCGTAGGCAGCTGGTTCAACACACATCAGGAGGCATACGACCTCATAATCCAAGAGTTTGACCTGCCTGAAGACCGCACCGACACCACATACGGTGAACACTGGAACATCGGCCAGACATGGAGATAACAATAACAACTAACATCATAGGAAAATGTACAACAACAGAGTGGTAGTCTATACCAGCGGAACATTCGGCATGTTTCACAGTAATCATGAATAAGAACTTGGAAAAATACATGCAGGGGCACCTTGCCGCCGTTCAGAATAAAGAGTTCCGCATCCTATGCGCCATTCGTGACATCTGTGAACGCAACAACATAGACTACTGGCTTGACGGCGGCACATGTCTCGGTGCCGTCAGACATGGTGGTTTCATTCCCTGGGATGACGACATCGACATAGCGATGCGCCGAGAAGACATGCCACGCTTTGCCGAGGCAGCAAAAAGAGAACTGCCGGAGGGACTGTTCCTGCAGACGAACGAGACAGACCCTACCTACACCCATCCGATGATAAAGGTCAGGGACATGAACTCCCTGATGGTGGAGTTTAGCGATGACTTCTCCCGTCCATACCAAAAGGGACTGTTTGTGGATATCTTCCCAATGATACCATATCCTACAATATCGAGGAGTCTGTGCAAGAAAATAGCGAAGGGGTTCTGCAAGGCTAATGGCATTATGAGCAAGCCACACACCTATTCATGGCGCTCTGTGGCAGAGCTGTTTTGGTTTGGGGCAAAGCGAATATACTACAGGTCGCTTTGGTCGCTATTTAATATAATAAAGAAGAAGGACACCTACTACAGCAATACCCTTGCAGAATGCGGATATGGCATCATGCACAGGCAAGACTCCATCTTCCCTACCAAGCCTATCATGTTTAACGGTGAGACATTCCGAGGTCCTGCCAACCCCGACGCATATCTTAAAGACCTGTACGGCGACTACATGCAGCTGCCCCCGGAGGACAAGCGCAAGGGACACGCAGCCTTCTATATCGAGAACCTGATATGAGAATATACTTCCACCATAATCAGAACCTTAACTACATCTGGAGGCAGTGGGAACAGGGTAAGTTCCCCAGCCACCTGCTTTATGGTGCCACACACTTAAGCCGCTTTGGCATAGATGTCATTCTGCATCAGTTCACCAATCAGGAAAGGTCACGCCTATCACGTGCTCTCGATACCATCAAGCAGATAGCCCGCTGCAAAGAGCATTTCGATGCTATCTATGCCACGCGCTATAACGGCATTGAGTTCATGATACTACTCCGTGCACTCGGCCTTTACCGGAAGCCCATCATCGTGTGGCAGCACCAGCCCATAGAGAGGTCACGCTCCTGGTGGAGAAACCTCGCCTCAAGGTTCTTCTTCAGAGGCATCGACCATCTGTTCTTCTTCAGCGAGAGGCTGATGAACCTATCCGTCGCATCAGGAAAGATACGTGCCGGCCAGGCATCGGTCTGTCCATGGGGGGCAGATCTGAACTTCTATGACAGGCTGATGAGCGAGAATAATACGGTACGGCATGCGGGATTCATCTCCACTGGCAAGGAGAATCGCGACATGCCCACGCTCCTCTCAGCCTTCAGAAACTGTCCCGACACACGCCTAACCCTTATCACCGCTGCGAGATGCTGTGACACCGACTATGAGGAGATGCTGTCCCGCGAAGAACTGCCAGGCAATGTCACCCTCACCATAAACCGCGACATGTGGATACCAGAGCTGGCACTGAGGATCTGGCCGCACCAATGCGTCTGCATCTGTTGCAAAGAGACCAACTACACCGTAGGGCTCACCACCCTGATAGAGGCACTGGCATTCGGTTTCCCCGTCATCATCTCAAGGAATCCCAATCAGCCTTTCGATGCACAGGAGAAAGGCTGTGGCTTTAGCGTGCCCTACGGCGACGTGGAAGGATGGAAGAAAGCCATCCGCTTCATCACCGACAATCCCGAGGAAGCCCGCCAAATGGGACAGCGCGCCCGCTCACTGGCAGAGACGACCTATAACATAACGAACTGCGCAGCCATCGTAGCAGAAACAATCAAGGCGGCAGTGACACATTATGCACCCTTTCGGGGGCAAAAGGCTTAAAGAAATATAAAATTGCACCCTTTCGGTGGCAAAGTTATGTAATTATCATTGTTTTTTATTAAATTTGCACCCGATAAGGACTACTTTTTATGGAACCAAACAGAATTTCACGCACCATAAAGGCACTACGCAAACAATACAACCTGACGCAAGAGGATTTGGCTTTTAAGTCTGGCGTAGGCTATCGCTTCATCCGCGAACTGGAACAAGGCAAGCCCACTGTGCGACTTGACAAGGTCAATCAAGTGTTGCAACTCTTCAGCATGGAGCTGGCACCAGTAGAACAAGAAAGGGATGAGTCATGAGACAGGGCATAGTATTCGTTTCCGGCATAAAAGCGGGAATCATCAGCGAGAACATCGACCATTCGTTCATTACCGAAGAACAGAAAGGCGCATTCAAGTCTATCATAGACAACCGACTGGATACTCTCAAAGGATAAAAAACTTTACTCATGCAACCATACAAGACCGACATAAGCGTACTGATGCTGTTCCATGCCAGGCCGGATAATTTTTCGCAGGTGTGGGCAGAAGTGAAGAAGGCACGTCCCTCACGGCTGTTCCTCTTTCAGGATGGGCCGCGCATGACGAATGCCGAGGGGATGGCCATTGAGGACTGGCATCAGTCAAAGGACTATGCCGGCATCATGGCATGCCGCGAACTGGTCAGTGATGAGAACATCGACTGGCAGTGTGAGGTGCACCGCAATTATCAGGAGCGCAACTACGGCTGCGACCCGAGTGAATACCTCTCACAGAGATGGGCATTCTCCCTTACCGACAAATGCATCGTGCTGGAAGACGATGACGTGCCCAGCCAGTCGTTCTTCCCTTTCTGCAAGGAGATGCTCGACCGCTACGAACATGATGAGCGTATCACCATGATAGCGGGATTCAATACCGACGAGACATCCCCCACCCCACTGCAGGGCAACAAGCACGAGAGTTATTTCTTCACGCGTGTCTTCAGTATCTGGGGATGGGCCTCATGGGCAAGGGTCGTCAACAACTGGGACGGCGATTATAACTTTGTAAATGACCCCAAAGAGTTTGCTCTACTGGGAGAGAAGGTGAAGCAGTATCGTCAGAGGAAAGACATGACCGAGATGTGTGTTAAGCATTCCAAGGCCGGCAAAGAGTTTTACGAGAGCATCTTCTGGGCCTACATGCTGCTTCACGACGGTCTGGCCATCATGCCGCGCGTTAATATGATTAATAATATCGGCATGAGCAGCGGCACGCATTATTCCACTCAACTCGACTTGATGCCGCGACGCATGCGCCGCATCTTCACCATGAAAAGGCTGGAGATGGAACTCCCATTGGTTCATCCGGCAGAGGTAAGGGTAGATCCCTCCTACCAGCAGCGCAACTACCTCGTGCAGGCATGGAACAACCCGTGGCGTAAGGTGCAGTACTCCATAGAAGAACTATGGCTCAACCTGCGCCAGGGAAACCTCACCAATATCTGCCGAGCTGCCATCAACCGACTGCGCATTATGCTCTTCGGAAGGGCTCACGGATAGGAGCCTTGCTATCAGTGAGGATTAACCTTCGTTCGGAGATTAAGGTGGGTTCTTCGCTGAAGCTCAGGCGCGAGCGGAACTTGCGCTCCGTTGGTGCTCAGGCGCGAGCGGAACTACTAATTCCCACCGTAGTATTTAAATAATCCTGCTCAACTATTTTTCTTCAGCAGAAACTGCACACATTCCTTGAATATCTGTGCCCCTGATACTTTCATCACTATGATGTAGAGCAGGGCCGCTACCACTATCCTTACGGCTATTGACAACGCCGGATGGGGCACTATTACAGATGCTCCCCATCCCAGACCCACGCATGTTGCAGCGATGAGCAGGAACGGACACACATCCATCGCCACCTCCCTAAAATGCAGTCCTATGAGGCGGCGAGCAAGCCACTGCCACACTCCAAGCCACAGTATGAGAACCACGGAGTATGCCGCCACCATTATCGTTACGCCAAAGGCGCTGAACAATAGTATCGTCCCTGTCTGCACCAACAGCTGCGACAGGATACACCACATATACGTGTCGGAACGTCCGTGACTGATAAAGAGGTTCTGATACAGCGTATGCAACGGCATGAAGGCCCCGCTCACACACAGTATTCGCAGCAGTACGACAGCATCGTCCCATTGCTCTCCCAGCAACAGCGGCACAAAGTCGGCTATCGAGGCGAGACCCAGCATGGCAGGCATAGACAGGAAGGCAGCGAAGCGCAGCATCTTGCGGAAGATCTTCACCTGGCGCCCTTCCTCTTCATTTACCGAAGCCAGCACAGGCTGCGCCACCTGCTGTATCGAACCGCTGATTATAGAGTGGCCCATAGTATTCCACTTGGAAGCCTGGGCGAAGTTACCCACCACAGCAGGCGTGAACAGTCTGCCGAATATCACCGATAGCACATTGTTGTTCACCTGGTTTATAATGTTCGTCAGCAACAGCTTACTGCTGAAGCCAAACATCTCCCTGATAGGTGCGAAATCAACCTTCAGTGACGGCAGCCAGCGTACGTAGTAGAGGCGTCCAAGGTCTATGACCGTGATATACGCAAACTGCTGCCAGGCCAGGCTCCAGTAGGAGTAGCCCATCCATGCCAGCGTGATGCCCACTGTACCGCTGACCACAAGGGCAGCAACGCTCATGATGGCCTTCTCTTTGTTCATCATGTTGCGGAACATGTATGCAGAGTGGGCCGTGCCTATTCCCGCCATCACAAACGAGGCAAACATCAGGTGGGACAGCCCCACCAGCTCAGGCTGATGGAAGTACTGCGCTATCAGCGGTGAGCATATATATAATATAAGGTATAGCGATACCGAGACAGCGGAGCTGAACCAAAACACCGCATTGTATTCCCTGTGCGTAGCCTTTGACAGGTTTGTCAAGGCAGCGGTAAAGCCGCTCTCCTGCAGCGAACCCGCTATGGCGGAGAAGATGGCAAGCATACCCACCATGCCATACTCCCCTGGAGATAGCAGCCTGGCAAGGAAGATGCCTATCACCACCCCGAGCAACTGCGTCATGAGGCTGTTCACCGCGCCCCATGCCAGTCCTGATGCTGTCTTATGTTTCAGGTCTTCACTCAATATTCAATGGTTAACCCCGAACGAGGCGACTATGAAACGCTTGTCGTTTCAAGGAGCGTCCTGAGCGGGTCAACGAAGTTAGAAGTCAATGTTCAATAATATACGGCAACAGCAGCGCCAGGTTATGCCACCACAGGAATGCCTGCGTCATCTGCACTAAGAAAAGGGAACTTGGAATACTCTGAAATTTTCATACCCTTTCTCTCACAAATCTCTTCAGAAGGAAAGATAGGAAATAGGGAAAGGTATAGAATTTCCCGTTATATCCGATGTTTTTGTTGCACAGCTTTATTCCAAACTTTATGTCAGGAAATCTCTCATTATCGCTTATCAGTTTGTTGAGAGACGGCGTGGCATTGTCTTCTGCCTTGACCTCAATGGGGATAAGCGAGTCTGCATTACGGATGAAGAAATCCATTTCAAGGGTTGACTTCTCATTCTTATAGAAGTATAGGCTGTATCCTTGCTTTATGAGCATCTCGCTAACCGCATTTTCGTATATGGCTCCCTTATAGGTATTGAAGTTCTTATTCTCACGCATGTCAGCTTGTGCCTCCTCGTCAAGAGAGGCTATAAGCATTCCAATGTCGTGGTAATACAGCTTATAGTTGTTCGCAATGTAGTTGCCTTTCAGCGGCAGGGCGACATTGCCAAGGCAGTAGCACACGTTTATTACTCCTGCATCGCTGAGCCATTCCACTGTGCCGATATAATCCCTGTTTCTGGCATTGTGCGCAATCTTGGATATCTGGAATTTCTTGTTGCTCTGTGCAAGGAATATGGGAATGTGATTATACACGTTTTTGATTTTCCCCTTGTCCATCCCTTGTGCATATTTTGTGATGTCTTCCTCGTAGTCCCTCAGCAATTGCCGCTGGCTGTCAAGGATGCCGGAGAACTGGCGACTCTCAATATAAGCATTGACAATGGCAGGCATACCGCCCACAACGATATAGTCTCTGAAGATTGACATCAGTGTTTCAAATTCCGTTGTTGACAGGGGCGTGACCATTGTCATCTTCTGATATATATCTTCTACTTGTACGGGGCTATATCCTTTTGCCCAAAGAAATTCCTCAAAGTCGAGGGAGTGCATGTCATAATCCTCTTTGTAGCCTACGCTGTTTGATTCTATCTCCCTGTAGTTGATGCCCATCAGCGAGCCAGAGCAGATTACGTCGTATCGTCTGTCGATACAAAAAGCCTTAAGGCTTGTTGCGGCCTTGGGCTGCTGCTGTAGTTCATCAAAGAATATCAGGGTGTTGCCAGGCTCTATTTTTGCACTGGGTTCTATCAGGGATATGTTCTTAATGATGTTTTCCACATCATAGCCATCATCGAATATTGTGTTGAATTTTGTTTGCAGAACGAAGTTTATTTCTATAACGTTGGCGTAATTCTGCCTTGCAAATTTGCTGATGGAATATGTTTTCCCTATCTGCCTCGCACCACGCACGATGAGTGGCTTATGCCCCTCACGGCCTTTCCATTTCATTAGGAAATCGTCTATTTTTCTCTTTATCATCATCGTCTTTACAAAATTCCTGCTGCAAAGGTACACATTTTTCACAAAATTCCAGCACTTTTACCTCCTCTTTTTCACAAAATTCCATAACGGAGGCACTATATTACCCCCAGAGAGGTCTATCCGAGTACGTATCTTACTATCAGCGCCAGGTTATGCCACCACAGGAATGCCGTCAGCGCTGCTATCGCTACCGTCAGGCCAA
>LXOW01073313.1_pt1 | contig 21323 bp, 21 predicted proteins | sample 1368591 | NCBI WGS metagenome assembly LXOW01 (sample SAMN04884650, study PRJNA319009) | bovine gut metagenome | isolation source: Cow rumen | host: Bos taurus | place: Italy: Legnaro (PD) | collected 2014-07-09
ATGAGCCTGGTTTGGCTGACGGTGGTGATGTCGATGCCGAAGACATGTTGCAGTACCCAGCAACACTGTCCGAAAAGCAGGTCTACCGACCAAAGGCTCAGTTTGTCGACAGCTTCTTTGATGGGCCAGTATCCCAATGCTTTCCATTCCACATACACGAAGTGGAAACTGAGAATCAGTAGGATAAACAGCCCCACATCGACGGTGCTTCTGTTTTTTGGGTCGTTGATATAGGCTTTCAAGGTGGTTTTCATGCTGCAAATCTAACAAAATTGTTGTAACTTTGCAGTCTAAAACAAGAAACTATGAACGAAACAGACACCATTCCCTCCCTCACCGGTACCTATGAAATGCTCCGCAACACCCCAGCCAGCGAGTGGGTGCCCCAGCTGGTTCGTGAGTATATTGTGCCCTTCGGGATCAAACTGGTAGTGGCCCTCGTGGTCCTCGTCATCGGCCGCTGGGTCATCAAATGGATCAAAAAATGGATGGCCAACGGCATCATGAGTCGACGCGGCGATCCCACGCTGCACAAGTTCTTGTCGAATCTGGTCTCGGTGGTGCTGAACTTCATCCTTATCATCTTCATCATCAGCATCCTGGGCGTGAACACGTCCTCACTCGTGGCCTTGCTCGCCTCGGCGGGATTGGCCGTCGGCATGGCGTTAAGCGGTACCTTGCAGAATTTTGCCGGTGGCGTGGTCATCATGCTGTTCCGCCCCTTCAAGGTGGGCGACTTCATCTCGGCCCAGGGGCAAGAAGGGGTGGTGAAGGAGATCCAGATTTTCAACACAGTCGTCCTCACCGTCGACAACAAGGTCATCCATATCCCCAANNGTCATGACCATTTTCACCAAAGAAGAGACCCGTCGCGTCGACTGGACGGTGTCCATCTCCTATGGCGACGACTACGACAAGGCCAAGGAGGCGCTGCTGAAGCTTTGCGCCCAAGATGAACGTATCTTGAAAACCCCGGAGCCTTTTGTCGAAATTGGGTTGCTGAACAGCAGTTCCGTTGATGTCAAGATGAGGGTCTGGGTGAAGTCGGTCGACTACTGGCCGGTGTTTTTCGCCATGAACGAGAAGGTCTACAAAACCCTGCCGAACGAAGGCCTGCACTTCCCCTTCCCACAGATGGATGTCCATCTCGACCAGAAAAATTAAAGTTTTTGTTGCAGATTCAAAAAAAAGCTGTACTTTTGCAGTCCGTTTTGAAGAAAGACAATTGTTAACCATAAAGGAATAGAAGTTATGTCAAAAGTTTGTCAAATCACAGGTAAGAAGACCATCACCGGTAACAACGTCTCTCACTCCAACAAGAGAACCAGGAGAACATTTGAACCCAATCTGAAGATCAAGAAGTTCTACGTGCCGGAATGGGATGAGTGGGTAGTGCTGAAGGTTTCTGCCGCTGGTCTGCGCACCATCAATAAGAAGGGCGTTTATCAAGCTATCTTGGACGCTAGCAAAGATGGCAATTTAGACCGTTGGTAATCAACGATTACAAATGATAAAGATAGCTGCCGCGCTTCTGCACGGCGGCTTTTTTTGTTAGATATAATAAAAACCGCGTTTTTCAGTTATTCTCGTATGCGAACCAAGCTCACTCTCGTTATACTGCTTTTCCTGTCGGCTTTAGCCTTGGCACAAAGCCCGTCGACGGCTTTGGTCTATGGCAAGGTGACCGACGAGAGGAGCCACCCCATCGAGATGGCCAACGTGATCGTCACCGACCTGCTGGTGGGGCAGACCACCAACAGCAGGGGCGCCTACGAGCTGCAGCTGCCTTGCGATACCACGCTGGTCATCAACTTCTCGTTCGTGGGCTACGAGAGCAAACAGGCTACGTTGCGGCTCAAGCAGGGTGAGAAGCGTAAACTCGACGTGGTGCTGAAATCGACCTCCACCGACCTCCCCGATGTGGTCATCAGCAACCGTGCCATTGACGCGGCCAGCCTGACCCGCCTCGACGCCAAACAGGCAACCCTGCTTCCCACGATGGGCGGTGGCGTCGAGAACCTCATCAAGACCCTGCCCGGCGTCGTCTCAAACAACGAGCTCAGCTCACAATACACCGTGCGTGGCGGCAACTTCGACGAGAACCTGATTTACGTCAACGGCATCGAGATCTACCGCCCCTTCCTCGTTGGGTCGGGTCAACAGGAAGGCCTGTCCTTTGTCAATTCGCGCCTGGTCAACAGCATTGAGTTCTCAGCCGGTGGCTTCGCCGCGGAATATGGCGACAAGATGTCGTCGGTGCTCGACGTCACCTACAAGAGACCCCGTGAGATAGCCGGCTCGCTGACGCTGAGCCTGCTTGGCGCCGAAGCTCACGTGGAAGGCGTTACCCGTGACGACCGGTTCAGCTACCTTGTTGGTGCCCGCTACAAAAACACCTCCATCGTCCTTAACATGATGGACACCAAGGGTTCCTACCACCCGAACTTCACCGATGTGCAGGCGCTCTTCAACCTGAAACTGAACAGCCATTGGGACTGCTCCCTCCTGGGCTACTACTCCAAGAACCGGTATAACCTGGCCCCTCAGTCATCCTCGGCCGTCACCGGCATGATCAACAATGTGCTTCGCTTGGATGTGTATTTCGAAGGCGAGGAAGTGGATGACTATACCACCGGCCTCGGTGCCGTGACCTTCGAGTACAAGCCCAACAATGACCTGAGCCTCAAATTCATTGCTTCGGCCTACTCGGCCTACGAGACGGAGACCTACGACATCTTTGGCGAATACTGGCTGGGACAGGTGGATTCCAACCTCGGCTCGGAGCAGCAAGGCGACGTGATTTCCAACATGGGTACCGGCGCCTACCTGAAACACGCCCGCAACTCGTTCTACGCCCAAGTCTACAACATCGACCATAAAGGCACCAAGGTCAACGGGCAGAACGTCCTCAAATGGGGCCTACGCTACCAACGGCAAAATATTGACGATGTGGTCAACGAATGGAACCTGGTCGACTCAGCAGGCTACAGCCTCCCACATTCCGCCGATCTTCCTGGAGAAATGCCTTCTCAAATCACTGATATTCAGTTAGATATGAGTCATAAGGCTCATAACATATTGGGAATCAACAATATAGATGGATTCATTCAACAGTCGCTGACCTTCCCGATGCATGACGATGGTGAGATTGTAGTGACGGGTGGCATCCGTTCCAACTATTGGGGCTATAATAATAAGGTGTATGTCAGTCCCCGTGTCGGCGTCGCCTACAAGCCTGACCTCGGCGGCCGCGACTTGGTGTTCCGGCTGTCGGGCGGCATTTACAACCAGACGCCGTTCTACCGCGAGATCCGTAACATGGACGGGTCGCTCTACAAGGATGCCGAGGTACAGAAATCGTATCAGGTGATCCTGGGCAGCGATTTCAAGTTCCGTGCCTGGGGCCGTCCTTTCATCCTCACCACCGAGGTCTACTACAAATACCTGAAACACATTATTCCCTACGACATCGACAATGTGCGCATCCGTTATTACGCCGACCAAAAGGCCAAAGGCTATGCAACGGGTTTGGACCTCAAGATCAACGGTGAGTTCGTGAAGGGTATCGACAGCTGGGCGAGTTTCTCCTTGATGCGCACCCGCGAAACCATTGAGGGCGACACCTCCGGATGGCACGACCGTCCCTCCAACCAACTGCTGAGCTTCTCGCTGTTTTTCCAGGATTACATTCCGTATTTCCCGACGTGGAAGGTCAATCTCACCCTGACGTTCGGAACGGGCATGCCTGTCAACGACCCGGTGTCGGAATACTACCATCCGTTCAGGAACTATCCGTCCTACCGTCGTGTGGACATCGGCTTCGTGAAACAGCTCATCAACGATGGAAGCAGTTTCAGCAAGGGCAACCCCCTGCGTTATGTGAAGAACATGTACGTGAGCGTCGAGGTCTTCAACCTGCTGAACATCTCCAACACCGTGTCGTACACCTGGGTGAAGGACGTCTACAACAATTCATGGGGGATCAACAGTTACTTGACCCCCCGGTACGTGAATCTGAAACTGGTCACGGAGTTTTAGTACAGCCCCGGCATCTTGATCCATTCGCGGCCTTGGGCGCACATTTCCTCAACCTCGGCGACGGTCTTGGGGATCGGGCGACCCAGGATGCGGCAGCCGTCCTCGGTGATGAGCAGGTCGTCCTCGATGCGGATGCCTCCGAAGTCCTTGTAGGTCTCCAGCTTGTCGTAGTTGATGAAGTCCTTGAACTTGCCTTCGGCTTTCCACATGTCGATGAGGGTGGGGATGAAATAGATGCCCGGCTCGTCGGTGACCACAAAGCCCGGTTTCAGGGTCTTGCCGCAGCGCAGGCCGCTGAAGCCCAACTTGGTGGAGCGTGGCGTGATGTCGTCATAGCCGACGTAGGTCTCGCCCAGGCCTTCCATGTCGTGCACGTCCATGCCCAGCATATGTCCCAAGCCGTGGGGCATGAAGAGCCAATGGGCCCCGTTCATCAAGGCCTCGTCGACATCGCCTTTCATCAGTCCGACCTCCTTCAGGCCCTCAATCAAGGTGCGGCAGGCGAGGGTGTGCATGGTGATGTAGGGGATATAAGGACGGGTGTTCTCGGCCACGCGTTGGTTGGCTCTCAGAACAATCTCGTAGATCTCGCGCTGGCGCTGGTTGAACTTGCCGCCCACAGGGGTGGTGCGGGTGAAGTCGCTGGCATAATAGTTCTCGGTCTCGGCACCGGCGTCACACACCATCATGCGGCCTTCTTTCAGCACGTTGTGATGGCTGTGGTTGTGCAACGTCTGCCCGTCGACGCTGAGGATGACGGGGAAGGAGACGGGGCCTCCGCCTGAAAGCGACAGGCCTTCGACCACACCGGCGATGTCCTGCTCGACCATGCCCGGCTTGCACATCTTCATGGCGGTGGTGTGCATGTAATAGGCGGTGTTGGCGGCACGCTCCATGTCGGCAATCTCGATGTCGCTCTTCACCTCGCGCATGGCGATGACAGCCTTGATCAACTCGAGGCTGACGTAATCCTTCACTTGCTGGATGCCGCAGTTCAGCCATCCGGCACATTGGATCTGGGTGTCGCCACGGTAGGTGGGCAGCATGTGTACCTTGCGGCCCTTGGCGATGGCTTGCTGCAAATAGGCTCCAAACTGGTTGAAGTCGCGGCAGTCGGTGATGCCGATGCGGTCGCCCTGCTCCTTCAACGAGGGCAACGGGCCGCACCAAATCACGTCGTCGATGGTGACATCCACGCCGAACAGGATCTCCTCACCGCTCTCGAAGTCGATGACACCGACCATGTCGGGATGGTTCAAGCCGAAATAGTAGGAGAAGTTGCTGTCTTGGCGGTAAATATAGGTGTTGTCAGGATAGTTGAAAGGAGCTTCATTGTTGGCAGGGAAGAATGCAATCCCTTGATTCAGCATCTTTTTCAAGGTGGCTCTACGGCCAGCATAGACGTCTTTATTGAACATGGCTTGTAAGTTTTGTGTTTGTTGTGCAAAGATAATATATTTTTTGTTATTAATATAACTGGAAAATATTTTTAAAAATTTTAAAAAAATATTGACTTCTATTAATTATAAATGTCTTATATTTGCAACGTTTTTAAACAAAGAGTTATGAATATACAGGCTTCTCCACAGCGCAATCTCAGCTATACCGAGACGGCCCATCTCTTCCAGGTGGCCCGTGAAACCGTGGTCAACTGGGTGAAGGAAGGCTATCTTGAAACGGATGACCAGAACCGCATCACCCATCAAAGCGTCCTTCGCTTTCAGCTGAAGTACGCCGGCAAGATCAAGCTCCACGCCCGGGCCAACAAGCTTCATAAAGAAGGTATCGATATCGACGAAGTCAACCAGTTGATTCACGCGGAGCTCCAAAAGGGCACTTTCGACAGGTCCATCGGCGACAGGTACGGGCAGATGCTGTCGGAGTCCTATAGGAACAAGGAAGGGATTTTCTATACACCCAAGTACATTGTCGACGACATGATGAAAGACCTGCAGGCCGATGGCAACACCTTGTTTCTCGATCCTTGCTGCGGTACGGGCAATTTCCTGGTCAAAGCCGTCGAGATGGGCGTCAGTCCCCAGAACCTGTATGGGTTCGACACCGATCCTACAGCCGTGCTCATCGCCCGTCGGCGCATCATGGAGCTGACGGGTCAAGAAGCCCCTCATGTGGTCTGTTCGGATTTCCTGAAAGAGTGCCCCGGACTCAATGTGTCGTTCGACCTGATTTATACCAATCCGCCTTGGGGGAAGAAGATCCCCAAAGCCGAAAGGGATCAACTGGCGAAACGCTATCAAGGCGGTCCCAGTCCCGACACCTGTTCGCTTTTCCTGTTCGCCTCGCTCTCCGTGCTGAAAGCCGATGGGCGGTTGGGGCTGCTCATGCCCGAGTCGTTCTTCAACATCGCCACCTACGAAAGCGCCCGGAAAGCGGTCCTCGAACGGATCTTGCTGGGCATCAAGGACTATGGGAAACCATTCGGCAACATGTATTCCGCCTGCACCATAGAAGTGCTGAATCGTTTGACCGACCACACGAACGAGGTGGTCTGCGACGATGGCCAAAACGTGTACAGACGCAAGCAGCGGAGTTTTTCCAACATGCCCAAGCACATCTTGAATTATTGGACCAACGACGCCGAAATGGATTTGATAGAGAAGCTGATGCAACAGCCGTATCTGACTTTGAAGGGCCATGCCCAATGGGGCCTGGGCATCGTTACGGGCAACAACACGGAACTTTGCAAGGCCACACGGAGAAAAGGCTACAAGCCGGTTTACAGAGGCTCGGACATCTTCCCGGACAGGGTCAGGATGGCGTCGCTTTTCCTGCGTCCCAAAGACTTCCCACGCTATCAGCAGATGGCCTCGCTGCAACTGCTCAACGCCCCAGTGAAACTGATTTACCGTTTCATCTCCAACAACTTGGTGTTTTATTGCGACACTCAACAGCGCTTTATCCTCAACAGCGCCAATATGCTGGTGTTGGACGATGACTTCCCGCTGTCGTCAGAAGAACTGGCGGAAATCTTGAACAGCCCGCTCACCAACTGGCTCTTCAAGCAGTTGTTCCACACCCACAAGGTGCTAAAGGGCGACTTGGAGGTGCTGCCGATCATCACGGACCTATCGCTGCATCGCAGCCTCGATTTCTTTCATTTCAATAGGTAATCCCTCAAAGAGGTTGACGGGCCCGTCCTCGGTGACGAGAAGGTCGTTCTCAATGCGGATGCCGATGCCCTCTTCCCGGATATAAATGCCCGGCTCGCAGGTTAGGATCATGCCGGGGGCAAACGGCTTGAACTTGTCCACGCTGTCGTGCACGTCCAACCCGATATGGTGCGACACGCCATGGATTAGATATTTGCCGTAGTCTCCCATGAGTTGTTTGGCGGCTTGGTTGATTTCGTTAATGCAGTGCCCCGGACGGTAAAGTTGGGAGATTTCCTTCATCACGTCCAGTACAATGGTGTAACATTCCTTTTGCCTAGGAGTGAACTTGCCGTTGACAGGGATGGTGCGGCTCAGGTCGGAGGAGTAGTTCTGATATTCGCAGCCGATGTCGAAGAGCAACAGGTCGCCATCGTGCAACAGGCTTTGGTTTTTGGAGTAATGCAGGCAACAGGCGTTTTTGCCTCCGGCGATGATGGGTGCATAGGCATGGCCAGTGGCGTTGTTTTGCTTGAAGATGTATTCGATTTCAGCCTGCACCTCGTATTCGTACATGCCGGGCTTCACGGTGGCCAGACAGCGGCGGAAAGCCTTCGAAGTGATGTCGCAGGCCTGTTGAGTGACCTCAATCTCCTCAGCTGATTTGATCATGCGCATGGCGTTGAGGATGGGAGCGGTGCGCCCATAATGGTGCATCGGGTACAGTTCCTTGACCTTTTTGACGAAGCGCTGTTGGATGGTCTCCACAGTGCATTCATATTTTGGGTATTCGTAGCTGTTGAGGTATAGGGTGTCGCCATAACCCGAATAGGCGATGTCGTTCAAGGTCATCCAGAAAGTGTCGCTACCTTTAACGTTCTTCACGCCCGAAAGCTCCGTGGCTTGCCGGGCGTCGAGCATCTCGCCTTGCCAAGTGGCTTTTATTTCATCGTAAGGCTCGATAAAGAGCACCTCGCGTAACGACTCGTCAGGGTAGTCGGGAGCGATGAGCAGGAAGGCGTTCTCCTCGTTGATGCCGGTGAGGTAAAAGAAATCGGACTGCTGCCGGAAAGGGAAGAACTGGTCGCCGTTGCGGGGCATGGGTTCGTTGGCGGTGAATAGGGCGATGGATTTCGGGGGCAGCTGTGCGGCCAGCTTGGCGCGGTTATTAATAAAGAGGTGTGACGGAATCATCATGGCAATCATGTTTTAGGTGACAAAGATAATGAAAAAAGGCGGAAGAAAAACTCCCGCCTTCTGTCTTCTGTCTTCTAACTTCTTAAAGGATTTTGTATCCCACGGTCACCAGGAACATGCTCTGTTTGGTTTTGTCCACATTGGTGAAGTCGAAGTAGTTGCTCAAGCTGGTGTTGTTCAGAGCGCCAAACACCTTGCTCAGACCGAAGTTGTAGTTGATGTCAAGGGTGAGCTTTCCAAGGATATCGGTGCCCAAACCCACCTGCATGCCCCAAGCAATGGACTTGGTGTCAAGGATGTTAGTGTCATCCGGAAGGGTTATCTCCTCGGGGTGCTCGGGGTCGTCATTATTGATCAGCTTGAATTCTTTGTCGAACAGCGTGGTGCTGGCCAAGGTGAAATTGGCGGTAGGACCCACGTGGCCGCGAATGGTAGCCACACCGAAGTCGACGAACCTGATGCCAATCAAAACCGGAACTTGAAGGTTGGCCTCATTCAAGGTGAACGTTACGGTTTCTTCAGGAAGCCAACTCTGGCCGGTGCTGGCAATATCCAACGAAAAGATATTGTTGGTCTTGTAATACAACACTTCAGGTTGGATGTACAGAATGCCAAGTTCCAAACGGCCAAAGAGACCGAAAGTCAGGTGGTTTTGGAAGCCCGACTTGATATCGGCTTGCTTATAGGAGAGTTTCGGGGTTTGATAACCTACTTTAATACCCAAATCGAGGTCTTGGGCGAACATGGAGCTGCCGAGCATCAGCAGCATGGCGATAAGAAGGAATGATTTTTTCATGTTGCTTTGAATTGGTTTTAAAGCCGTGGCTTTATTTGTTTTTGATTTTCTTTCCCAACGTGATGAGTACACGACGGTCATATTCGGTGGGATCGAGTTCCTTGACGCCGCCCACAGGCTCCAGTTCGATCAACTCCTCGGGAACGCCCATGTCGATCAGGATGTTCATGATGGTGTTGCAACGTCTTTGAGCGAGTTTGGCATTATAGTCGGCCGTGGCGGTGGCACTGTCGCAAGAGCCTCTCAAGTGCACGGTCCAACCCTTTTCCTTGACCACGTTGGCGATTTCCTGCAGGTTGACCTTGTCTCTTCCTGACATGAGCTCGTGCTTGTCGAGGTGGAAGAAGATTGACAGCGGGAAACTGACAATTTCGCTGATGGTGTCGAGACCTGAGACGCTGACGACTGGCTGCTCTTGGCAAGGAATGGTGTCGTGGATATGCTTGACAATCTCGATGGTTTCCTGCATGACCTGCACATATTTATATGGAAGCTCGTAGATTCTTCCTCCGATGTACCAAGTGAGGCCTGCGTTTACTGAATAGTTGAAGTCGGCGACTCTTGGTCTTGGATCGGCAGTGCCATGGGCACCGTATTCGTTGAACCACGTGTCGATGTTATACCTTTGCGCAGTCAACATGAACGTCAAGTTAAGGTCGAGATGTCTGTTCAAGCGGAACTGGTTCAGCAAGCCCGCATCGGCTGAGAACTCAAAATTGCGGTTCCCCTCGCGGAGCGTCTTGATCATGGAGGTGTATCCAGAGACACAGGCAACTCCCATTCCAATGAAGGGGACGGGTGTCCAGACTCTTTCCGCGTTGTAGTAGTTTTGGATGAGGTCGATGATGCTTATCATGAAATCGCCATGCAGGTTATGGTACATGAACGAAGTGGCGCAGTAACCGTTTTCATCCAAGGGTGGGTTGTCTACGTACAGAAACTGAAAGTGATTAGGACCGGTGTGGTAGCCGTTGATGAAACTTTTGGAGGGGTTGACATCATAGGCCAGCCTGACAGCGGTTTTGTGGGTAATCCATTTGCCAACGGCGATTCCGCCTCCGAAGGTGGGACCGTTCAGGGTTGTGTAATGGCCAGCTGGGTTGCGGTCGGACCCTTGCCACCAGTTGATGCTGCCGTCAAGAGTGACAAACCAGTTCTGGCTGATGGTTGACACCAAATATCTGGAGGTGTCGGCGGGGTTAGTGGAACGCACACCGTGCTCCGCCTGGGCGAAGCCGGTGAGCGTTCCGCATAACACGACGCATATTGTGATGATGATTCTTTTCATTTTGTTTCAAAAAACAGTTTTGGTTCAATTGTATCTCGGGTTATTTCGAAAGCTGAATCAGCACGCGACGGTCATACTCGGTAGGAGTGAGTTCCTTGACACCGCCGACGGGTTGGATGGTGATGTTGCTTTCGGCGACACCCAGTTTCACGAGTTCAGCCTTGACCTTGTTGCAGCGGTTTTCAGCCAGGGTTCTGTTGAACGAAGCCGAAGCGGTGGCGCTGTCGCAGGTGCCTCTCAGGACGATCTTGTAACCGTTCTGCTTGGCGGCGTTGGCAAACTCTTGGAGGTTGACGAGGTCTCTGCCGTCTCTCAGGTCGTAGGAACCCTTGTTGAAGAAGATGCTGAAAGGATAGCTGAGGCTTTCACCTTCAACAAACTTCACGATGGTGTCGCAAGGTTGTGCGCCGGCAGCGTTGGTCAGGTTGGTACGGCAGTTGGCGAGGTCCATCTGAAGTTGGCTGATCTGTGAATTGAGTTCGTTGACTTGTTCTTCGTACTTGGAGCAGTCGGCTGCTTGTTGCTCGGGCTCATCGAAATGACGTCCGCCGAGGTACCAGTTGAGGCCCAAAGAGGCGCTGCTTTCCATGCGAAGACGTTCGAAACCTTCCGTGGCAACAGGATCATTGTCGTATGACCAACGGGTGAACAGCTGGGTAAGGTCGATGTGGATTTCCAGGCTCTTGTTCAGTCTGAAGCTGTTGATAAGGCCGAGTTGGGCACCATACTCCAAATATGAGCTCTTGGTGATGAAGTATTTGTGCATGTCGGTGTCATAACCAAGGAGACCGAAACCAGCCATGAGGCTGATTCTGTAAATCCTGTCGTTTCTGTAGCCGGCGAAAAGGTCGTTAAGGCTGACGATACCGTCAACGTGGACGTATTTGTGCATGAATTGGCCAAGTCTGTTGGCTGAAGGATGGATGTCATATCCCAGTCTGATTGAAACATTGGGGTTGACCNNAACCGCCGAAATGGGGGCCGTAAACAGTGCTGAGGTCGTTCAATTTGAAGTCGCTTCCCTCGAAACAACTCACATTACCAGAAATGCTGATAAACCAGTTTTGGGTGAATTTGCCTTGAAGATAACGGTTTCCACCGTTGCCGCCGTCAGCAAAAACGCTCACTGCAGTCATCATAATGACGCATAAAGTAATAAATACTTTCTTCATAGTGTAAAATTTTTAGTTGTTAGTATTAAAAATTATTTGTTATTCGTTTAGAATGCCGCAAAAGTACGAATTTTAATGTTATGTTGGGCATAAAAGGTTGAAAAAAATATACANNGGGTGGTTTCCACCAGTTTGTTGATGTAGGGATGGTAATCCACGCAGAAAGTCTCGTTTACGCGGTTGGCAATCACTGCGCAGATGGTCAGGCAACGGTGTCCCAACATCTTGCCCAGTCCATACAAGGCCGACGATTCCATTTCAAAGTTGCAAACCCTCCAGCCTTGGTAGTTGAACGCTTCAATCTTGCGGTTGTTTTCTGGATAGGCAAGCCCCGCCCGCAAGGTTCTGCCTTGCGGACCGTAAAAACCCGGTGCGGTGGCGGTGATGCCCTCAATGCACCCTGGGGCCAGCAAGTCGAAAAGCTCTTGCGAACTTTCCACCACATAAGGCGTCGGAAGGTCCTTCGGATAATCCATCTGCTCTATGAAAGCATCACGTATGGCGGTTTCATTCACCTCCTGGTGCTTCCCATAGAAATAAAGCAAACCGTCCAAACCAATGGCATAGCGGGTGGCTACGTAACTGTCCTCCACGGGGATGTCAGCCTGCAAGGCCCCCGACGTGCCAAGCCGGATCAGGTTCAAGGTGCGATGCTGCTCCTTCGGCATGCGGGTCTTCAAATCGATATTGGCCAAAGCGTCCAATTCGTTCACCACAATGTCGATGTTGTCGGTTCCCATGCCAGTCGACAAAACGGTAACCCTTTTCCCACCAAAAAAGCCGGTGCGGCTCCAAAGCTCGCGATTCTGACGCCTGACTTCCGTCTTGTCGAAAAAGTAAGCTATCTGGTCTGCACGTCCCGGATCGCCTACCAAAATGATGTCATCGGCAAGTTCTTCGGGATGAAGTCCGAGGTGATAGACTGCCCCTTCGTTATTGAGTATTAATTGGGATGCTGGAATTGGTTGATTCATAACTAGTTAATTTAAATAAAAAAATATAATGTCCAAATAAACTGCAAAGATACAACATTTTTATGTAACAAATCAATATTTTTGCACAAACATTATTTGTCTATGATACGCTTAAGAACCCTTATTCTGCTATCGCTTCTGGCGATGGTCGCCCTCACAGGCTGTGGCCCCAAGACCCCGGCATACAAACAGAAGTTGAACGCCGTCACGGGCGAAACGCCTGAACTCACTTTCCACCGCTACGAGGAAGTCCTTTTCCAGTTGGATACCGCCCGCTTTCAGGAAGCACTGATGGAAATTCAGGATCAGTATCTTCCTTTTTTGGGTGGCGACCTGACAGACCCCATGGCTGTGAAATACCTGCGCGACTTTGCCGCCGATACCTTCAGTATCTCGCTCTATCACAAGGTGACGCAAATGTATCCCAACCAGGAATCGGTCGGCGATGCCATTCGCGCCGTCTATGGCCATTTCAACTACTATTACCCGGGAACGATGTTGCCGACCAACATCTACACCTGCGTTTCAGGTATCGACCCTGAAGTGCCTTCGGTGATTTTCCTTGACGATGCCCTCGTCGTTTCGCTCGACTGGTATTTGGAGGGCGACGATGTTTATGAACGGATTGGCATGCCGGAATACCGTGCCAACCGTGTGACCAAGGCTGGTTTGGCCAAGGACCTTGCCCAACAGATCTATCTCGACTATGTACGACAGTCCATCAAGTGCAATAACCTGCTCGAGGAAATGGTGGAAGCGGGAAGGATGTATTTCTTCATCGAGGCTATGTGCCCAAACCTTTCCGATGAAGTGCTGCTCGGCTATTCACCGTCACAACTGCAATGGGCGGAGGAGTTTGAGGGTGATTTGTGGGCGGATATGGTCGGGAGCCAATGCCTCTACAGTTCCGACATGGAGGTGTACCGTACCTTCCTGGCCGACGGACCCTTCACCAACGAGTACAGCCACGACGCTCCCGCCCGTTTGGGCGAGTTCGTCGGACTCCACATCATCCGTTCCTACGTGGAAGCCCATCCTGACTTCAGCCTCCGCGACCTGATGAAGGAACGCGACCTCCAAGGCCTATTCCAGGAGTCGAGATACAAACCGAAAAAGTAACTACAAACTGCGAATGGCTTCGAAAAGCAATTCGTAGGCTTCAAGGGTTGCTTGCCTGATCACATGGCGACGCCCCTTCCCGAAATGGCAGCACTTGGAGATGGTCCCATGCTTGGAGGCTACCCCAATCCAAACCGTGCCCACGGGGTTCTCTGCGGATCCCCCTCCCGGGCCGGCTACGCCTGTGGTGGCTACTCCGAAGTCGGCCTCCATCAACTCACGCGTGCCCATGGCCATCGACTCGACAACCCTGCGGCTCACCACGCCGTCGGCCTCGATGACTTCCTTCGGGACCCCAAGCACCTTGGTCTTGGTCGGGGTGGCATAGGTGACGGCCGCCCCCCGAAACACTTCGGAACTTCCCGGAATCAAGGTGATTAAATGGGCGATGTTGCCCCCTGTGCAACTCTCTGCCGAGGCGAATGTCATGCCCTTGCTTCTCAATAAATCGAACACTTCCCGTTCAATGCTTTTGCTTTTTTGTGTCATGGCTTTTCGATTTGACGCAAAATTACACAATTTTTTCGGAAAAATATTGTGATTTTTTTAATATATATGAAAATTATATATCTTTGTTGCGTAAAAACTATGTTTAAGTTATGTTGGTAAAAACATTTGGATGTGCTATTATCGGTATTAATGCTATAATAGTTACGATAGAAGTGAATTCAGAGAAAGGGATTCAGTTTTTTCTTGTCGGGCTTCCTGACAATGCGGTGAAAGAGAGCCAGCAAAGGATTGTGGCCTCGTTTTCGAATCTGGGGTACAAGTTCCCCCGTAAGCGCCTCACGATCAACATGGCACCCGCCGACATCCGAAAAGTTGGGTCGGCTTACGACTTGCCGCTGGCCATTGCGGTGATGGCAGTTTCGGAACAAGTGGACGGTTCCATGCTTGACCGGTATGTGATCATGGGCGAGCTGTCGCTCGACGGTGCCTTGAACCCCATCCGAGGGGTGCTCTCCATGGCCATCCAAGCCAAACAAGATGGTTTCAAGGGTATTATCATCCCCAAGGAAAACGCAAGGGAAGCTGCTGTGGTGGATGGCCTGGAGGTGATTGGTGCCGAAAGCCTAAAGGAAGTTGTCGATTTCCTGAACGGGGAGCGGATGATCCATCCCGAAGTGATAGATATGGAAAACCTCGCGGTCGAAGATGAATCTATCGCCGATTTCCAAGATGTCAAAGGCCAAGAAAGCCTCAAGAGGGCATTGGAGATAGCCGCCGCAGGCTCCCATAACGTCCTGCTCATCGGAAGTCCAGGCTCAGGCAAGACAATGCTCGCCAAACGACTCCCCAGTATCCTTCCTCCACTCACCTTGGAAGAGGCGCTCGAAACCACCAAGATCCATTCGGTGGCAGGCCTGATGGGGAAAAACAAGACCTTAATCACCACCCGCCCCTTCCGAAGCCCCCACCACTCCATTTCCGATGCCGGTCTCTGCGGCGGAGGTTCTTTCCCTCAGCCCGGTGAGATAAGTTTGGCAAGCAATGGTGTGCTTTTTCTTGACGAAATCCCTGAAATCCAACGACATACATTGGAAATTCTAAGACAACCCATGGAGGATGGGGAAATCACCATCTCACGAGCCAGGATGTCGGTTCGTTTTCCGGCCAACTTCATGTTGGTGGCTGCCATGAACCCTTGCCCCTGCGGCTACTACAACAACCCTGACCGTGAATGCGTATGCAAACCCGGCGAGGTCCAAAAGTACCTGAGCAAGATTTCGGGACCCCTGATGGACCGTATCGACATCCACCTCGAAGTGATGCCGGTGCCATACGAGGATTTGGCGGATTCACGCCGTGGCGAGCCAAGCGCCGAGATTCGCAAAAGGGTGATTCAGGCTAGAAAGATCCAAGAACTTCGTTTCCGGGATTTCCCGAATGTCCATGCCAATGCCCAAATGACCACCAAACTCTTGCAACAATACTGTGTGCTGGACCAGCGCAGCCAGGATGCCTTGCGCAATGCCATGCGTCGGCTGGGCCTCTCGGCACGTGCCTATGACCGCATTTTGAAAGTGGCGCGTACCATCGCCGACCTTGACGGCAGCGAACAAATCAGCCACGACCACCTTTCGGAAGCCATTAATTATAGGAGTCTCGACAGGGATAATTGGGGGTGCTGAGGCTATGCTTTCCGGTCACGGCCAAACAACGCCCCAATCCATTGCCTGTTGAGTCTTGCAATGTCCTGCCGTTTGATGAGCTTCGGACACTCGGCCTCGCAGGCGTAGGTGTTGGTGCAGCTTCCGAACCCCAGTTCGTCCATCTTGGCAACCATTTTCCTCACCCGGTCGGCGGCCTCTACTTTGCCCTGTGGCAGCAAGGCGAGGTGGCTGACCTTGGCGCCGACAAACAACATGGCGCTGGCGTTTTTGCATGCCGCCACGCAGGCGCCGCAGCCGATGCATGACGCGGCATCCATGGCCATGTCGGCCTTGTGTTTCGGGATGGGTACCGTGTTGGCATCCGGCACGCCACCTGTGGTGGTGCTGATATAACCTCCTGCCTGGATGATCTTGTCGAAAGCGGAACGGTCTACCACCAAGTCGCGGATGACAGGGAAGGCTTTGGCACGCCAAGGTTCAATCCAGATGTCGTCGCCATCCTTAAACTTCCGCATGTGGAGCTGGCAGGTGGTGATGCCGTCATCGTTGCCGTGGGGGCGGCCGTTGATATAGAGTCCGCACATGCCACAAATGCCTTCACGACAATCGTTGTCGAAACAAACCGGGTGGGAGATTGGAGAGGTTAGAGGTATGAGGTTAGAGGTGAGAGGTGAACCGGAGAGGAGGCGTTCGTTGAGGATGTCAAGCATTTCCAAGAACGAGCAGTCGGGACTGATGTCATTCATCTTATAGGTCTCGAAGTGGCCCTTGGCGCGGGCGTTTTCTTGCCGCCATATATGGAGTGTGAAGTTCATTTTTTAGAAGTTAGAAGTCAGAAGAAAGAAGTAAGAATTATTTATAGTTTCGATTTGAGATCTTGATATATTCATAAACCAGCGGCTCCTTCTCCATGGTCTCAGGTTGGCCGTGGCCTTGGTATTCCCAGGCGGCCACATACATGAAACGCTCGTCGTTGCGAAGCGTCTCACCGTCCTCGGTCTGGTGCTCGGTGCGGAAATGCCCACCGCACGATTCCTCGCGGTGCAGGGCGTCGCCGATGACGAGTTGGGCCAGCTCGAAATAGTCCTCCAGTCGGTAAGCCTTCTCCAGCTCGGGATTGAACTCGCTGGCGGTTCCAGGAACAAAGACCGATTTCCAAAACTCGTCCTCCAATGAGGAGACCAATTGTTTGGCTTTCGTAAGGCTCTCGGCATTGCGAGCCATGCCGCAGTATTCCCACATGATTTTGCCCAAAGCCTTGTGGAAGTGGTCAACGGTTTTTAGGTGAGAGGTTGGAGGTACAAGGTTAGAGGTGGATAATAGGCGTTCCAAACGTTTCTTGACCTCGTTTTCGGCTGCGTCAAACGCTGGGGTGGTTGAGGAAATTTTGCCCGCGTAGATTTGGTCGGAGAGGTAGTTCTGGATGGTATAGGGCAGGACGAAGTAGCCGTCAGCCAGTCCCTGCATCAAGGCGGAGGCCCCGAGGCGGTTGGCGCCATGGTCGCTGAAATTGGCCTCTCCAATGGCAAACAACCCCGAAATGGTGGTCTGAAGCTCATAATCCACCCAAAGGCCCCCCATGGTGTAGTGGATGGCGGGATAAATCATCATCGGGGTTTCGTAGGGATTCTCGTCAGTGATCTTTTGGTACATCTGGAAAAGGTTGCCGTATTTCTGTTCCACCACGTCGCGGCCCAACCGCTGGATGGCATCGGCAAAGTCGAGGTAGACCGCATAGCCCGTGCCCACCCCGAAACCTGCGTCGCAACGCTCCTTGGCGGCACGGCTGGCCACGTCGCGAGGCACCAGGTTGCCAAAAGCAGGATAGCGGCGTTCCAGATAATAGTCGCGGTTTTCTTCNNTTGCTGTTCATGGCATTGGTGCTGAGGTAGTAAAGGTTGCCATAGCCGCCGGTGGCCAACACTACGGCATGGGCGGCATAGCGTTCCAAGTCGCCGGTGACGAGGTTGCGGACGATGATGCCGCGGGCGCGACCGTCCACCACCACGAGGTCCATCATCTCGCTGCGGGTGTGCAGTTTCACTGTGCCACGGGCAATTTCACGGCTCAAGGCACCGTAGGCACCGAGCAGCAGTTGCTGTCCCGTCTGCCCCTTGGCGTAGAAGGTGCGGCTTACCTGTGCGCCGCCAAACGAGCGGTTGTCCAACAGCCCGCCATAGTCGCGGGCAAAGGGTACGCCTTGCGCCACGCATTGGTCGATGATGGCACCACTGACCTCAGCTAAACGGTAAACGTTGGCCTCACGCGCCCGGTAGTCGCCGCCCTTGATGGTGTCGCGGAAGAGGCGTTCCACGCTGTCGCCGTCGTTTTGGTAGTTCTTGGCTGCATTGATGCCGCCTTGGGCGGCAATGCTATGGGCCCGCCGGGGTGAGTCCTGGATGCAGAAGATGTCGACATTGAAGCCCATGGCACCTAATGAGGCGGCAGCCGAGGCGCCAGCCAGACCGGTTCCCACCACGATGATGTCGAGTTTGCGCTTGTTGGCTGGGTTGACCAGCTTCTGCGAGGCTTTATAGTTGGTCCATTTTTCAGCTAAGGGACCATTAGGTATTTTTGCGTCTAGTTTCATAATCCAAAGTATACTCCGACAACGACGGCGGTAAACATCAAACAAATGATTGTAGCATAGATGACTCCTATAATTTCGATGACTTTGCCGTATTTGTAATTATAGAGCCCTAAGGTTTGGAACATGGCCGCGAAGCCGTGCCGCATGTGAAACCACACAACGACAAAGAAAACCAGATAGCTGATGGCGATGTGGGTCACCTGGAACTTTTCTCTCGCCTGCTCGTAAAAGTTGAGGTTGCCGTCCACTAGCCCGATTTTCACGAAGTAGAAGTCCATGAAATGCAGCAGCAGACAGGCGAGGATGAGGATACCGGTCCACACTTGCAGTTTTGATCCGGTATGCGTCTTCGAGCGTTGCGCCTTGCGGTAGCCTTGGGGGCGCGCCATCTTGTTGGTGATGGCCAGCCAGATGGTCAGGACAATGTGAAGCAGCAAGGCCCCGAACAGGATGATTTCAAAGGCTTTGATGACATAATTGCTGCCCATGAAGTCGCAGAAATCGTTGTACCACCTGCCACCGTCGTTTCGGAGGATGCACAGGTTGGCACTCGCGTGGAACAGTAGGAAGATGCTCAAAAAAACACCCAACAGTGCCACGAGGATCTTCTTTGAAATGGAATGTATTTTAGGTATGTTCATAATCTATCGTCAATTATTTATCTCTAACCTTTAACCTCTAACCTCTAACCTATTTCCCCGCTCCTCCACCAAAATCGTCGTACATGATATTCTCCGGCGCAACTCCGAGGTTGTCGAGCATGTTGACCACGGCGGCGCTCATCGGGCCGGGGCCGCACATGTAGTATTCGATGTCCTCGGGGTTTTTATGGTCTTTAAGATAGGTGTCGTACATCACATTGTGCACAAAGCCAGGCGTATAAGGCACACCTGCCGCATCGGCGGCGGGGTCGGGACGGTCCAAGGCCAAGTGGAAATGGAAGTTGGGGAAGTCTTTCTCCAGCTGACGGAAGTCGTCGAGATAGAAGACCTCGTTCAAGGCGCGGGCACCATAGAAATAATGCATCTCGCGGTCTCTGACATTCAAGGTACGGGTCAGGTGCATGATTTGTGCGCGCAAAGGCGCCATGCCAGCACCTCCACCAACCCAAATCATCTCTGGGAGGTTAGAGGTATTGTGTTCTTTTACGTGGAATTCACCATAAGGCCCTGACATCAGCACTTTGTCGCCAGGTTTCAGCGAGAAGATATAGGACGAGGCGATACCGGGATTGACGTTAATGAATCCTGAGCGGTCTGGCTTGAAGGGAGGGGTAGCGATGCGGACGGTGAGCATGAATACGTCGCCCTCAGCGGGGTAGTTGGCCATCGAGTAGGCTCGCACCGTTGGCTCGGTGTTGACGCAGCGCAGGTCGAACATCTTGAACTTTTCCCAAGCGGGAAGATACTCGGTGCCAATCAGTTCCTTGTCGAAGTCGGCATATTTGAGGTCGAACTTCGGTATCTTGATTTGGGCGTAAGAGCCGGGGATGAAGTCCATATGGACGCCCTCAGGCAGTTGCACCTTGAACTCCTTGATGAAGGTGGCTACGTTGCGGTTGCTGACCACCGTGCACTCGTATTCTTTCACGTCGAGCACCGATTGGGGCACCACAATCTTCAAGTCTTCCTTCACCTTCACCTGGCAGCCCAAACGCCAATGGTCTTGGATCTGTTTCTGGGTGAAGAACCCCGATTCGGTAGGCAAGATGCTGCCGCCGCCTTCCACCACCCGACACTTGCATTGGCCGCAGTTGCCCTTGCCGCCACAAGCCGAAGGGAGAAACACCTTCTGCTCGGCCAATGTGGAGAGAAGCGAGTCGCCTTTGGCGACCTCCATCTCCTTGTCGTTATTAATGATAATCTTGGCCTTGCCGCCGGGCATCAGCTTGGCGCGTACCCAAAGCAGCAGTGCGACGAGCAGCAGCGTGATGCCGAGAAAAACGGCAATGCTAATCAATATGGTGGAGCTGAAGTTCATGTGCCTAAAGTTTGATTCCCATAAACGCCATGAAGGCAATGCCCATCAGGCCAGTGATGATGAAAGAGATCCCCACGCCTTCGAGACCTTTGGGAATCTTGGAGTAACGCAGTTTCTCCCGAATGGCAGCAATGGTGGTGATAGCCAGCAACCAGCCGATACCCGAGCCGAGACCAAACACGGCCGCTTCGCCGACATTGCTGAATCCACGTTCCTGCATGAAGAGCGAACAGCCTAAAATGGCGCAGTTCACGGCAATCAGCGGGAGGAAGATGCCCAAGGCGGAATGGAGCGATGGCGTGAAGGTCTCGATGATCATCTCCAAGATCTGCACGATGGCGGCGATGATGGCGATGAAGAGGATATAGGTGAGGAAACTCAAGTCGAGCGTGGCGAATCTCGGACTGATCCAAGCTAGAGCGCCAGGAGCGAGCAAATATTTGTTGATCAGATAGTTGACCGGGACGGTGATGACCAAAACGAAAGTCACCGCCAGACCTAAGCCTGCGCTGGTCTTGACGGTCTTCGACACCGCCAAATAGGAACACATGCCCAGGAAATAGGCGAAGATCATGTTGTCGACAAAGACCGATTTCAGGAAAAGGTTGAATAGGCTCATTTCGATTCGGTTTTGCTGTTATTGATCCACATGACGATACCGATGACAATCAAAGCCATCGGCGGGAGAATCATCAATCCGTTGTTTTGGTAACCTGCCTCGTAGAACGACTGCGGAACGACTTGATAGCCGAGCAGGGTTCCCGAACCGAGAAGTTCGCGGAAAAAGGCAACTATGATGAGTATCAGGCTGTAACCCAGTCCGTTGCCGAGTCCGTCAAGGAAAGATTCGACAGGCCCGTGTGATAGGGCGAACGCCTCCAGGCGACCCATGATGATGCAGTTGGTGATGATCAGCCCCACATAGACGGACAGTTGCTTGCTGAC
>LXOW01197113.1_pt1 | contig 21321 bp, 15 predicted proteins | sample 1368591 | NCBI WGS metagenome assembly LXOW01 (sample SAMN04884650, study PRJNA319009) | bovine gut metagenome | isolation source: Cow rumen | host: Bos taurus | place: Italy: Legnaro (PD) | collected 2014-07-09
ATTCTGGCCGGAGTTGTCAATGACAGTCCTGTTGACGCAGTTGCTGACCAGTCCCCCGCCGTTCAGAGCAGAGACGAAAACGGTGGCTCCAAGGTCCGAAGGATCGGCAGGGACCATCTTGCCGGCAAGACAGAGATTTTCCACCGTACCGTTCAGATTGGTAATGAGGGGGGTCCTTGCATCCGTCTGGGTAACAGTACAACCGGTTCCGTCGAGGACGGCGCTGAAATTCTTTATGGCGGTCAGGGTTTCGGTGCTGAAGTCGGAAGAAATCACAACCTTGCCTTCCTTGTTCAGCCATTCGGTCTTCCACGCATCTCCTCCGGCATTGCAGGCAGCGGCGAATTCCTCCCAATCATCCGCACTGGTAATCTCCCGGGCTCCGGGAACATACTCGGAAGCGGTGAAGAACACCATTGAACCGGGATTCACGGTAACTCCGGCTTCAGCACCCTCGTAAGGACGCAGCCAGTAGTTGCGTGAAACGTGCTTACCGGCGTCGGTAAGGCGGAAGCAGAAGCCCTTCGGATAGGAGCCTGCAGGAACTGTCACTATGAAACGCTTTCCGTCAGGAGTAAGCTGCACTCCCCCTTCCGGCAGTACCATGCTGACGGTCTTCAAACCTGAGACGCAGGTCAGGGCGCCGTTTGAAGCATCGAGGGTATATGTACCGGCTATGGGCTCCTCGCCGAGAGAAGTCAGGCTGAAACTTGAAACCACGTCAGCGGCTTCGGCATCCCTGAGTGTAATGCAGACGGCACCGCAGAGATTCTTGAGCTGCAGCATGGTCGCAGCGTCGTCGTTCCATCCGTAAAGCATGGCGGCACCGTTGGCGAAGCTGTCCTCGGTATATTCCTGTGAATCGGGAATCTGAATCTGCATGAGGGCATTATCCTCGGAAAAGGACGTCACGGCCGAGGCCGGATAGAACAGGTTAAACGGAGCGGAAATGTTGCGCACCTTGAAGGTGACAGACGTAAGTTTCTCGCCCGCCGCTACGGAAACCGGGGAAGAAGTCACGCCGTTCACGCTGATACAGTCGCCGTCGGACCAGAAAACAGGAAGGGTGGAACCGGACTGGCTCGCCTCAAGCCAGGTCCTGGACAGTTCGCCGCCGGGAGCGGCAACTTCCAGGCTGACCAGGTCAAAGTCAGCCACGGCATTTCCGCCGTCCCTGGTACAGGACACTGCGGCAGCCATGCCTAAAAGCAGGGCCGCACGGAAAAGTTTTTTGATTATCATAAGCAAAACAGTTGTTTTTGTCGTTTCAGTGTTTGCGCGTACTTGGCAACGTCAAATTTACCTTCTAACGCGTGCGGGAAATGAAACATTTGAGCCAATAAACAACAAAATAATAGCACAAAAAAAAGGACGGCCATAAGACCGTCCCCTTTAATCACCTGATTGTCAAGCAATGTTACAGTTCCCTGAATTTGGCCGCTGTAATCCTTTTGGATTTGAGCGTAACCGTCCCGCGGACCTTGTCTATGACCTTGTTGTTTTCCACCATCTCCACAAGTCTTGAAAGCTGGTTACTGTCGGTCATCATATTGTCAACGGCCCCCTTCATCAGATCCTCGGGGAAGTCGTTCATGCCATACATCGCATACTGCATGGAAATGTAGGACTTGGCCGCAGCGCGCAGATCATCCTCCTCAACCTTGAATTCATACTTGCGCATCAAGTATCCGCATACAAGCTGCCACTTGAGGTCCTCAAGAAAACCGGGAAACTGCTTCTCCAGCTCTTCGGGAGTATATTTGTCTTTGTTTGCAGTCTCGAGCCATCTCTTCAGGAAAGCTTCGGGGAGCGCAATCCCGGATTTCTCGACAAGGAATTTCCGGATGTCGGCGGAAAGGCGCCAGGAGGCCTCGTCGGCATACTGGCTCTCCAGGCGGGCAGTGACCTCCTTTTCGATTTCCTCGTCAGTCTTGGCAGGAGCATCCTTCTTCTTGGACCAGAATTCCTTGTAATTTTTGACGGTTTCTTCCTTGGTCTTTGCATCAAGGGTAATCTTGTAGGAAGTCACGCTGTCCTCTGCGCTTACTTCGAAGTTCAGTTCGGGGGCAAGGGCGATGTCGAAGACGAAGGTGAAGGGCGCGCCTTCCTTCCATTCGTTCTCCGGCTGGTTCTCCGACGGCAGCGGCTCGCCGAGCACGCGGAGTTTCTTTTCCTCGATATAACTGTCCAACTGCTCCCCTACCAGACGGTTGAGGATTTCGGACAGCACCTGGTCTCCATAGACCTTCTTGATGAGCGACATCGGAGCCATTCCCTTGCGGAAGCCCTTAAACTCAGACTTGTGCTTCAGTTCCTTGTACCTTTTGTCAAGCGGCTCCGCATAATCCGCCGCCTCGACCACCATACTCAACTCCAGATTGAGATCATCGATTTTCTTTTCTGTGATGTTCATAATAAATATTTAGGTTTGATTTTGTTTTTCGGATAAACCACCCGCTCGTGGAATTCACGGGAGAGCCAGGACTTGATGACTTCCTTGACGGTATCCATATCCTTGATGGAGATTTCGGACTGGGCAAACTGTCCGTCGGCGCTCTTCTCCCCCACCAGTTCCTCGACAAAGGCGGAAATCTCGGCGGGAGAAGAAGCCTTGAGCGTACGCGAAGCCGCCTCCACGGTATCGCAGAGCATCAGGATGACCTGTTCCTTGGTCTTGGGCGGGACACCGGGATAGGTAAAGTCCTCGCGGTAGGCGGGGTCCCCCCCGTCTTTGAGGAACTTCGAGTAGAAATAACGGGTCACGGTCGTGCCGTGGTGGGTCAGGATGAAGTCGATGACCACCTGCGGGAGCGAATGTTCGCGGGCGATCTCCACCCCGTCGGCGACGTGGCGGATGATATCGTGCGAACTCTGTCGCGGGCTGAGACCGTCGTGATATTTGTGTCCCTCCTCCTTGTGCAGCAGGGATTCGTTTTCAATGAAGCAGGCGGGATTCTGGATTTTCCCGATATCGTGGTACATCGCCCCGGCACTCACCAGCAGGGGGTTTGCACCGACGGCCCGGGCCGCCGCCTCCGCCATATTGCGGACCTGTACACTATGATGGAAGGTTCCCGGCGCCTCCCGTTCCAGGCGCCGCAGCAACGGATTGGAGGTATCCACCAGGTCGCGCAACCGCGAATTGGAGACCAGGTTGAAAACCTTCTCGAAGAGATAGATCAGCGGATAGAACATCACCGCCGCCATCGACGAGAAGAAGAACTGGACGAACACGCGCCAGAGCGTCCCTTCCACCAGATCCGACAGCCAGAAGCCGGTAAAGGACAGGGACAGCGCGGCGAAGGTGATTAGCGCCGAAATAAACTGCTTCCACTTACGGTTGTAATAGCGGAAACTGAAGAGCGAAACCGCTCCGGCGAACAGATAAATCACGAAAAGCACCACACCGGACCGCGCAAAGACCAGCAGCGGCAGCAGGCACACCATATAGACGGCGAAAATCAGTTTCTCGCTGAAAAAAGCCTGCAGGTACAGCGCCGCCAGGGTAAAGGGCACGGCAAAGATGTATCGGGGATAATGCTGCTGCACGGCGAGCGTCCCGACCGCCGTCATCAGGAAGACCAGCAGCAGGTAGGTAAAGCGGCTGTCGGCGAAAATGCCGGGATTGGTGTAATAAATCGCAAAGAAAAGAATCACCACCAGCAGGGAGGCGATGATGGCATTGCCCGCCCACTGCCAGGCGATGGGGCCCGAATAAGAGATATTGTTCTCATATTCCGCCTTGTAGGAATCCAGCACCTGTTCCAAATCCTCCGTCACCAGGTCGCCCGTCGAGATGACGACTTTACCGGCATGCACGTAACCGGAGGTGGTGGGGACACCGGCAAGGGCATCCTCGATGGCCAGGGCGGTGGCCTGCTCGTCGAACATCAGGTTCGCGGCCAGTTGCCAGGAATACCCGGCCGCCACCATCATCGAGTCGGCAGGGAGTTTGGGAAGCCGGGCGCAGACAGCGTCAAAGACGGTATTGGCAGCGCTCTTCGGCGTATACAACTCGGCGGTAGGCCGTTTCTCCGCCCGGTTGCCCCGGCGCACGTAGATTACCTCCGGGACCTTCCCCTGCAGATAAGGGACGTAAATGTCCTCCCCCAGCACACCCAGGGCATAGACTTTTTCCGCCTCCTCGAGCAAGACGCGCCGGAGCAGTGAATCGCCGGGGAAACGCAGGGCCTCCAGGTCGCGGAGACCGCGCTTCTGGGCATCCGCGTCCACGGAAAAGACCGGAACGACCTGCTGCACCGCTTCCTCGCGGTCGCGCGCCAGGCGGTCGGATGTTTTCAGAATGGGAAAATCGAAGGGCGCCACCAGCGTTTCGTGCGTCCAGACCATCCCCTTGGCATATTGGTAACTGAAATTGGCGCTGCGGGGCATTGCAAAGACCAGCAGCGCAGCCACGAAGGCCAGCAAAAAGATGACTTTCAGTTTCCTTCTCATTTGAACGGACTTCCCGCCTCCCGGGCGATAAAGGAATAGGTCATACGGTCGGTCAGCCGGGGGAAGAGCCGGTGGAACCATACGGTCAGCCGCCCGAGGGCCGTCAGGGTCACCTGCGAACGGCGATGCAGGACCGCCTTGTACAGCCTTTCGGCACAGGCCTCCGCGCTCATCAGTTTCCCCTCGTCGAGCGGAGTGTCCCCCTGCGGAGAGCCGTCGGCGGTCAGCGCCGCATTCCGCACGTTCGAGGCCGTATAGCCCGGAGCGAACACCAGCACGTTGAGCCCGTCTTTCAGATGCTCGATGCGCAGCGTGTCCAGAAAACCGCGCACCGCGTACTTGGAAGCGGAATAGCCCGTCCTGGCAGGCAGCGCGGAATAGCCGGCGATGGAAATCACGCCCACCAGCGAGCCCTTCCGCTCCAGCAGATACGGGAGCGCCGCCTTGCTGCAGTTCACCGTCCCCCAGAAATTCACGTCCATCAGGGAATGCAGGACCTTCAGGTCCAGGTCCTTGAACATCGCCCGCATGGAAATTCCGGCATTGTTGACCAGCACGTCGATGCCGCCGAAGCGTTCCACGGTCTGCGCCACAAGATTCCGGCAATCCTCCTCGCGGGTCACGTCGCACTGCACGCACAGCACGTTATCGGGATCGGCCACCGAAGGCGCCAGGTCCAGCAGCCGGTCCAGGCTGCGGGCCGCCATCACCACCTTCGCGCCTTTCGCACCGAAGCAGCGGGCGGTCGCCAGCCCGATTCCGGAGCTGGCTCCCGTGACGATGACCACCTTCCCTTTCATCAGTCGATCTTCATCGCGGCGATGTCCTCGCCGTCATATTCGCCGGCGTCGAGTTTGCGGCGGATCTCCTTGAAGGCGTCCAGCGTGTACTTCACATCCTCCATCGTGTGGGCCGCCGTACAGACGATACGGAAAATGATCATACCCTTGGGGATGACGGGATAGATGACGATGGAGCAGAAAATCTTGAAATTCTCGCGCAGGTCTTTCGCCATCTTGGTGGCCTGACCCACTCCGCCCTTGATGTGCACGGGAGTGACGCAGGCCTGGGCCTCGCCGATATCGAAGCCTTCCGCACGGAAACCGTCCTGAATGGCGTGGGTGATGGCCCAGCACTTGGCCCGCAGTTCGTCCCCTTCCGGAGAATCGATGATCTGCATCCGCTTGATATTGCCCAGCACGAGCGGCATCGGAAGGCTCTTCGCGTACATCTGCGAGCGCATATTGAAGCGCAGGTAATTGATGATGGAACGCGGACCCGCGACGAAGCCGCCGATCGAAGCCATGCTCTTCGCAAAGGCGCCGATGTAAAGGTCGATGCCGTCCATCACGCCGAAATGCTCCGAAGTACCGCGGCCGTGCGCACCCAGCAGGCCGAAGCCGTGGGCGTCGTCGATCATGATACGGAACTTGTACTTGGACTTGAGGGCGACGATCTCGTCCAGTTTGCCCAGCGCGCCGGTCATTCCGTACACACCTTCGGTAATGAGCAGCACGCCGCCCCCCTGCGCCTCCGCTTCGGCACAGGCCTTGGCGAGAATCTTGTCGCAGTCCTCCATATTGTTGTGGCGGTACTTGTACTTGCTGCCGATGTGCAGACGGATACCGTCCAGCAGACAGGCGTGGCACTCCGCGTCATAGACGATGACGTCGTGGCGGGAGGTCAGCGCGTCGATGGTGGAGACGATGCCCTGATAACCGAAGTTATAGAGGAAGGCATCCTCCTTCTTCTCGAAATCCGCGAAAATCTTTTCCAGTTGCTCGTGGTAACGGGTGTGGCCGCTCATCATCCGGGCACCCATCGGGTAGGCAAGTCCCCACTGCGCCGCCGCCTCGGCATCCGCCTTGCGGACGGCCGGGTGGTTCGCCAGGCCCAGGTAGTTGTTCAGGCTCCAGTTCAGCACCGGCGTGCCGTTGAAGGTCATATGCGGGCCCAGTTCCCCTTCCAGACGGGGATACATATAATAACCGAAACCCTGCTCGAAATACTGTCCGATAGGACCGCCGCTGTCGCGCGTAATCCTGTCAAAAATATCCAACATCATAGTTTAAGCATCGATATTAGCGTAGTGTGCATTTTCTTCGATAAACTGGCGCCGGGGCGGTACGTCGTCACCCATCAGCATGGAGAAGGTGCGTTCCGCCTGCGCCGCATTTTCGATGGTGATCTGGCGGAGGCGCCGGCGGGCGGGATCCATCGTCGTCTCCCACAACTGCTCCTCGCTCATTTCACCCAGACCCTTGTAGCGCTGGATGGTGTAGCCCTTGTCGGAACCCTTGCCAAGTTTGAGGGCGGCTTCCTCGCGCTGTTCCTCGGTCCAGCAGTAGATTTCCTCCTTGCCCTTCTTGACCAGATAGAGCGGCGGCGTAGCCAGATACACATAGCCGTTCTTGATGAGGTCGAACATATAGCGGAAGAAGAAGGTCAGGATAAGGCAGGCGATATGGCTGCCGTCCACGTCGGCATCGGTCATGATGACCACCTTGTGATAGCGCAGACGGGAAAGGTCCATATGCTTCTCGCCGGTCTCGTCCTCCTGGGCCACGCGCACGCCGAGGGCGGTGTAGATGTTCTGGATTTCCTGGCTGTCGAAGGCACGGCCGTCCGCCGCCTTTTCCACGTTCAGGATCTTACCGCGGAGCGGCAGGATGGCCTGGATGCGACGGTCGCGGCCCTGCTTGGCCGTACCGCCTGCGGAATCACCCTCCACGAGGAAGATTTCGCACTTTTCGGGATCGTTCTCGGAGCAGTCGGCGAGTTTGCCGGGCATGCCGGCGCCGGTCATCACGGTCTTGCGCTGCACCATTTCCCGCGCCTTGCGGGCGGCGGCGCGTGCCGTCGCGGCGAGCACGATCTTATCGATGATGAGTTTCGCCTCCTTGGGATGCTCCTCCAGATAGGCGTCCATCGCCGCGGCCGTAGCCTGGGATACGGCGGAGGTAACCTCCGTGTTGCCGAGTTTGGTCTTGGTCTGGCCCTCGAACTGCGGTTCGCTCACCTTCACGGAAATGACGGCGGTCAGGCCCTCGCGGAAGTCCTCGGGCGCCAGGTCCACCTTGGCTTTCTCCAGCAGTTTGTTGCGGTCCGCATAGTTCTTCAGCGAACGCGACAGGCCCATCTTGAAGCCCTGCAGGTGCGTACCGCCTTCTATCGTGTTGATATTATTGACATAGGAGTAAATCTTCTCCGTATAGCCCGTATTGTACTGGAGGGCGATATCGATGGGGATGATCTTTTCCGAATCGATGCAGACGGCGTCCGGAATGAGTTTCTGCGCACCGGCGTCCAGATAGGTGATGAATTCCTTGAGGCCTTCCTCGGAGAAAAAGACTTCGGAGCGGAAGACCTGCTTGCCCGTGGGCTTGGAATCGCCGTTCTCGTCCGTCTTGTATTCATCCACCACCTCGCGCTCGTCGGTCAGGGTGATGCGGATGCCCTTGTTGAGGAAGGACAGTTCGCGCAGGCGGGCGGCCAGCGTATCATACTTATAGACGATGGTCTGCGTAAAGATGGTGGCGTCCGGGTGGAAGGTAATGATGGTTCCGGTATCGTCGCAAGTGCCTTTCACCTCCACCGGCGTGATGGGCTTGCCCATCGAATAGCGCTGCACGAAAATCTGTCCCTCGCGGTGCACTTCGGCTTCCAGCAGGTCGGAAAGCGCGTTGACGCAGGAGACACCCACGCCGTGCAGACCGCCCGACACCTTGTAACTGTTCTTGCTGAACTTACCGCCGGCGTGCAGAACCGTCAGCACCACTTCCAACGCGGAACGGTGCTCCTTGGGATGCATTCCCGTCGGGATACCGCGGCCGTTGTCCTTCACCCGGATGGAATTGTCGGGGAGGATGGTGACGTCGATGGTGTCGCAAAAGCCGCCCATCGCCTCGTCGATACTGTTGTCCACGACCTCATACACCAGGTGGTGAAGACCCCGCTCGGAGATGTCGCCGATGTACATCGACGGGCGCTTGCGCACCGCCTCCAGGCCTTCCAATACCTGAATACTACCTGCGGAATACTGTTCTTCCGCCAATTTCATTTCTTCTTTCTCTATCATATTACAAAATCAAAGTCAAACCAAGGGTAAAACTGCGGCCGTTCTCCACATAGTACGGCGAATATTTGCGCAAATCGCTGCCCAGCAGGTTGCCGGCCTGGAAACGGAGGCCCCAGGCGGGGGTCAGCCGGTATTCGAGCATCAGGCCGAGGTCCGCCCAGCCGGGAATGCGGATGTCCTTCGATCCGTAGACACCGGACATCGTCGTGGACCTGGCGGTCTCCCCCTCGAACCAGACGCCGGCATAGACGCGCTTGCGATAATTATACACGGCACGCAGGCTGCCGGAAAACATCGGCGGCGCCAGCGCTTCCGTGCTGATCTTCTCCGTCAGTTGCCGGAATTCCAGGCCGCCGTCGACATCCAGCCAGTCCGCATCCCAGTTCATTTTCAGGGACAGATAACCTTCCGCCGCCGTCGTATAGACGATGCCGGGAATGCCGACACCGCCGTTCAGGAAACCGGCATACCAGTCCATCGCCGACGCGAAGGGACGATGCACGTAACGCGCATAGCCGCCGCGAAGCGAGTAATGGAAGTGCTTGCCGATACCGCCTTGCAGACCGGCATAAGCGTCGATGGTCTTGGCCGTGCATTCAGGAAGCGCCCAGGAAGTGTTGTAGTGCGGATCCCAGCGCTTGAAGTCGATGTAACGGGGAGCGTCGTAACCGCCGTCCGCACCGGCAAAAAGCCGGAGGGAAGCCGCAGGGACATTGAACGCCGCCTCGCAGGACGGGAACACCCGGAATTTGCCGGAATCCCCCTTGTAATTGAGCGCATAGCCCAGGCGAAGGCCCAGGCGGAAGTCCCAGTTGCCGTAATACAGCATCCCGTACGGGGTCAGGTCGAAGTGCATCCGACAGCCCCCGGCAGCCGATCCGGCGTAGAACTCCATATCGGCGAGCATATCCACGTACACGAAGTAGCGGCGCTTGAACTGTGCGGTGAAACTGCCGCTTGCCGTGACGGAATTGACGTGCTGGTACAGCCCGGCGCCGAGGTCGTCATAACCGTAGCGGTAATCCACGCCCGCCTTCCAGGGGAAGGGCAGGTCCTCGTGGCCCGTCAGGTCCATCTTCACGGCCCCGGAATGGAAGCCCGGCTCCGTATCGGCGAAAATCCCGTCATAGCCCGCCTTCGCGGAAAAATCCATTTTCTTGAAGCGGACGGCCGTCGAAGCGCCGAGCGATTCGGAGAAGACATAGCCCTTACGGTCCGTTCCGAGCGGCAGCAGGTCCGCGCCGAGATTCCGCCAATTGCCGTAATATCCGTCAAAATCGTTATAGACATTGACGCTGTAGCGGGCGCTGTCCACAGGCGTCCAGAGCGCGTGCAGCGAGGGATGGAGGGTCCAGCCGGCATCGGCACGCAGATAAAAACGCTTCGCCCCCATCGCGGAAGCCTGCGGCTGCAGTTTCACCAGATAGGGCTTGAACTCGTACGCGCCCTTGTAGGGAGTCTTGAAGGAACTGTAATCGAAGCGGTAGTCGAAATGCGTCACGGAATCGGGGACCGCGACCGGCTGTTCCGCCTTCAGCATCGTCCCTGCGGAGGACACATAGGTATTGGTCACCTCCACCTTCTGGTCGAGGTTCTGGGCAAAAGCCTCCGTAAAGGCAAAGAGCAGTGCGATGGCAAAAATGACTTTTTTCATCTCCCTTTCCTCCTACAATGCGGCGAGTTTGCGCTTCACCATTTCCCGCAGTCCGTCTTCGGGGCCGGACTCGTACCCTTCGAGTATGCTTTCATAGATGGCCTTGGCAAAATCGTTCTTGCCCTGGGCGACGAAGGTGTCCCCCAGCACGATGTAGGCCCGCGCCAGCCAGTAACTCTGGTCCGGAGCCTGTTCCGCAAAGGCATAGACCTCGTCGGCGATGCCGTCGAAGCGACCGCTGTCGTAACGGTCCTGGATCAGCAGGTACTTGGCTTCCGCCCCCTGCACGGTCGCAGGCGCCTTGGCCAGTTCTTCGAGCAGGGCAAAGGCTTCCGCGCGGCGTTCCAGCGCCAGCAGCGATTTCGCCTTGATATAATTCAACTCGCGGACGCCCGCGGCATCGGCCTTGCCCGCGTCGAGCGCCGTCTGCGCATCGGCGACTGCAGCGCTCCAGTTCCTGTCCCTGTACGCCGAACGGGCCATACCCAACTGCGCGAGGGTCTTGTTCTCCGGGAAGCGCGAATGCTGCAGCAGATCGGAATAGACGCCATAGGCATCGCCGAAGCGTTCCATCGAGAACAGCAGCGCGGCATAATTGACCCGGGCATTCTCCGCGAAGGAGGCCTCGGGAGCCTGCGCCAACGCTTTGGCATATGCGTCGCACGCCTCCTCGGTCAGCCCCAGTTGCCGCTGGCTTTCCGCGATATAGAAGAGCGCCTGGGGAGCCTGCGCCGCCCCCGGCCACTCGTCCAGATACTTCTGGAACAGGGCGATGGACTGCGCGTAATTGCCGTTCAGGAAAACCTGCTCGGCGGTATTGAAATACATCTGCGCCTTATCCACTTCCTCGGCGGCGATTTTTTCTTTCTCGACGAATTCCAGATATTTCTCCGGCTGCTTGCGGGCCCGGTAGATGGACTCGACGGCCATCAGGGCGCTTTCGGAATACTCTGTTCCCGGGAAAGCGCGGACCACGGCACGATAGTGCTCGATGGCTTTCAGGTCGTCCCCCGCATTGCGGCAGGCCATTCCCAGGCCGAGCCGGCCCTTCGCCACGAACAGGCTGTCGCGGGTCTGCGCACAAAGTTTCTCAAAAGCCTGCTGTGCCTCGGCATAGCGCCCGAGGTCGCTCCAGGTAGAAGCCAGTTCATAAAGCGCATCGCTGTAGAGCGGCGCATCGGCAGGCGCATTCAGCACCGGAGAAAGCACCGTGGCCTTCATCATCTTCTCCCCCAGCAGGCCGTAGGAAAGGCCCTCGCGGTAGTAGGGGTAGATTTTCCCGGGAGCGCCGTATTCATCCTGCACCTTCCGGTAGGAACCGGCGGCGGCGCGATAGTCTTTCAGGGCGAAGTCGCAGTCCGCCCGCTTGGTCAGCGCATCCTCACGGTAGTCGGCGCGACGGTCGGCGGCATAGTCATCCAGCCATTTCTCCGCCTGCTTCCAGTTCCCCTGGCGCAGGTAGCAATAGGCGATGTCATAGGCCAGCCTGCGGCCTTCCGGGGTGCCCGCGAGCGCCGAGCTGTTATAGAGTTGGGCGAACTGGGTACGGGCCGCTTCCTCATCGCCGCCGCGGTAGAGCGCTTCCGCCATCCAATAGCGCGAAAGTTGCCCCAGACGGTCGCCGGCAGGCAGGTAGTAGGAAGCCGCCTTGTAGTAGGAAGCCGCCTGCCGCCAGGAGCCGCTGCCCGACAGTTGGGCGGCCCGCAGGAAATTGGCCTTGACGTAGTTGCGCTGCATCTCCGGGCTCAATTCGTCGATATTGTCATAGGCACGGATGGCTCCCTCGTAGTCTTTCTCCACCAGCGCGGCAAGGGCCATATAGGAATAAATCTGCTCCCCGCGCACGGCGGTGCCGTATTCCTTGATGTAACTGCCGAAGCCCTCGGTGCTCTTGTTGAGGTCGAAGGAGAGTTTGGCGTAGTTGAACCAGGCGTCTTCCCGGATGTCCGGGCGCCAGGCAGGCTGTGCGGCCGCCTTGTAATGCTCCAGCGCCTCCACGTTGTTGCGCAGCGCCACGCAGGCCGCGGCCATGTTGTACTCGGCAATCTGTCCCAGGGAATCCGTACGGTCCGTCATATTCTTGTAGTTCTCCAGCGCACCCTTGTAGTCGTGCGAAGCAAAGAGGACGGAACCCGCATAGAACCAGTCCGAACGGGTCATGTCGGTCGAACTGCTGATGTATTCGTCGAAATAGCCGCGGGCCGCGCTGTCCTCGCCCAGCACCAGCATCGACTCGGAGAGCATGCGCGCCAGGTGGGCACGGCGTTCGCCGGAAGCGGCAGCGTACATCGCCGGGCCTTCCTTCGCGACATATGCGTAATTCCCTTCCAGAAATTCGCATTCCAGCACATAATAGGCGGCGATATCGGCGAAGCGGGGGTCAACCGCCGCCTCCGTGAACATTCCCTTTGCGCAGGAAAAATCCTTGTCCATATAGGCCATCAGGCCGAGCAGGAAACGCGCTTCGGCGGTATAGGCGGAAACGGGACGCTGCTCCAGCGCCTCCAGACTGCGCTTCGCCGCGGGATAATCCCCCAGCGCATACGCGCAATAGCCCTTTTTGAAAATCAGTTCGGGAACGTTCGGCTCGCCGATGTCTTTCGGGTCCACCTTGTCAAACTCGGCACCGGCCTGGGCGTAACGGCCCCGGTCGAAGAGAATCAGCGCGTGACGGAAGCCGATTTCGGAATCGAAGGCGGAGACGGGATAGTCCCGGCGGAAGTCGAAAAGCATCGCGGGATAATCCGAGGCCTGGCTGCGGATGGCGCAGAGCAGGGCATACGCACGGGTGCGGGGGCTTTCGGGGGCTTGCTCGAAAAGAAGCCTCGCCTGCGAATAGAAGCCCTGGCGATATAGGTTCAGCGCCTCCCGCTCCCCCTTCAAGGGGCCTGCCCCCAGAGACAGGGTGCAGAGCAGGAAAAGCAGCGAAAGAATCGTGGTCCGGATACGCATTTTCAAACGATTTTCAAATCTTACAAATTTACAAAAAGATTTTCAATCTTTCAATGATTTCCAAGGGATTTTTTGCGCCCGTTTTCCAGGCAGCAATCCGCCAGCGGACAGGCCTCGCATTGCGGCTTGCGGGCCGTGCAGACATAGCGTCCGTGCAGGATGAGCCAATGATGCGCGACGGGACGGAGTTCAGCGGGAATATGCCGTTCCAGGTCACGCTCCACGGCCTCCGGGGTACGCCCCTGCGACAGTCCCAGCCGGTGGGCGACCCGGAACACGTGGGTATCCACGGCGATGACCGGCTCCCCGTGCACGATGGAAGCCACGACGTTCGCCGTCTTCCGGCCCACGCCCGGCAGGCGCATCAGTTCTTCCACGGAGGCAGGCACCTCGCCGCCGTGACGTTCGACGACCATTTTCGCCATTTCCACAAGGTGAGCCGCCTTGCTGTTGGGATAGGAAATGCTGCGGACCAGTTCCCGCACCTCCTCCACGTCGGCGGCGGCAAGCCGCTGCATATCGGGATAGCGCCGGAACAGCGCAGGCGTGGTCAGGTTCACGCGCTTGTCCGTACACTGGGCGGAAAGCATCACCGCCACGAGCAGTTCGTAGGGATTGCGAAAGTCCAGTTCAGACTGTGCCACGGGCACATTCCGGGTAAAGTAGTCGAGAACCGCGGCGTATCGCTCAGAAATCCTCATCTCCGATACGCAAAAGATCGTCCCCTCCGATTTCCCGGCAACGCTCCCCCTCGCAGACGAAAACACGGCCCGGATAGCGCTGCACGATGGACTTGTTGTGCGTCACCATCACGATGGCGGTATTGTTTTCGATATTGATGCGGCGGAGCAGTTGCAGGATGCCTTCGGCGGTTTCTTCGTCGAGGTTGCCCGTCGGCTCGTCGGCAATCAGCAGGTCCGGGGAATTGAGCAGCGCCCGCGCAATCGCAATACGCTGCTGCTCGCCACCGGAAAGCTGATGCGGCATACGGTGCGCCTTGGTCTCCATCCCCACGCCTTTGAGCACTTCGCTGATGCGGCGGTCGATCCGGGCGGAATCGCGCCAGCCCGTCGCCCGCAGCACGAAGGCCAGATTGTCCTTGACGCTGCGGTCCATCAGCAACTGGAAGTCCTGGAACACCACGCCCACCTTCCGGCGGAGATACGGGATGTCGCGCTTGCGGATTTTCTGCAGCGGATAGCCGCAGACCTCCCCCGTACCTCCGTCCAGGCGGTTTTCGGCCATCATCGTGCGGATGATCGAGGTTTTCCCCGTTCCTACGCGGCCGATGATGTACACCAGTTCTCCGGGCAGGATGGTCATATCCAGCCCATACACGACGGCCATCTCCCCGTTCATTACGGTGGCGTCGCGGAAAATAACGAGCGGGCTGCGTTCCACTAGGCGGCGAACTGGGCTTTCAGCGCCGCAATCTTGGCATCGGCGTCATCGCCGCAGGCACTGAAATAGAACTTGATCTTCGGCTCGGTGCCGGAAGGACGCACGGACACGACATCGCCGGCCGCATCGAAGAACTGCAGCACGTTGGATTTGGGCTGGCCGGTCTTCTCGGGCTCGAGATAGTCGATAACCTGCGTGACGGGAGAGCCGCAGAGCGCTGCCGGCGGGTNNGCCGGCGGGTTCGAGCGAAGGTCCGCCATAATGGCCTGGATTTCCTGCGCACCGCTGATGCCCTTGCGGACCAGCGACACCAGCCCTTCCTTGCGATAGCCGAATTCGCGGTAGATTTTCTGCATCAACTGCCAGAGCGTCAACCCCTGGTCGGCGGCCCACGCGGCGCATTCGGCAATCATCATGCAACTGACCTGCGCATCCTTGTCCCGGACAAATTCACCGATGTTGAAGCCGTAACTTTCCTCGCCGCCGCAGATGAACTGCCCCTTGCCTTCGAGGCGCTTCACCACCTCGGCGATATACTTGAAGCCCGTCAGCACGTTATAGACCGGCACGTCGAAGCGTTTGCAGATGTCGGTGATCAGTTCGGTGGTGACGATGGTCTTGACGACATAGCCGCCCTTGCCGAGTTTTCCCAGTTCAGACCAGCGGGTCAGCGCGTAATAGGTCAGCATCGACGCGGTCTGGTTGCCGTTCATCAGCACCATCTTGCCGCTGTCGTCGCGTACGGCGATGCCCATACGGTCCGCGTCGGGGTCGGTCGCCAGCACCAGGTCGGCGCCGGTTTCCTCCGCCTTCGCGATGGCCAGTTCCAGCGCGGCCGGTTCCTCCGGGTTGGGAGAGACGACCGTCGGGAAGTTGCCGTCGCTGATATCCTGCTCCGGCACGTGGATGACGTTCTCGAAGCCCAGGCGGGAGAGGATTTCCGGAACGAGCCGCACACCGCAGCCGTGGAGCGGCGTATAGACGATTTTAAGGCCGTTATGACGGGCGACGCTCTCCGGGCTCAGCGAGAGGGAAAGCAGGTCGGAAAGATAACTGTCATCCATTTCCTTGCCCAGCGAGCGCATCTCGCCGCAGAGGACGTCCGCCTTGAATTTCACCTGGGAAGGATCGGTGATCTTGGCCACTTCCGCCACGATTTCCTTGTCCACGGGCGAGGTGACCTGTCCGCCGTCGGACCAGGAGACCTTGTAGCCGTTGTATTCCTTGGGATTGTGGGAAGCGGTAATCATGATGCCGGCCACGGCTCCGGTCTTGCGGATGGCGTAACTCATCTCCGGCGTAGGACGGATATTGTCGAAGATATCCACGTCGATTCCGTTGGCGCACATCACGTCCGCGGCGATGCGGGCAAATTCCTTGCTGTTGTTCCGGCTGTCGTACGAAATCACCACGGAGAGCCTCTCCCCCTTCACGTGACCGAGGATGTAGTTTGCCAGGCCCTGCGTCGCCATCCCCACCGTGTACTTGTTCATCCGGTTGGTGCCCACGCCCATAATGCCGCGCAGGCCACCGGTGCCGAATTCCAGGTTCTTATAGAAGGCATCTTCCAAGCCGGCGGGGTCCTCCGATTTGAGGGCCAGGATCTGCATCTTGGTGTGCTGGTCGAAATCACCGTCGAGCCAGCTTTGCGCGATTTTTTCGTACTCTTTCATAGTTTGGTTTTTAATCTTTCAAATATAAGGATTTTTTATTGAAATTTCAAAGGAAATTTTTTAATCTTGCAGCCGCGATGAAAAAGGGCTTTGCAGAGATTCTGGAAAAGGAGAAGATGCGGCTGGCAAGGAAGGCGGAAGCCAAGTTGCCGACGCTGTGCGGCGCATTGGAAATCCCCTCTGCGCTGGCCCTGGAGCAATGCTCTTCCGAGTTGACCGCCGCCTACAAGGCGGACGTGGCGCTACGCTTCTGCGGCAGGACGGCCATCGCGGACCTGACCGGCGGCCTGGGCGTCGACTGCCTGGCCTTCGCGAAGCGTTTCGACCGTGTCCTTTACAATGAAATGAATCCCGCCTTGGGCGAGGCCGTCGCGCGGAATTTTACCGCCCTCGGCGCCGGGAACATCCGCTGCTGCGCGTTCGAAATCAAAAGCGGCCCGGAACCCTGGAAGGAGACCGTCGCCGCCTTTGCCCCGGACCTGCTTTATCTCGACCCCGCCCGCCGGAGCGCATCGGGCGCCAAAGTCTTCCGCCTGCAGGATTGCAGCCCCGACATCGCCGCGCTTCTGCCGGAATTGGAAGGACTTTGCCCCCGCATACTGCTCAAGCTGTCGCCGATGGCGGACATCAGCGCCCTGCTCGCCTGGGCGGAAGGGCGCGTCCAGGAGTTGCATATCGTAGAAAAGGATGGAGAGTGCAAGGAACTGCTCCTGCTGCTGGATGCCTCCCGGCGCACGGAAGAGCCCCTGATTCGGGTGGCCGTGCCCGCGACGGAGGCCGCTTTCGATTTCCGGCCTGCGGAAGAACGGGATGCCTCCCAGCGGCTGGCGGGCGGCGACTTCCCCTTCCTATTCGAGCCCGGACCGGCGCTGATGAAAGCCGGAGCCTTCAAACTGCTCTGTACGCGCTATCCCCTGGCAGCCCTCTCCCCTTCCGTGCATCTCTATGCGGCGGAGGAAGCCGTCGGCGCGTTGTCAGCGCTCGGGAAATGGTTTTCCGTGACGGAAGTACTGCCTTTCGGCAAGGAGGGCTTCAAAGCCGCCGGAACGCGGTATCCGAAGGCCGAAGTGTCCGCGCGGGGCCTTCCGATGCGCTCCGAAGAATTGCGCCGGCGATGCGGCTGCACCGGCGGCGGGAATCAGCATCTCTTCGGTGTGGAAACCTCAGCGGGAAGACGCCTGCTCGTCTGCGAGCGCACGCAGGCCCAGGACCAGACGGTCCAGTCCCTCGCTTAACAGCGCGCGCGAGGTGGCGAGATTCACCCGCACAAAGCCGTCCGTGCCATACATCGCCCCGGCGTTCACCCAGACTTTTTCGCGCGCGAGCAGTGCATTCTCGATTTCTTCCGAGCGCATTTTCAGGCAGCGGCAGTCCACCCAGTCAAGGTAAGTCCCCTCCAGGGCAAACACGGGAAATTCCGGAAGTTCCATTGCAAAGCGTTCCCGCAGCAGCGTATCGTTCTCCCATATATAGGCATTGAGCGCCTCCAGCCAGGCCGCCCCCTCGTCGGAATAGGCCGCCTCGCCCGCCACGGGGCCGAAAGGGTTCACGTCGCAAATCTCATTGATATTGATGGCGCGGTCGATGGCCTTGCGCCTGTCGGCACTGTCCGTCACGATGCCCGCCATCTGCAGGCCGGCGATGTTGAAGGATTTGCTCGGCGAGAGCAGCGTCACGGTATTCTCCGGGTCCACGCTGCCCATCGGCACATACCGGAGGCCGGGGCGCACGATTTCGCAGTGGATTTCGTCGCTGACGACCAGCGTCCCCGTCCTGCGCGCGATGTCCGCCACGCGCTCCAGTTCCGCCCGCGTCCATACCCGCCCGGCGGGATTGTGGGGATTGCAAAGCAGGAGGACAGCGGCCCGGGGGTCGGCGCATCGGCGTTCGATATCCTCGAAATCAAAGGCATACGAAGGGCCGGGAACTTCCCGCAGCGGACTGCAGGAGGCTTCGCAGCCGTTATTGCGTATCGACGAGAAAAAACAGTTGTACACCGGCGTCGCCATCACCACCTTGTCCCCGGGCCGGGTGAGCGCCTTGATGACCGCGGAAAGCGCCGGGACCACGCCGGTGGTGTAGAGCAGCGATTCCGGGGCAAAGGGCCAGCCGTGCCGCTGCGAAAACCAGCGCGCCACACATTCGTACCAGCTCCGGGGCACCGCTACATAGCCGAACACCCCGTGCGCCACACGCTTTTCCAGTGCCCTGCGGATACAGGGGGCCGCAGGAAAATCCATATCCGCCACCCAGAGCGGGATTACGTCGCCCTCCACCTTTACCGGCGGCTGCGCATCCCATTTCACACAGGAACTCCCCTTCCGGGTAACGAGCGTATCAAACAAAGGGTTCATCGCGTCTCGATTTTACAGTTTCCGGGCGCCTTGAGGTTTTCGTCGATGATGATTTCCCCGATGCTTTCCGCCCTGATGGAGCCCGTCCTGGGGTTCTTGACCGAAGGGATGGAGCCCCGGACAGTCGCACGCACCGATGAATATTCGAAGGCAAGGTCGGCGTCCGGACCGAAGGTACAGTCCTCCAGCACCAGGTCCTCCGCATAGCAGAGAGGCTGGGTGCCGGTGATGTGGCAGCGCACCAGGCGCAGTCCCCTGGAGTGCCAGCCCAGGTATTCGCCGTTGATTTCGGAATCATATACGCTGACGTTTTCGGTCTCCCAGAAGGCGTCCTTGGTGTTCAGCAGGGAATCGCGGATTTCTATGTCGCGGGCCCACTGGAACGAGTAATTGCCGTTCAGGGTGAAGTTCTTGACCTTTACCCCTTTACAGTGCATAAAGATATAATCGCCGCCATCGGCCTGCACCTCGTCCAGTTCGATGTCCCGGCAGCGCCAGAAGGTCTCTGCGGCGTGGGTGAAACGGACGTCCCGGAGCCTTGCTCCCTGAAATTCCCGGAACATCTTCGGCGCCTCCACCCGGCAGTCCTGCATCTGCAGGCCGGAGGAATACCAGAGCGCCGCGCGCGCACCTTCCGTAAAGAGGCTGTCCTTTACGCTGAATCCATGACAGCACCAGAGCGGATACTTGCCCTCGAAACGGCAGCCCTCCACTTCGATACGGGCCGTCTCCTTCAGGGCCGACTCCCCGGCGTGGATGGTCACGCCTTCCAGGCGCAGACCGCGCCGCGCATAGAGGGGCCGCTCCCCTCCAAATTCCTGGTTTTTAATTACTTCCATAGCATTTATTCAACAAAAAAAGCTATTCCCGTATGGAGGAATAGCGGTTCCGGACCGGCACACACCGGACGGGAAAAACAGAAACTACCAGCGTTCCTCGGAGGAGACGGTGAGTTTCTTGCGTCCGTGACGACGGCGGGCGGCAAGCACCCGGCGGCCGTTGGCGGAACTCATACGCTCGCGGAATCCGTGCTTGTTGACCCGCTTGCGGTTGGAAGGTTGATAAGTCCGTTTCATTGTATCTGTGTTTTATTTTTCCGAAATTGGGAGTGCAAAGGTAAACAATTCAAATCGCAAATACAAATTTTCTTGACAATCTTCCAAAACTTATAACATTCTCTCGTGCATATAGTCCTGGTAATTCCCCAGAATCTGCTCGATATGAATGACTTCCGGACAAGAATCTCAGGAAACTCCGCAGCCGGAATATACGGTCTCCGGCAACTACAATCGGGACGCTGCGGGGGGCTCTGGCCCTCCTCGCGCCCCACTGTTGCCTTGGTCNNGGCGGGAACACGGAAAAACGGCCAAAATCGTGGGCGCGGCGTGCTGGTAGCACGCGGGAACACGGAAAAACGCCCAAAATCGAGGGTACGGCGTGCTGGTAGCACGCGGGGCCACGGAAAAACGCCCAAAATCGGTGTTCCGGCGTGCTGGCAGCACGCGGAACAAGGAAATAGAGAGTGGCGGAGATGCCGCTGCCGGCGAGGAGTGAGCGGAGCGAACGGAGTTCCGACGGGTGCAGCACCCGAAGCAACCGAGGAAACGGCAGCGGCCCTCTAGATCTCAATTACAAATTTTCCGGCGAAATATTCATCATCCAGCCATTCGCGGATGTCCCAGATGCGAACGGAGGAGGCGGGACGGCGGGATTTCCGCAGGTAATCAGCGATTTCCGAGTGGACGTCGCCGCCCTTCAGACAGATGAGGCCCTGCGTATACAGCCGTGACGACCAGCCCCACAGCACATCCAGGGGCGCAACGGCACGGGAGACCACCCAGTCGTACTTTTCGGTCAGCGTCTCCGCCCGGGCATTCACGCATTCCACGTTCTGCAGTCCGAGTTCCGAAGCCACGGCCGAGGCCACCTTGATTTTTTTGCCTACCGAATCCACGAGGGTGAAACGGACGGAAGGAAAATCCACCGCCAGCGGGATTCCCGGAAAACCGCCGCCGGTCCCCAGGTCCAGCACCTTCACTCCCCCGGCCTGCCAGGCGGCATACACTTCCGGCCGGGCCCTGCGCAGATACTCCGCGATACACAGCGAATGGCGGATATGGTGCTCCTCCACATTGTCGATGTCCTTGCGGGAAATCACATTGATGCGGGCATTCCACTCCCGGTATAGCGCGGACATCCGCCCGTAAAGTTCAGTCTTCATCGCCGGCCTCCTTCATTTGTTCGATCAGCGCCTTGGCCCTGCGGATACGGGTCCGCACGGTATTCAGTTCCAGGCCCATTTCCTCGGCGATTTCCTGGTATTGCAGGCCGTCCACCAGCCGGCGGCGGGCCACTTCCCGGTACAATTCCGGCAGCCCGTCGATACAGGCCTGCTTCTTCGCGTCGTCCTCGTCGCGGATGATGCTTTCAATGGGCGATGGCGCCTCGCTGCCCAGGCCCTCCACCTTCGTGGACGCGGTGGCATCGTCGATGCGGACATACTTGCTGCGCAGGCGGATTTCCTGCTCCAGCGTGTCCAGGGCCGTATTGTGGGCGATGGTCTTGAGCCAGGTGAAGAAGCGGCTCTTCCCGCTGTCGAAACTGTCGATCTGCCGGAACGCCTTCTCGAAACTGCGGGAGCAGATGTCGTCCAGATAAAAGTCGTCCAGGTTCCGGATGAGGCTGCGCAGGTAGGTTTTCAGGGACTCCGCGTGGGTATCCCAGAGCCTGTCTCTTATACACATCTGACGCTGC
>LXOW01242991.1_pt1 | contig 21309 bp, 18 predicted proteins | sample 1368591 | NCBI WGS metagenome assembly LXOW01 (sample SAMN04884650, study PRJNA319009) | bovine gut metagenome | isolation source: Cow rumen | host: Bos taurus | place: Italy: Legnaro (PD) | collected 2014-07-09
CCATATACGTAATCGGCAGATGAGACCAATTCTCCACGTCATAAAAATCGACATAATGTTGGCCATCCATATCGCTGTTTAACTGCACATATTTCGGCACACCGTTAAAGCACATGAATTTATAATCATAAAGGGGCGTATACTCTATAAACTTTTCCACCACGATACGCGGCTGAATATTTTTATAATTCCACTCTCTTCCGAAAACGAAGGTGTTTAAGTGAAGCCATAAATCTATGGTTTTGACGGCGTATTTCCGGTCGAGTTTGCTTTTCTCTTTACAAATCAGATTCCAACCGCTCCCGTGGGTAGCCTTTGCCGCAAACCGATCAGGGAGAGCATCAAAATCAATGTCACTTGCCCTGTTGTAAACACCAAGAACCGTATTGCCCAAATAACCGAAACCAATTTCGTCTAAATACCCGTGGATCTCATATTTATCGGAACATCTTTCCATAACCGGATCACGATAAAACAGTTTGAGCCATTGTAACTTTTCACAAAGTGTTTTCGGGTGAACCAAATCAATTTCCCGACCATAACGCTTTCGATATGTTTTTTGGATATGTTTTAAATCGCTGACAAAGGTAAGTTCATACTTTTCCCGAAGAACCCGGATTTTATTGAATACAAACTGCCCCCGTTCAGAACGAAAAAGCACTTTTTTTATTGTATCTTTGATTGACATATCCAAAAACTCCACATCAAAACTATTCCGTGAATCAAGTCGGTTTATAAGTTTTCCTTATACCACTGGATCGCCGCCGCAATGCCACGGTCAAAACTCCAATCGGGATCATAACCCAGCAGTTCTTTTGCCTTGCTGATATCCGCGTTGCTATGCTTGATATCGCCGGCACGATCGGGGCCGAAATTCGGTTTGACATCCAATCCCAAAGCCGCCGTCAGCCCTTCGTAAATATCCAGCAAATACTCCCGGCCGCCATAGGCGATATTAAACGCCTCGCCTGCCGCTTCATGGGAAGCCAGACACGCCTTCAAGTTTGCCTCGATAACATTTTCCACATAGGTGAAGTCACGGCTTTGTCTACCGTCGCCGTTGATGGTGGGAGTCTCACCGCTCAATAGTTGTTTAATGAACTTCGGGATCACCGCCGCGTAAGCGCCGTTGGGATCCTGCCGTCTGCCGAATACATTAAAATAGCGCAAACCATAGGTATCAAGACCATAATGCCTGGTATACTGTTTTGCCCATTCTTCATCAGCGCGTTTGCTGACCGCGTAAGGCGATAACAGATTCCCTTCCCGACCCTCTCGTTTGGGAAGATTGGGTTCATCCCCGTAAACCGAGGAACTGGACGCATAAACGAATTTTTTGACGCCGTTTTGCCGTGCAGCTTCCAACATATTCAGCGTCCCCTGAATATTGTTGGCGCAATAAAACAACGGCATTTCGATGCTCCTCGGCACACTGCCCCAGGCCGCCTGATTCAAAACATAATCGACATCCTTGCAAGCTTTCATGCAGGTATCGAAATCTTTAATATCCCCTTTTATAAACTCGTAGCGAGGATGATCGAGAAACAGGTCGACGTTGGCTTGCTTCCCGGTCGATAAATCGTCCAGGCAACGCACGCGGCAACCCATATTCAGAATCGCTTCGCACAAATTGGATCCAATAAAACCCGCGCCGCCTGTGACTAAAAAGAGAGAATCTTTCGGAAATTTCAAATTCGTATAGCCCATTACAGCCTCCAATAAGAGTATCCTGCCGCTTCGTATGCCTTGCGGTCAAGCAGACCCTTGATATCGATCATGATTTTTTTGCCTTCCCCATAAAGTTTCGCGATGTCTTCCATGGATAAATCCTTGAAGCAATCATGCGCAACCGCCAGCACCACCGCATCGCAACCTTGAATTTCGAAAAGATCGACAAACCGCATGCCGTAAAGCCGTTCCGCTTCATCCGCGTCGGCGGCGGGATCGGCGATTGCCGGAGTAATGCCGTATTCCTTTAATTCNNGGTGTCGGGGCAGTTTTCTTTAAAAGTAAATCCTAAAATAGCAACTTTTGCATTTTTGACCGGTTTATCCGCCGCGATCAACTTTTTGACAATGTTTTCGGCAACGTATTTCCCCATATCATCGTTGATTCTTCTGCCGGAAAGGATGATCTGGCTGTGGTAGCCTAACATTTCGGCTTTATAGGTCAGGTAATAGGGATCGACCCCGATACAGTGTCCGCCGACTAAACCGGGATAGAATTTCAAGAAATTCCATTTTGTTCCGGCGGCTTCCAAAACGGATTTGGTATCGATGCCCATCTTGTTGAAAATGATGGACAGCTCATTCATAAAGGCGATGTTGATATCGCGCTGGCTGTTTTCGATGACCTTTGCCGCCTCGGCAACCTTGATGGATTCGGCGCGGTGAACACCGGCTTCAACCACCAGTTCATAAACCTTGGCAATGACGTTGAGGGATTCTTCATCCATGCCTGAAACGATTTTTTTAATGGTTTCCAAGCGATGGACTTTATCGCCGGGATTGATCCGTTCGGGGGAATACCCGATTTTGAAATCCACGCCGCATTTAAGCCCGGATTCCCGTTCAAGAATCGGAACGCACACATCCTCGGTCACTCCCGGATAAACCGTAGACTCAAAAACAACAATACTGCCTTTGGTCAAATTTCTGCCGAGAATTTGGGAAGCGCCTTCCACCGGCGTTAAATCAGGCGTATGATCGTCATTGACAGGAGTGGGAACCGCAACAATATGAAATTTTGCCTCTTTGAGTCGCGCTTCGTCCGCGGTGAAGTCGACCGCGGTCGCTTTGATTGCCTCATCCCCTACCTCGTTGGTCGGGTCGATTCCGCTCTTATAGAGTTCGATTTTCTTTTCGTTCAGGTCAAAGCCGACCACGTTAATTTTTTTGGCAAACGCCACCGCAATGGGCATTCCCACATAGCCAAGCCCNNCATTTTCCCAATCCCTCGTTTTATAAAAAGTTTAAAGTTTTTCTTCTATGATTTTCAGAATGGTCTGATTGACAATATCCACATCAAATCTTTGTTGACAAATTTGATAGGACGCTTCCGCCATCCGGTTTCGCAATTCTTGGTTTTCAGCCAGGGTTTTCATTTTTTTATACAACTCCTCGCTGTTTTTTACCGGAACCAAATATCCGTTTTTAGCGTCCGAAACCGTTTCCCGGCATCCGGGCACATCGGTTGTAATGATGGCTCTTCCCACTGCCATGGCTTCGATCACGCTTCTGGGCAATCCCTCATGATAAGACGGTAAAACAAACACGGAACATCGGTTCAAGTATGGTCGCACATCTTCTGTATATCCGCAGTATTCCAGTTCAGCGCTTTTAATATATGCGTTTAATTCTTCTTCACTCAACGACTCGTCGTTATGATCAAGTCCTCCTACCAGAAGAAAATGACATTCCGGATGATCGGCTTTGAGTTTAGAAGCGGCTTCTAAAAACTCCCGGATCCCTTTACTCCACAGAAGCCTCGTCACCATCAAAAACACCGGTTCATCAGGTACCTTTGTTTTTGCAAAATGGTTCATGTCGACACCCGAACCGCCAACCACAGTGGCTTTTTCTTCTTTCAAAATCTTATGCGTTCGGAAGTAATTCATATCGTCGTGATTTTGAAAGAAAACATGATCGGCTTTCCCGCAAATAAAGCGGTATGCTGTAGACATCACGATTCGAACGATAAAATCCTTGAAGCCGGTTCTGTAATACGCGTTTTCCAAACCGTTGACCAGGATATGAATATGTTTGACGCCGGCTTTAAATGCTGCATAACCGCCAAAAGCAATTGGCTTACTCATATACAAAAAACAAATATCCGGCTGCAGCGTTTGAAACATCCGCCGATAGTCGCGAATCATCTTAAATCCGCTCAGAAACCCCGTTCCAACCCGATCCCCGGACACCTGCAAATAATGGGCGCCGAGGGCTTGTATGGCTTCTTTCATTTTAGATTCCGGTTCAATGGAAACGCAAGTGACGTCATAACTGGCGGAAACAAAATGCTTAATGAGTGGGCCGCGAAAATTGATCAAAGAAGTTCCGTCAGTCGCTACAATACACAATTTTTTCTTCAAGATATTCCTGTCACCTACCCAGCCTGCGAAACAACAGTTTTATGAATAAACTCAATTTCTTCCGCCCCGTACCGTTGATCAATGGTGACGGGGATGACAAACCGTGACATCCAATATTCGAAACGGTCTTTTTCGACTTCGTCCAATAAATAACTCCACCAATGCCCTTGAAAATGCTTGTTTTTTAATAACCGGTCAAGCAAAGAATCCTCTTCGACTACCAACGGATACACCATGGGAACACAATCGTCCGCGTAGTATTGCATGGGATCGATCCGGTTGATGTCCGAAAAAAGTTGATTTGCAAAAGCAAAGTTTTCTTTTCTTTTTTGTTTGATAGGATCATAATCAGTTCCGTCTAAAATTGCTTTTGTCAAAGGAGACATCTTCATGATGTCCTCCGAATCGATCCTGTGCTCGTTGATCATGCGGGATTCATAGGTTTTCCCTTCACAGCCGTACTCGATTCTTTGGAGAAGAAATCCCGCCGTATCGGAAGAGTACCCCTGCGGATATTCGTCGATAAACCGTTCGGCGTTTTTGCCGACAACATATGCCCCGTCGGGCACGCCGACAAATTTTCGCGCGGAGTAAACATTCATGCAATCGGGCAAAGGCGCCGTAAAGAAGGATTGGGAATTGTCCATGATCACATTGGCATACGGTTTCGCCAACGCCGCCATCCGTTCTTGCGACATGACGCCGAAATAATTGACTAAAACGACCGCTTCGCCGTTCTCTGGATAAAGATCGGTCGGATCAAACGCGGAATTGATGTGATAATATTTGACCGTGATCCCCTTTCGGTTTAGAAAATCCCGCACGGTATCGCACCTGTCTCTTATACACATCTNNATTTGACCGTGATCCCCTTTCGGTTTAGAAAATCCCGCACGGTATCGCACTGGTAATACGGAAGCCAAACGGTATCACATTCCAAAACTCTGGCGGCGTGATAGATCGCCGCGCGACCGGAATTCAGTCTCGCGAGATTCCGTTGACCGGTATAGTATTCGTTTCCTTTCGGAAACTGCAATTCAATAAAACTACCTATTTCCACCGTTCATTTCCTTTACCGCGTTTTCGACATATTCCCAGTTAAATCCGCAATTAAACAAATAATCCAAGACCGACATATACGGTAAAAATCCCGCTTTTTTCCATAACTGTTGATACACAATGGGTTGATAGTCGGTATAGACCAAACGAATGCCTTTTTCCGTGAAGTGTTCGTCGACCTGATAGGCTTTCGCGCCGTTCCCGGAGATATAAACATCTCCGTCCAATGCCTTTACAATGTCAATAACCCGTTCTTCCCGCACGGTATGGATCGGCATTTCGGAAGATCGGTACAGTTTTGCCTCGAACCCGAACCCCTGTATGATCCAGGTGTTGATGGCGATATTCAGTTGAGCAAGACTCGGATACTCTTTCAAAAGGAGTTCAGAAAACACCGAAAACACTTCCTCAAAGAAAGGCGCTTTCTTGTAATTCATTTCGAGGGTTTTTAAATGCTTTTCTTTCCATTTGAGTTCATCTTTGGTTCTGACTTTATTGATCAAATCGCCCAAATGCTGTTCCACGGGGATTTTTAAGCGACATTCCCCTTGCGGCGTTTTGATCCGGTTCCAGTGATGCATATTATCGTTGGAAAACTGCGCGTCGTCCAAAAAGACAAACGCATCCGATTTACTGACTTTGTAAAAATAGCCGAGATAAGAAATATAATCCGGTTGATGAATGGAAACGATCATAACAAATCCTTACTTTTCTGAATATACTTCATCGGTTTTGATTTCATGTTCTTTCACCTTCGGCGCGCGGTAACTGTCTTCCGCGCGGCTTTTGGTGAACAGAATAGAGACGGTTTTCCAAAAAATTTTAAGATCCAGCCAAAGTGACCAGTTGGAAACATAATACAAATCATATTGCGCCATTTGCTCGCGGGAATCGGATTTGCTTTCATTGACCGCTTCCCAACCGGTGATCCCCGGCAGCATGGACTGGCGCAATTTTTGCTCGTCCAATGTCATGACCGACATTTCATGCGGCAATAGGGGTCTTGGACCGATCCACGACATTTGACCCGACAAAATATTCAAAATCTGCGGCAGTTCGTCGACATTTAAAGTCCGCAAGACTTCTCCCCACCGTTTGAGCCGTTGTTCATCGGGAAGCAATTCCCCGTTTTCGTCCCGCTCATCAGTCATCGTTCGTAGTTTATAGATCGTAAACTTTTTCCCGCGATACCCGATTCTTGTTTGCTTGAAAATCGTTGGTGCCTCAGGGGAACGGAAATGAATAATCAACATGGCAATCAGGATGATCGGAATGGCAAAAACAGAGCAGATCAAAGCAAAAAGAAAATCAAAAATATGTTTTATCAGTTTTTGCATAGGACCCGCTCCCTAAATCTTCCTGAAGACGCACTCAAACGCTTCGGCATAGCAACAACCCGCTTGTGACCCTCTGTATGCGGCCAAACCTCGGATTGATTCCTCGCTTCGGGGATGCGGATAAGGGCGCATCACACCCTTGTATTGATGTAATGCGGAAAGTTTTTTCTCTATTCCTTCGCTGCCGATTTCTACAAAATAATTCGGCGTGAACCGGTTGGCGGAAGAATCCAGCGACCATTCTGTCGAGGAAAGGACTTCCATATAAAGCAGTTCCTTAAGCGGAGGAATCCCTTCCCTTCTCTGAAACACCCGGCACGCCGCCATGACCGCGCGCGAGGTGACGTGATGGTCGTCGTTGGTATCGGTCGGGTGGTGGGTAATAATGGCTTGAGCCCCAAAATCCTCGATACACTGTTCGACAAACTGAACCAAATCCAAATGCGGAACCGTATTCATTTTGATATTCGGAAAATCCGCTGAATACATTTTCTCAAGACCGAGCAAACGCATAGCCGCCGCCTTGTCTTCGGAAAGCGTATCGGAAATATTGTTCCTGGCCGACGCGCTGTCAGACATGATCACGACCGCCNNATTAAATACCGCATAAGTACCCCTGATTATTGAAATTTATTTTTCCTTGCTTTTTATTTACTGCCAAATATGAGAGTTCTCATTTTTGACTTTTTTAGACAAAACGCGATTCTTATTATCAAATGATATAATTATCCGATAATATTATAACAAATACACACTCTAAAGTCAATAAAAACCCCTTTCATAATTTGCTTCTGCGTTGTAAAGAAATGTGAACCATTTTTCTTAAAAAAAGAAGAAACAAAATGGTATCATGTTTGCAGTTGCTTTGAAACGGAGCCGTAGGCGAAGTGAAAAGCAACTGCAAACGGCGGCCGGCTCACGCCGCTTGTTTTTCCGCTAAAAACTGGATCGGGCTCTTTCTGCCAAGCGTTCGCATGGTCTTGTTATTACTCCATTCAAGATGAATTGCCAACTTTTCGTTTAATTCTTCTACACTTCTGAATGTCTCCCAATTGTAGAAGTATCGTTGATCATTTCTATGGCTTCTCTCAACCTTGCCATTATGCCATGGCGTTCTCGGTGGTATTAAAACATACCTTATTCCTGTGCCTTGTATTGCTTTATCTAATGGGCTTAATTCCGTATCGCTTATGAATTTGTAAGTGAACTCTGTTCCGTTATCTGTTTGGATGGTCTGTATCTTGAACGGAAACGCCTTTATTAGCATCTTCAAAAACGAAACTACCCCAAATATTGTGTAAACCTCCAATGTGGTGTAGAATAGAGACAACACATTGGAGGAATTATNNCAGCAACAGCCGTAACGGTCACAGCCAAAAGACTTTGAAGACAAGCTTCGGTAATATTGAGATTGAAACGCCCCGGGAAAGGCAGTATATGCCGCACCGGATGAAGATTCTGCGATAGCGGCTCTTGAAGAGTTTGCATCCAAATGGGATAAGAAATACCCTAAAATTTCAAAGTCTCGGCAAGCAAACCGGCCGAACCTCAGCACCTACTTCAAATTTCCCGCGGAATTAAGAAAACTGATTTATACCACCAACGCCATTGAGGGATTTAACCGTCAACTGCGTAAGGTTACAAAATCCAAATCGGTGTTTCCAACCGATGACAGCCTGCTGAAAATGCTGTATTTGGCAATGATTGACATTACCAAAAAATGGACAGGAAGACGGCAGGATTGGAGTGCCATACACGCGCAATTAGCGATTTACTACGCCGAGCGACTGCCGGAATAGCACATCCCGCCCGTCAAGTCAAGGGTCAAGATAAACGGCTTCGCCGCCCTTAACTTGACAACCGGATTCGTGCTATATTACAAACATGGCAGCATCGGATACTTCCGCTGCCGCCACAAAAATCATATCCTATTTTCACTGCATTTCTGCGTTTACACAAAATTCGGGATGGAGCCTTTTTACAAATTTGTTATGTATTTTGATCACTCTTTATTTCAAGCAACTATATCTGGATAACCACTTATTATTGATACTTTTTTGCGCAAACACTCCGTCAAACTTATTGGGTGAATCTTCGACGTGTTTCATAGAGTTCGTCAACTGTATCTATTTCAATAATTTGCTCCCTTTCGATTGAATGAATCTTCAGTTTAAATTCGTCAATGTGGTAATTGACAACCTCATCCCAGAACATATCTTTATATCCGGGCATCCCGAAATCCGAAACTATTGCATCATAAAGTGTTTTTGCATCGCTTTTTTCAAAATATGATATGCCGGTCATGTTGTAACGGTCATCCCCGACTTTTCCAACTCGCGTAATGATTCCCTTTTCATCTAAGTCAAAAACCCAATCATCCGAGTGACCAGGTATCATCTTTCCAAAATAGCAAGAACCATGTAATGTATCTAAAAAAACATTCTCATCGTTTACAAATAGATCAGCCTCACAGATATAACAGTTACCCATGAGCAGATATTCTCTTGCCACATATATAGACGATATGTTGTTGACAGTCTCATAATAATCATTTTGGATGATAATGACATTTTCATATTTGTCTTTCAAATAATAAAACTGCTCTTTTAAATAACCGACTACCACGATAATCTTGTCAATATTCGTTTTGTTTAATGCATCGATTATCGTTTCAATCATCGGTTTCTCCAAAACCGGGATGAGCGGTTTTGGAGTATTGTCTGTAAGCGGTCTCATACGGGTCCCCATGCCCGAAGCCATAAGAATTGCGTTAGTCACTTCGTTACCTCCTAAATCGTTCTATTGAAAGAATAATACTATATTTACAGGCGCAATAGTATATGCTTTATATCGTATACCATCAACATAATAGAATTGTCAATCTACCGAAACCCGGTTATACACCGCTATTTTCTGATTTGATCCATAGATGTCTTCCGTGTTCAAATCAGAATTTTTTAACTAAAACGGTGAAACAGCGAATGGAAGAATATCTCATAAAATCTCTAAAGTTTTTGAAAGCGCAAAAGAATACAGCAGTCTTTGTTTGACCGGTTTTCCGAAAATCTTTTCACATGCCAGCGCATATACCGATAACTGTTCTCCGTAAGCCGCTGTTAAAGCCGCCGGATCGTCCGTGCGATCGGTTTTGAAGTCCACGACAACCACGCCGTCCGGTTCTTCAAAGCAAAGGTCGACCGCTCCCTGCACCATGACCCCTTCCTCTGCAAAGGCGAGAGGTAAATCCGGAGCGATCCGTCCGGCGGGGAGTTCGGTCAAAAAGCGCATTTCCCGACGAACCGAGAGCGCTCCGCGGATCCGCCCAAAAAGATCGCTTTCAAAAAACGCCTGCAAAGCCGAAAGGTCCACCGCGTTTTTCTCTTCCTCGGTCAAATACTGCCATTCAAATAAACGGTTTAATTCCGCCTCTAAATCATCCGCTTTGTCAAAATCAATGAACTGCATCACTTTATGAATCGCAGAACCGCGCTGTGTCGCGGTTAAACCGTTGCGGCTCATAAAAGCAGGACGATCGGCAAAAGCAAATTTTTGTTGTTCCGCCTGATTGGCGATTGCCGATACCGAGGCCTTGGCCTCTACCGCCAAAAGCGGTTCATACGGATAACGGTACGCCATATTCTCCCGTAAGGAAGCAATCAAACGGTCGTCCGGTTCCGGCAAAGAAATTTCGGTTTGTTCAGATACGTCCGATTCTTCGGGACCGAACCGCAGTTGTATCCGGCTTTTTGCGGGGAAGGGCGTCAAACGGTTCTCTTGACCGCGAAGGACCGCCGCGTCCGGATGAAGAAGCGATGTCACTAACAACCATTCTGCATAAGATGACAGTTGGGGGAACGCACGATCCGGTCGTCCGCCGCAGAGAGAGAGCAAAACCGCCGTTTGACGTGCGGATTCCAACAAATCGCCGCCGGTGGCAGTGAACAACAGCCGATCCTCTGCACGCGTCATCGCCACATAGAATAGACGAAGTTCCTCCTCTAAAGAGATACGGCGCTTTTGGTCACACAACACTTCATGCGGCAAGGTGGTTTGTTTCTTACCCGAAATTTCATCAAAGTATCGAAAACCCACACCGAATTCGGAGGAATAAACAGTATCCGACTGAATATCCTGACGGCTGAACGAAAACGAAGTGCCTGCCACGATACAGACCGGGAACTGCAACCCTTTGGAAAAATGGATCGTCATGATTTTGACCCGATCATTCGCGGACAATGCCGGTACCGTTTTGATCCCCTGCGCGGATTGCCGCTCTACATAGGTGACAAACCCCTTTAGGCTTTCGCCTCCCTCTTCTGTATAGGCTTCCGCCATTTTCACCAAAAGCAAAAGGCGCTGACGGCGGCGTTCTCCGTCTGCGGAAGCGGAAACGATGTTGAAATAATCCGTCAGTCCGAAAAGTTTGCGTAAAAACTTCGGCAGTGGCAAGGTCACTGACAGCAAGCGAAAACGTTCCAACCTGTCCAGAACCTCGACGGCTTGCAAATTGCCGTTTTCGGCGGCGAAAACCAAGGCGGCATATAAACTGCCGTCCCGATGTCCGATACGGAGAGCGGCGGCGTCTTCGGCGGAAAAGCCAAAGACGGGCGACAGGAAAACCGACAACAGCGCCACATCGGAATCGGGATTGTCGATAACTGTCAGAAGCGAACATAACACCGCCACTTCTTTCGCCGTGGCGAATTCTTCGTCCCCAAGATCGACGGGTATCCCGCACTCCTGCAAGACCCGCGCAAAAAGTTGCGCCTTGTTTTTGCTGTTGCGAAGTAAGATTGCAAAATCGCCGTACTGTGCCGGGCGCAGAGCATTTTCGTTTAACCGGATACAAGCGCCCGCCTCCATGGTTTCCCGAATGAGTTTGGCGATCCGTTTGGCTTCGGCACACAAAGCCGTTTCCTGATCGCCTTTTACTTCCACCCATTCCAAACAAACCGGCGGCAAAACCGCTTGCGGATAGTTCGCTTTCGGAAAGAGTTTTTCTTCCTCCCCGTATATGATTTTTCCGGTTTGCTTTGTCATCAGTTGTGAAAAGAAATCGTTTACATAGTCGCAAATCTCGGTTCTTGAACGGAAATTTGCCCCCAAAACTACTTTTTTGGTTTGCGTGTCGTGATCGCTTTCGACAGGATTTGCCTGTTCCTTTTTTTGGAGAAAATGAAGTGGATTTGCCCCACGGAAGCCGTAAATACTTTGTTTGACATCACCCACTACAAACAAGTGGCGGGGCGGGATTGCGCGGAAAGGATTTCAAACAGGCGATCCTGCAAATCGTTGGTATCCTGGTATTCGTCGACCATGACTTCATCAAACCGTGCGACCACCGCGTCGGCGGTGTCGCCGGTCAGGAGTTTCAGTGCCAAATGTTCGGTGTTATGAAACGTAAAGACATTCCGGCGGCAATACTCCTCAAACAAATCCTGTTCAAACCGTTTTAAAAGTTCGGCAAGCAGTTCGACCGGCTCACGCAGTTCTGATAATTGCGCGGCGATAAAATCACGATCGGCATAAAACAGTTTTGCCAAACGTTCCACATAGCCGTTCAAAAGGCGGCGGGATTCTTTCGCGGCGGCGCTGGCATAGGAATGTGGGAGCGCACGCGGAAAAGAAGGAAACAGCGTTTGCGTGACCGCTTCATAAATCGCGTTCCAATCGCGGCTTTCAGCGGCAACGGCGAGTTTTGCTGTTTTTTCAGCCGCCAAGGTAAAATCTGCAAGATAGCGATCCGCCGCTTTGGGTTCTCCCGTGAGAATATCGATGGTGGATGCGATCAGTTCGGACATTTCCTTTGCCGTCTGACCGGCGCGTGTCACCGCGTAACCGTAAAGCGAAGACCCCTCCCCGAAAGCATCTCCGTCATACCATGCCGGCAGGCTTTCAAACCAAGCGGTCGGGTCAGCCAACTGACGGCTGTAATCGTAAAGTTGTAAAATAAAATCACAAAAATTGCCGTCGTCATATTCCGCGCCCACCAAATCAAGCAGGCGGAAAAACGCCGGATCTTTTTGTTCATAACAGGATTCGAGCAATCGCTTTAAAACAGTTTCGTCGATCGGTCTTAAAGAAAAGCCGTCGCTGATCCGGAAATCCGGCGACACTCCCGCCGCTTCAAAGTGTTCGCGCACAAGATCAATGCAAAAGGAATCGATCGTACAGATTTTTGCGGAAGAAAACAACTGTTTTTGACGAAGGAGGCGTACATCTTGCGGATGGGCGCGACATTCCGCGTCCAGCCGTTTTTCAAGGCGCGCCTTCATTTCGGCAGCGGCAGGATTGGTAAAAGTGACGATCAGCAAACGATCGGCGCTGACCGGAGAAACCGGATCAGTCAACCGGCGCATGACCCGTTCCACCAAAACGGCGGTTTTGCCGCTTCCGGCCGCCGCGGAGACCAATAAGTTCGGCGGTGCTTCGATTGCCGAACGTTGTTCGGGCGTCGGTTTAAAGGCCATGCTCGTCCTCCCCTTTCATCATGCTGAAAACCTGTTCGCGATCCAACTGTGGAACCCGCTTGTTCGGTTCATTTTCACGACCGCAAACACTGCGGTAGTCGCAATACTTACAAGCCGGCGATTCCCGCCCGTCACGCGGCGCTACGGCAATATCACCGCCTGACAGCCGTCGACCGGTATCCGCCATCAACCGTTCGATATAATGAAAGATTTCGGAAAAATCCTCCGCCCCGATAAACGAAGAACACCGCTTATCAAGACTGCCGCTTTTAGTCAGTGCGTAACGCGGGACATACTCCCCCGCTTTTTCCTTATCCATTGCCGTGACCAAGTTTTCTTCGGCGCGGATGAGCCCGTTCATCGCCAATCCTTTTTCGGCGGTATCGCGTTTCGCCGGCATATAAAGAATACCTGCCGCTTTTTCATCGTCAAGCCCTGCCGCGCGGGTGGTGGCGTAGAGATAAATGAGCATTTGCAGGTTAAGCCCAAACAGAATATCCGGCAATTTAAACTGTCGGCTTCCGGTTTTATAATCGATGACACGGATATACCCTTGGTAACGATCCACCCGGTCAATACTGCCGGTGAGCGAAATCGTTCCCCCGTCAAAAGGAAATTCCAGTGCCGGAAGTTCGCCACCCGGCCCGATCTTCATTTCACACGCCACCGGGACAAAATCCGATTGTCTAAGTTCCGCGATCATATGCCAAACAACCTCTTTGAGCGACCGGGAAATGCGGGAGACCAAAAACTCCGTGCGCGCACCCGCTGTGGAAGCATATCCGGCGATCCCGTCCAAATATTCTTTGATATAAGTATCGACCAAACCGTCGGTTTGCTCACGTGTGAAAGTATCCAGTGTATTTCCGTGTTCGCGGATAAAACGCTCCAGCACAACATGAACAAGCGTTCCCCGTTGCAAGACATCAAAGTCCGCCGGGCGAAGTTTTTGCGCCTTTAGTCCGTATAAACAGAAATAGGAAAACGGACAGCGGTGGAACCGGTCGAAACGGGAGGCGGACATATGGATCTCCCGCCCGAAAAGGTTTTGTGCCGTTTCACGCGATAGCGCCGCGCGGGATGACTGTACGCGGTTTTCCAGAGCCTCTGTCCTTCCCTTTTCCTCGGTTTCCAAAAGCGCCTGGCGCAATTCGGAGAGTCCCGGTTCCCGTTTGCCGTACGCCCGGCAGAACCGCGCGTAGGCGCTTTGCGCCGTCTCGGGCAAATGATCCGGGCCGAGCAGATCGGCAGGTTCTTTCATTCGCTCTGTGGGTAGATGTTCCATCAATTCCATGAGAAACGCGGCAGGCTCCATGGCGGAACCCGTGGCATTTTGAGAAGAATAAGAAAGGAACAGCCTGTCCGACGCACAGCAAAGATTGCCGTACACCAAATAGGCTTCGTTGATGACCGAAACCACCGCGTCATCGGGCAATTCCAGTCCTAACGCGATGAGGCTTTGGCGGTCATGGACACCAAGAAGTCCCGTCGTGTAGATCTCCTTGGGAAAAACGCCCTGATTGGCACCCAACACGAACGCCACTTTCGGGTGTGACGGACGAATCCGGTCTGCCGAGCCGAATGTCACTTCATCCAGCATACGGGGGGTCACACCGATCGTTTCAAACGAAACCGCCAGCATCATGGCGTCGGTAAATTCGGATTTGGAAAGTGTTCGATTGCCGAAGCACCTGGCGATACTGTCAAGCAATCCCATCCATTTGGCATATGCCTGACGGAAAGTATCTTCCGAAAAAGCGGTATTTTCCTCGGCAAATCGTTCGGACAAAACCGCCAGTTTGGAAGCAAAATCGCATTTTTCGAACAAATGCACCAGTGCGGCCGCCATTTGCGCCGCCGTGCCTTCAAATTCCTTTTGAAAATCCGAAAAAACCGACAAGGCTTTTTTACGCAACGTATTGATTTCCGCTAACCGTTCGTGATCCACCCGGTTTTCCTCCCGTTCGGAAACAAATCCGCGCGGATCCATATTCCACTCCTGCTCCCAGAGTGCGCCGTCAATATTCCAAAGCGTGACATAATTTTCCAACCGGGCAATCTCGGAAGCCGAGAGCGTTCCCAATCCGGTTTTATGGAACCGGAGGATCTGTTCGCCGGAGAGTTGGGTCGCTGTCCGGGTCGCCGCCGAAGCCGCCGCCGAAAGCGGAAATGAAGAGAGCGGCAACCGCTTGTCCGAAAAGACCGGGATCGCATTTTGCGAAAACGCCTGTGTGACGGTGTCTTCGTAGGTTTCCGCGTCCCGCGCGATGACAACAAAATCCCGGTAACGGTACCCTTCTGTGCGTACCAAGCGACGGATGGTGCGGGCGGCAAATTCCGCTTCATCCTCCTGCGTTTTTGCCCTGCAAACGGTGATGGCATGATCGTTTTCCGGCAAAACAAAGGTGTCCCCCGCCAGCCATCGTTCGAGCGCCGAAAGCGAAGCGGGCAGTGCGGTTTTGTTTTGCAAAACAAAAACCTCTTCTTTTTGCCCGAAACGACCGGCGGCTTTGCGAATTCTCTCCGCCGCGGCGCGAATGTTATGATAAACGTTATACTCCGCCGTCAGGGCGGGATCGTTGGTAAAGGCGATCGTTACATCGTCCGCCTGTGCGAGCATACGGTCAATAATGCGGTACTGCTGACCGGTAAAGCCTTTAAAGGAATCCACAAAAACCGCTTTGTTTTCAAAAAAGCGGCAGGTTTCAAGTTTCTGATACAATTTGCTCAGGTTGTCCGCCGGATCTAAGAAGGCTTCTCCCACCAAGGCGTCATACGTTTCATAAATCCGTGAAAGGTCGTGGATCTTATGGCGCAGGTTTTCTTCTTCCGATTGTTCGACAACTTTGCGAAGATCCGAAGGCGTTACCGCGCCGATTTTCAGTTCTCCCACGGTGTCCAAAACCGTTTTGGCAAAAGAAACCGAACGGCAATAGCGTTTCCATAACGTCAATTCGTCCGCAACCGCACGCAGTGCACGGGTCATCAAAATCACTTTATCCGCTTGCGAGAGGACAGTGCCTGCCAAGCCGCCGGCTTGCCGTGCCACCTCGTCGCACAAGCGCGTAAAACTCATGACCGAAACGCGCTGTGCCGCCTGATCGCCCAAGGCTTTCAAAACGGCTCGTTCGCTCTCAAACGAAAACTGTTCCGGGATCACGAAAACCGCTTCTTTCCCTTCAAGAGCAAGCGTTTTCAGTTCTTCCAAAATCTTTTGCGTCTTTCCGGAACCCGGACGACCAAAGAAAAACCGAAGCATCGTTTCACTTCCTTATCCTAAAATCAGAGGCAATAACAAAAAGCCGGCAACCGCCGGCAATCCCAAGACGGCGGATGACCCTACCGTCCATTCATTGACCGGAATATGCACACCGGTGAACCGTGTTGTCAGATCGATCGCCGCCAACACTGCCACCCCTAACAAAGCGTTTAAAAACAAACTCCTGAAGAATTTGCGGCTTTTCAGCGCCAGTATCAAATTCACAACCACAGCCATTCCTACAATCGCCGCAGTCAAATTCATCCAAATGTTCAAAACCGATCCCCCCATAAACCATATGAGAGAAAGTCCGGTTTGATACCCCTCTTTTACACGCCGCTTCCGTCGAATGAGGGGATATACCGCGAGGAAGCGCTTGCGCGTTCCTGCACGTAGACTTGTTCAAACCCGGTAGTCGCCATATAGTCGACCACCTTATCATATTCCCGTGCGGTAACGCGCCGATCGATCGGCGGCATGGTGCAGGCCTGCCCGCAAGGAATATATTGGCTCATCATACTGAAAAATGCGGACGGTGCGTTTTGACGCACCCAATCGAAAACCGCGATGGCTTCGCGCGTGCTCTGTGGGAGAAGAAGATGTCGGACGATCACGCCTTTTTTCATCATACCGTTTTGGAATTGCGCGTGTTTCTGTTGACGGACACCTTCTAAAATTGCCGCTTTGGCAACAGACGGATAATTCTCCGCCTGTGAATAAAGGCTCGCTTTTTCCGGCGTGATATACTTCAAATCAAACAAATAAATATCGACTATTCCGTCGAGCAAGCGAAGCGTATCCGGTAAATCGTAACCGCCTGAATTGTAAACGATCGGGATCTTCGGCCGGTAAAGCGAAAGCGCTTTTAAAATTGCCGGCACCATGTGCGAAGGGGTGACCAGATTGATGTTTTCGGCGCCCTGTTCTTCCAATTCCTTCATGATATCAGCCAAACGCTGATAGGAAACGACTATTCCGTTCCCTTCATGCGAGATCTCCCGATTTTGACAATACACGCATCGCAGGGCGCATCCGCTGAAAAAAACGGTTCCCGAACCGTTTTTTCCGCTGATGCAAGGTTCTTCCCAAAAATGCAAAGTTGCCCTTGCCACCTTAGGCAACAAAGGCATCCTACAAAAACCATCGGGATTTTCCTTCTCTGTGCGCGCGGCGTTACACTTTCTCGGACACAGCCTGCACATCATCGGACAAAGCGACTCCTTTCGGCTTGATTTCCAGGATCCGACGTCGCACCTGCACCTCGTCAAACGTCTTTTTAAACGAAACCCGACCGATATATTTCCGTCCGCAAACAGGACAGGAAAATTTGCCGGAAAACCAGCGGTTCCGGTAACGCCAGGCGTTGACCCGTCTCATTTTTGCACCACAGCGATCACAGTTGAAAACCAACTGCGTTTGATCGATCAGCGGATCGTTCAGATTGGAAAGCGGATACGGTTTAAAGCGCAGTCGCTTATAAAACTGCGGATCGGCAGTATCCCGAATCAGGGCGGCAAACCGTTCTTTTTGGTAACAGCGTTTCAGTAACGCGGCACAAACCAAACTGTCGGCTTTCGCGGTATGGAGGGATAAATCCTCCGTATTGATCCCAAAGTAAGCCGCCGCCCCGGCTAACGATACCTGGTTTTTATCCTCGTATCCGGTCAGCCGCATTTCGCCCTGCACAAATTTCTGAAGATCCAAAAACCGTTCGGTCGCAAATTTGACGCCTTCCGGCAAAAGAATATCCTCGTTTTCCTGAATCGTAAAGAGGTCGGAATCACTCCACGTCATGGTCACGGTATCGGTTCCCGCCCATTCATTATATGCTTCCACCGCCTCTTCCAAAGGCAAACCCGTCCGCATTTTTTCGGATGTGATCCCCGTCAGGCGCGCAAAGCGCCCGGTCACACGGTTGGAAACGGCAGAGTGGACAGTCGCTTCAAAGGTATCGGTGATTTCAAACTCCTGATCAAGTTTCACGCCGCCGATTTGCAAAATCTGATTGACAAAACGCTTTTGCGGAGGATAAAAAACACTGTCCCATTCCAAATCCAGAATAATATAGTTCATTGTTTCTTTCTTGACTCCGCCTTCATGCGTTCTTCCTTGCCAAGAATTCGTTTGCGCAAACGAATATGGTTTGGCGTGATCTCCACCAGTTCATCGTTTTTGATAAACTCCAGCGATTGTTCCAAACTCAATCTGGTAGGCGGCACCAGCCGCAATGCGTCGTCCGAACCGGCGGCGCGGGTGTTGGTCATTTGTTTCTTTTTGCAAACATTACAAACGATGTCTTCGTTTTTCGGATTCTCCCCTACGATCATCCCTTCATAGACCGGCGTGCCCGCGTCAATAAAGAGTTTTCCGCGGCTTTGGGTATTAAACAGTCCGTAACCGGTGGCTTCCCCTGTTTCATGCGCGATGATCGAGCCGGTCATCCGCTGATCGATCGGCCCTTTATAAGGCTGATAACTGTCAAAAACGTGATTCATGATACCGTTGCCGTTGGTATCGGTCAAAAACTGGGAGCGGTAGCCAAGCAATCCTCTTGCGGGGATCAAAAACTCCAAATGCGAGATCCCGCCTTCACGCGTACCCATATTTTTGATTTCGGCCTTGCGGGAACCCAACCGTTCCATGACCGTGCCGACATACTCCTCCGGCACTTCGATCATCAAGAGTTCAATCGGTTCTAAAAGTTCGCCGCTTTCAGAGCGCTTATAAATCACTTCGGGCGGAGACACCTGAAATTCATACCCTTGCCGGCGCATGGTTTCGATCAAAATGGAAAGATGAAGTTCTCCACGCCCGGAGACCTGAAACGTATCCGCGGAATCGGTTTCCTCCACGCGAAGGCTGACGTTGGTCATCACTTCTTTAAACAAGCGATCCCGCAAGTTGCGCGACGTCACATATTTTCCGTCTTTCCCGGCAAAAGGAGAATTGTTGACCATGAAGTTCATCGAAAGCGTCGGCTCGTCGATTTTCACAAAGGGCAGCGGTTCAACGGTATCAGGGTCGCAGGCGGTTTCCCCGATTTCCAGTTGAGCGATCCCCGCGACCTGAACAATATCCCCGACCGAAGCGGTTTCCACCTCGGTACGCTTTAAGCCTTTGTGCATAAACAGTTTCGCAATTTTTACATGCGAGACTTTTCCGTCTTTATGCACAAGAGCCACTGATTGACCTTCTTTGACGCCTCCGCGGATGACGCGACCTACGCCGATTCTTCCCAGATAGTCGTCATACTCAATATTGGAAAACAGAATTTGCAGCGGTGCCGAGGGATCTCCTTCAGGCGGTTCGATTTCTTTGATAATGGCTTCAAAAAGCGGACGCATATCCTCCCCCGGTTTTTCGGGAGAATAGGTGGCGTAACCGTCTTTCGCAGAGGCGAAAACCACCGGAAATTCGATTTGATCTTCATCCGCACCCAATTCGATAAACAGATCTAAAACCTCGTCCACCACCTCGTGCGGACGCGCCATCGGGCGGTCGATCTTGTTGATGACCACCACGGCTTTTTTTCCCAACGCCAGCGCTTTTTTCAGCACAAACCGGGTTTGCGGCATACAGCCTTCAAACGCATCCACCAATAGAAGAACGCCGTCGACCATTTGCAGGATCCGTTCCACTTCCCCGCCGAAATCGGCATGTCCCGGCGTATCGACAATGTTGATTTTGACGTCGCCGTACATCACGCTTGTGTTTTTTGAAAGAATGGTAATACCGCGTTCACGTTCCAAATCGTTGGAGTCCATCACCCGCACACCGACGGCTTCGTTTTCGCGAAAAGTCCCGCTTTGTTTTAAAAGTTGGTCGACCAGTGTGGTTTTCCCGTGATCAACGTGGGCAATAATGGCAACATTCCGTAAATTTTCAATCTTTGACATGGTATTCCTTCTTTAGGTTTAACTTTTCTTATATTATAAAAGAACCGCCGCGGTTTGTCAACCACGACGGTTCTGTTCTTCACTTTTTACCGTTGTACGCGACCCGACGCGTCGCCGCCTGCCAATTTTTCGACTTCCGCCACGCTTACGCGGTTGAAGTCTCCTTCAATGGAATGTTTTAAAGCCGACGCCGCCACCGCAAACTCAATCGCGCTTTGCGTATCCTTCCCGGAAAGCAACGCATAAATCNNGCAAAGAATATGTTTTAGAAAAAGCGGTTTCCTTGCCGTCATAAAGCATGGCCGCCCATTGATTATCGTTGGCCGAAATGGACGTGCGCAAAGTAATCGCGACCTTTTCAAAGCCGAAAGCATCCGCCAACTGCTTCGCAACACTTTTATATCCTTCATAATCCAACTTGCCGCCGTAAATATCCGTATTAACGGCTTCGATGCCAAATACGTCTTTGGCATCTTCTTCATTTGCAATACAAACGTCCACATACTGACAAAGTTCTGTCATCGCCGCACGCGCCTGTTCGCGCGTCCATAATTTTCCGCGATAGTTCAAGTCGCACGAAATCTTTACATTTCTTGCTTTCGCGGCGATACAGGCTTCCCGACAAATCGTGACCAGGTTTTCCCCCAAAGCGGGTGTAATGCCCGTAAAGTGGAACCAGTCGGCGCCTTCAAAAATATCGTCCCAATCAAAATCCGAAGGATCCGCTTGTTGAATAGCGGAATACTTGCGGTCATAAACACAAACCGAACCGCGTTGTGAAGCGCCTTTTTCCAAATAGTAGATCCCTACGCGTTCGCCACCGCGCACGATTTTTGAAGTATCCACTCCCAATGCGCGCAAACTGTTGATGGCCGCTTGGCCGATCACATGATCGGGCAATTTGGTGACATAAACACTTTCCGCTCCGAAATTTGCAAGGCTGACGGCAACATTGGCTTCACCGCCTCCAAAAGTCGCTTGAAACTGATCGTTTTGAAAAAAACGGTAATAACCGCCCGGTGACAGGCGCAACATGATTTCCCCGAATGTTACAACTTTCATTTTTCGATCCCCTTTACAACTTCCACGGCTTCGCGTGTGAGTTTTTCAATTTCATCAAACCGTCCGGCGGCAATTTTGTCACCCGGCACCATCCAACTGCCTCCGCAGGCAAAAACCGCTTTACTGCTTAAATAAC
>LXOW01238184.1_pt1 | contig 21285 bp, 20 predicted proteins | sample 1368591 | NCBI WGS metagenome assembly LXOW01 (sample SAMN04884650, study PRJNA319009) | bovine gut metagenome | isolation source: Cow rumen | host: Bos taurus | place: Italy: Legnaro (PD) | collected 2014-07-09
ACCACAGTCAACACCGCCGCCAAAATCAGGAAAGTGGTCTGCAACGTATCCGTCCACACCACCGTCTTGATGCCGCCCTTGAAAGTGTAAAGCAGGATGATGACGATAAACACCACCGCTGGCACCCAGAAAGGAATATTCCAAGCCTTGAACACATATTCATAGAGCACGAACACCACCAAATACATGCGCAAAGCCGATCCCAGAAGCCTCGACAGCAGGAAGAAAGCCGCTCCCGTTCGCTCGGAATGAACGCCGAATCGCATTTCCAGATAGGAATAGATAGAGGTCAAGTTCAGTTTGTAATAGAGCGGCAATAGCACCAAGGCAATGACGGCATAGCCGATGACGTAACCCAACACGATGCCCATGTAGGTGAACTGGCCCGTATACACTCCGCCGGGTACAGACATAAAGGTCACGCCTGACAGAGAAGCGCCAATCATGCCGTAGGCTACCACAAACCAGGGCGACTTGCGGTTGCCTTTGAAGAAAGCGTCGTTGTTGGACTTCCTTGAAGTAAAATGGGCAATGACAAAAAGCAACGCCGTATAGATGACAAAGACGGTGAATATGATGGCTGGGGTCATGGTTGCAAGGATTTCGCAAAGTCAAACAAAGAGGGGAAACTGTCGTCGGCATCAGGGTTTTCTTTGCCGATGAAGATGGTTTGGGTGCCGGCGTTGTGGCCGAATTCAATATCAGTCTGCCCGTCGCCGGCCATGATGGTCTTGCTCAGGTCGATGTCGGGGCAAATCTCACAAGCCATGTAAGCCATGTCGGGATTGGGCTTGCGGTAGTTGTCGGGGTCTGAAGCCAGCTGTGGGCACGCCAAAATGCCATCGATCAATCCATCGTGGGCCTCAATCTCGGTACACATCCGGTCATGGATGGCATCCACCTGCTCCATGGTCATCAAGCCCTTCCCTACACCTTGCTGGTTGGTAATCACGAAGATATATTTGAACCGTTGGGCAAAGACCTTCAAGGCCTCCAACACGCCAGGCAGGAACTCGAATTCCTCCCATGTAGTGACATAGCCGTCAATGATACGGCGGTTGATGACACCGTCGCGGTCCAGGAACAGTGTCCAGTCGTCCTGAACGATTTGATTCCAATCCTTTTTCATCCGAACAACTCCTTTTCGATATGCTCGCAAATGACATGACCGATCATGATGTGGCATTCTTGGATGCGGGGCGTGTCGTGACTCGGCACGTTCAGCAGGATGTCGCAACGATCGCGCAGTTTGCCGCCAGTCTCGCCCGTAAGGGCAATCACATGCATGCCCAGCGACTTGGCCATTTCAACCGCCTCAAGGATGTTGGTGGAATTCCCCGACGTGCTGATGGCAATCAACACATCACCCTTATGGGCGCAGCCTTGAAGCATACGCGCATACACCTTATCAAAGCCATAGTCGTTGGCCACAGCTGTCATAAAGCTGCTGTTGACGTGCAATGCTTCGGCAGGCAGTGATTTGCGGTCAAGGTAAAAACGGCCACTGAGCTCGGCTGCCAGATGCTGTGCGTCAGCGGCACTGCCTCCATTGCCGGCAAGCCATATTTTTCCACCCAACTTCAGCGAATTGACGCATAAAACAAAGGCTTCCTCAATACGATTCAACAGGGCTTTATCGTTGAGAATGAGCTGTTTTACAGCGATGGAATCCTGGATGGTTTGCTGTATTTGGTACATGTTCGTGTTCATGGCTGAAATTTTACGCAAAAATATGAAAAAATAAACTTATCTTTGCATCAAATTAACAACCGCGTTATGAAATTCTATGACCTTGATGACGTCTTCACTTTCGGAAAGTACGAAGGACAGACGATCGCTGAAGTTTTCGAGAAAGACCCCAAATACATCAAATATTGCGAAGAGAACATCGACGAGTTCTACGTTTCACCTACCCTGAAGCGCGACCTGAAGTCGTTGGGCCGTGCCGTCAGCGACTCGGCTTTGCTCGACATGGATTTCGACAAGATGAGCGACGACGAGATTGCCTCCTTCATGAACAACATGGATGATGACAACGAGTTCAGCGAGGACAGGCTTGAAAAAGACTTCGACTGGGACAACGCCGACGACATTCCTGACGACAGTCCGTTTGACGAATTCGAGGACGAATACGACGAAAACGAATTTGATGAATTCAACGACGAGTTCGGCGACAGCTACGACGGTAGAATTGACGACCTTTATTAAATCCTTTCAGAAATAGAGTAAACCCTCTTGTCCCTTTGTGTCGAGGTGATCATCTCGGCAAGGAATCCTGTGCTGAACAGTTGGACACCCACAATCATGGCGAGGATACCCAAATAGAACAACGGGCGGCTCGTCATGGCAACATAGTTGTGGCCAAAGTATTTGGTGAACACCAGATACAGGGAGATGATGAAACCAGCCAGGAACGACAGCGAGCCAAGCACACCGAAGAAATGCATGGGCCTGTTGCTGAATTTCGAGATGAAGTTGATGGTGATGAGGTCGAGGTAGCCGCGCACAAAACGGCTCATGCCGAACTTGCTCTGCCCAAACTTGCGCTTCTGGTGATGCACCACCTTCTCCCCTATGTGGCTGAAACCGTTCATCTTGGCGATGACGGGGATGTAACGATGCATCTCGCCATACACCTGGATGCTCTTCACCACTTCAATCCGGTAGGCCTTCAGTCCACAATTGAAATCGTGCAACTTGATGCCCGACATCCGACGGGTAGTCCAGTTGAAGAACTTTGAAGGGATGTTCTTCATCAGCTTGGAGTCGTAACGCACCTTTTTCCAACCGGAGACCAAATCGTACCCCTCTTCCTTGATCATGCGGTAGAGCTCCGGGATCTCGTCAGGGCTGTCTTGCAAGTCGGCATCCATGGTGATGACCACATCGCCCTGAACGATCTTGAAGCCTTCGTTCAACGCCGGTGACTTGCCATAATTTTTCCTGAAACGCAAGGCGTGTATGTTGGGATTGTTCTTGGCGAGCCCTTGAATGATACTCCAAGAATTGTCGGTCGAGCCATCGTCAACAAACACAATCTCATAGCTATATTGTTCTTTCTCAACGACTTTGCGGATCCATGCCTCGAGTTCAGGAAGCGATTCGGCTTCATTCAGTAAGGGTATGACGATTGAAAGGTCCATGCTTCAAAGATTTTTTTGCAAAGATATAAAAAAAGGGTAAGCTACTTACATCGCACCGCTACAACCGCCTACCCTTGCTACCTTCCGGTCCTGGGGGATTTCAGCAGGAGCTGGTCGTATAAGACTTACCCGATGCAAAAGTACAATCTTTTCTTGAACTGGCAAGCGTTTTTCCGCTTTTTTTATTGATGGCCGTAACTTGAGCCGTCAAAGCAATGGGTGCAGAATTGGCACTTGGGCAGTCCAATAGCTTTCTCAAGAATGTCGATCGTGTTGAATTTCAGTGAGTCAACGCCGATGCGCTGCCTGATATCCTCCACCAAGTTGGCATATTCCTTTGAGTTGTGGTCGGCATATTTCTCCAAGTTCTTGGTGGAGTCGCCTTCGAGCTTCTCGATGACACGACGGGTGATCAGCTCCATCTCGGTCTTGGATGCGGAGAAGTTCAGGAACGGGCAGCCGTAGAGCAAGGGCGGGCAACTGATGCGGACATGCACCTCCTTGGCGCCATAGCCGTAGAGCATCTTCACGTTGTCGCGAAGCTGGGTGCCGCGCACGATGGAGTCGTCGCAGAACACCACGCGTTTGCCAGTAAGCATGGCACGGTTGGGGATCAGCTTCATCTTGGCCACATGCTCACGCTGGCTCTGGTTGACAGGCATGAAGCTGCGCGACCAGGTAGGCGTATATTTCACCACACCTCTTTGATATGGAAGTTGCTTGCCGTTGGAATAACCCACGGCCATACCGATGCCTGAGTCAGGGATGGCTGAGACGTAGTCGGCTTCCACATCGTCGATCTTACCCAACTCGCGGCCCTCGCTGTAACGCATCTCCTCGACGTTGATATTCTCGTAATCGGTAGCTGGATAGCCGTAGTAGATCCACAGGAAGGAGCAAATCTGATTCTTTGGTAGCGGTGCCGACAGTTGTTCGATACCATCGGCAGTGACTTTCACGATCTCACCGGGACCCACGAAACGTTCCGTGGTATACTCGAGGTTGATATAGCTATGGCTTTCGAATGCTACGGCATAGCCGTCGTTGTCTTTACCAATCACAATCGGTGTACGTCCATATTGGTCGCGGGCGGCGATGATGCCGTCTTCCGTAAGGATCAGCATGGAGCAAGAGCCCTTAATCTTGCTGAAGACGTTGCGGATGCCATCCACAAAGGACTCGCCTTGGGTGATCAACAGGGCGACCAACTCGGTGGGATTGGTCATGCCCATGCTCAACTCGGCAAAGTGCTGGCGCTGGTCGAGGCAGTGCTGCACCAGATCATCCATGTTATTGATCTTGGCCACCGTAACGATGCCGAAACGGCCCAAGTGAGAGTTCACCACGATGGGTTGTGCATCAGTGTCACTGATGACGCCTATACCCATGTTTCCCTCGAACTTTGGCAATTCATCGCTAAACTTCGTCCTGAAATACGAGTTCTCAATGTCATGGATCGAGCGGAAGAACTGGTCGCCGATGCGGGTGACCATACCTGCGCGTTTTGTTCCTAGATGTGAATGATAATCAACGCCATAGAAAAGATCAGTGGCGCATGGCCGTTTTGAAACGACACCGAAAAAGCCTCCCATTTTTTTAGTTGTTAGAGTGATAAAAACAAAAAACCATCTGCGGGAACCACCCCGTAGATGGACTGCAAAAATAGTTTTTTTCGGATGATTTCTCCAAGGATTTTTTCAATTTTTTTGAAAAAAATCAGATGAGTGAAACCGCGACCAACAAGGTAGGGACAGCCACCGTAGCACCGATCTTCAGGAACTGGAGATAGCCGAATTTCAGGCCGTGCTGCTTGAGGATGGAACTCCACATGATGCCAGCCAAAGCCCCGATTGGCGTCAGGAAAGCTCCGATGTTGGAACCGATAACCGTGGCGTAAACAGCATCGGAAAGCACTGCCGGATCGCACGACTGCATGATGGAGCAAAACAGCACGCTCATCGGAATGTTGTTCACGATGTTGGCGACCAAAAACGAACTGATGCCATATTTATAAACGGTGTATTGCGATCCCAGCCAATCACCAATGGCAGCCGTCACGCCTTTTTCATTGAGGTAGATGGTCAGGATAAACATGAAGAGCACGAAGGGCACCAACTTCCAAGGAGCGCGTTTTCCCAAAGCCACAAGCTCATCCGGTACGTGATGACGGCTGAGGTCAATCACCAAGCACCAAACCACAAGGCTCCCTACCGCCAACGCCGAAACCAGCCACATTTCCACGCCAATATAGGACGAAATGGCCAACATACATGTGCAAATGGACAAATGAACGATACCCACCCACAGGCTTAACTTATCCTTGATGACCACCTCTTCCGCCTCGCCTTGAATAGGCTGGCTCAAGTGCTTGCGCGAAATCAGGTACAGCATCACGAAAGCCGTCAAACCGGCACCCAAGGTCGGGAGCCACATCGTCTGGATGTATTCCAAAAAGCCGATACCGTATGCCGTACAAAGGTAGATATTGGTCGGATTGCCGATGATCAGCGCCATCGACCAGGTGTTGGCCGCTACGAACTCCGCCGCCAGATAAGGAATGGCGTTGATCCTGGCGTTTTTGGCAAAATAACAGATGAAAGGCGTAAACGACAGGATGATCACGTCATTCGACGTGAATACGGTGAGTACCGAAACAATCAAGTAAAGATAGATGAACAGCTTCTTCTGGTTCTTCCCTGCCCTCTTCAAGGTTTTGTTGGCGAGGTAACGGAAAAAGCCGAGTTCGTCAAGATAGATGGAAAGCACCGTCATGGAGATGAACAGCACGAGGATCTTCAGCGGGTTGATGGCTGTGTCGCTTGTCAATGCATCCCATATCAATTGAATCTTCATGGCCTTGATTTTTCGGGCTGCAAAGGTACACATTTCGAAGCATTTTGTAACTTTGCGGCTTAAAATTTACGCCTATGTTTCTGAAGCTCTACCCTACCAATCCCAATCCCCGTTACGTGAAGATGATCTTGGAATGTCTGCACGACGGAGGCACCATCATCTTCCCTACCGACACCATCTACGGCTTGGGAGGCGACATCCGCAGTCCCAAGGCTTTTGAGCGGATCTGCCAGATCAAAGGCGTGAAAAAGGAAAAGGCCAATTTCTCGTTCATCTTCCATGACCTCAGCATGTTGAGCGAATTCACCCGCCCCATCACCAACGAGGTTTACAAGATGATGAAACGCAACCTGCCGGGGCCTTTCACCTTTATATTAAATGCCAACAACAACATCCCGCGCATCTTCCAGAGCAAGAAAAAGACCATCGGCATCCGTATCCCCGACCAACCCATCATCACCAATTTGGTACAAGAATTGGGCAACCCCATCATGACCACCTCCATTGTTGACGAGGAAGACGAAATGGGCGGTTACCTCACGGATCCTGAGGAAATCAACGAGCGCTACAAAGACCTGGTGGACATCATCATCGACGGTGGTGCTGGGGAGCATGTGGCCAGTACAGTGGTGGACTGCACCGAAGACGAGATCTTCATTGTCCGTCAGGGCAAAGGCGAACTGGAGTAAAAGGGAAATAATTACTTATTCATCCCTCTGGTACGCAGGCCTTCCGTGATTTGGGAATCATCCGTGACCATTTTGGACAGGACCCAGTGGTAGCGAGGGCTACTGGAACTTCCATTGGACATCTCTTGGACAATGAAGACTTCTTCCAGATCCCAACCACGACGTGCCATATAGTTGGCGGCATCCAGAGCGGAGTTGAAATCAATGGTATTTCCCTGCTCGTCCACCAACTGGCGGTCTGCGCTCCAAAAACCGGAAAATTGGCCGAAGTCCAGTTCTACCGTGGCCTTGTTGGAGAAGATTTTGGTAGTGGACACAATTTCACAATAAACCTTGTAGGGTTTTACAGGTTCCTGGGCAAATGCTACTGTGCTGGCAAAGATCGAAGCCAGTACCATAAGGGTTAAAGCTAGTTTTCTCATAGTTGAAGATTTAAAAAAATAGGCCGACTTTTTGGTCGGCCTTTCTCTTGTGACCCGGCTGGGGCTCGAACCCAGGACCCCAACATTAAAAGTGTTGTGCTCTACCTGCTGAGCTACCGAGTCATAGCTGATTTTTGCGGCTGCAAAAGTACTACTTTTTTCCTTATCACCGCTTTTTAATGTCACTTTTTTTTCATTCGTCAAGCCAACCTTTGCCTTGACGCACTATAACAATCTCATTGTCAGTGCAATACACAACGGTGCTTTCCTCGTTTTCTCCTGCGCCACCGTCGATGACGATGTCCACCAGGTCCTTGTAGCGGTCGTGGATTTCCTCTGGGTCGGTGAGGTAGGGGTTGATGTCGTCCTCCTCGTCGGCCAACGACGTGGTCATGATGGGCGAGCCGAACTCCCTGACGATGTTGGTGATGATGGGCTGGTCGGGGATGCGGATACCGATGGTCTTCTTCTTGCTCTGGAAGATGCGCGGGATGTTGTTGTTGGCCTCCAAAATGAAGGTGAACGGTCCAGGCAGGTTGCGCTTCATCATCTTGAAGACATCGTTGTTGATGGGCTTGGTGAACTCACTCAACATGCTGAGGTCGTGGAAGATGAACGAGAAGTTGGCCTTCTCCTTCTTGATGCCCTTGATTTGGCAGATGCGCTCGAAAGTGCGCGGATTGTTGATGCAGCCTCCCAAACCGTACAAGGTGTCGGTAGGGAAGATGATGGTGCCGCCGTCGGACAGGCATTCCAGTATCATCTTGACGTAACGCGGGTTGGGATTCGTTGGATAGAGTTTGAGTATCATGGCTTTATAAAAATTGTGCAAAAATAATGAATTTATAAATGCGGAATGTGGAATGCAGAATGCGGAATGAGAAATTTTGAAATTTGAAATAAGAAATCTTGAAATTTTTTTCCTTGGAATACTTTTTTCTCTATTTTTGCAGTCCATCTACGGGATACTTCCCGCAGATGTTTTTTGTTTTTATAACCTAAAATAAAATCACTATGGGAGGCTTCTTCGGCACTGTACTCAAGAAATCATGCGCATCAGACTTGTTCTATGGCATTGACTATCACTCACATCTCGGCACCAAACGCGCTGGCATGGTGACCTACGACGGCAACGTGTTCCACCGCTCGATCCACGACATCGAAAACACCTACTTCAGGACGAAGTTCAGCGATGAAATGAGGGAAAATAAATTTACCGGCAACCTTGGCATCGGCGTCATCAGTGATACCGACGCACAGCCCATCATCGTCAACTCGCATCTCGGCAAGTTCGCCATCGTCACGGTGGCCAAGATCAACAATATTGATGAGCTTGTCGAAGGCTGCCTTGAGAACAAACAACACTTTGCCGAGTTGAGCATGGGCTTTACCAACCCCACTGAGCTGGTGGCCCTTCTCATCACCCAAGGCGAGGACTTTGTCGACGGCATCCGCAACGTATATAATAAGGTGAAAGGCTCTTGCTCGATGCTTATCCTTACTGAGGACGGTGTCATCGCGGCGCGTGACTTCTACGGCCGCACACCCATCGTGGTTGGCAAGAACGACGATGGTTATGTGCTGGCCTCCGAGAGCCATAGTTACATCAACCTCGACTATACGACTTGCTACAACGTGGGTCCAGGCGAGATTGTCAAAGTGACGCTTGATGGCGTGCAGCAGATGTTGGTGCCTAATCCGAAGATGCAGGTGTGCTCCTTCCTGTGGATTTACTACGGTTATCCCGCCACCGACTACGAAGGTGTCAACGTGGAGGAAGCCCGTTACAACGAAGGCCGAGAGATGGGCAGACGTGATGATGTCAACCTTGATTATGTTTCCGCCATTCCCGACTCGGGTATCGGCATGGCCTTGGGCTATTCCAATGTGCGGCAAATTCCGTATCTGCGTGGTGTGGTGAAGTATACGCCCACTTGGTCGAGGAGTTTCATGCCCGTCAACCAGAGCCAGCGTGAGCATGTAGCCAAGATGAAGTTGATTCCTAACCGTGCCTTGCTCGAAGGCAAGCGTGTGGCTTTCTGTGACGACTCCATCGTGCGTGGTACCCAACTGCGCGACAATGTGAAAATGCTCTACGACTATGGTGCAAAAGAGGTACATGTGCGCATTAGTTGCCCGCCATTGATGTACGGCTGTCCCTTCCTCAACTTCTCGGCTTCCAAGACAGTCATGGAACTCATCACGCGCCGCTGCGTGAAGGAGATGGAAGGCGATGACAACAAGAATATTGAGAAGTACTGCGACCCGACGACGCCCGAATACGCCAACCTCATCGAGATGTTGCGCGAGCACGTCGGCGTGGACTCGTTGAAGTTCAACACCTTGGACAGCGTGGTGCGCGCCATCGGCCTGCCCAAGTGCGACCTCTGCACCCATTGCTTCGACGGCTCGAGCTACGGCCACGAATAAATATTTTCGGATTTTCGCTTGCCAATCCAAGAAAAGTCCGTACTTTTGCATCGGGTAAGTCTTATACGACCAGCTCCCTCTGAAATCCCCCAGGACAGGAATGTAGCAAGGGTAGGAGGTTGTAGCGGTGCGATATGAGTAGCTTACCCTTCTTTTTTATATCTTTGCAAAAAATCTCACCCCATGAAAAAGGTTCACTTTATTGCTATAGGCGGCAGTGCCATGCACAACCTCGCCATCGCCTTGCATCGCAAGGGTTATGAAGTTACAGGTTCGGACGACGAAATCTTCGAGCCTTCCAAGTCGCGCCTCGCCAAAGAGGGCTTACTGCCGCCACAGTGGGGCTGGTATCCCGAGAAGTTGGACAAAAGCTATGACGCCGTTATCCTCGGTATGCACGCCCGCATCGACAATCCCGAGCTGGTGCGTGCCCAAGAACTGGGCCTGAAGGTGTATTCTTATCCCGAGTACCTTTATGAGCAAAGCAAGGACAAGACACGCATTGTCATCGGCGGCAGCCACGGCAAAACGACTATCACCTCGATGATTCTGCATGTGCTGCAAAAGGTCGGCATCGAAACTGATTTCATTGTGGGTGCCCAGTTGGAAGGCTTCGACGTGATGGTGCGCCTCAGTGAGACGGCGAAATACATGGTGATGGAAGGCGACGAATACCTTACTTCACCCATTGACCGTGTGCCAAAGTTCCATCACTATCATCCGCATATCGCCGTCATCAGCGGCATCGGCTGGGACCATGTCAACGTGTTCCCGACTTTCGACAATTATCTGGAGCAGTTCCGCATCTTCGTCCGTACCATTGAGCCGGGCGGTTGCCTGATTTATGACCAAACTGATGTGGAAGCCGAGAAGATTGCCCAAGGCGCACAATGCCAGACCTTTGGCTATGGCGTGCATCCCTTTGAGAGCGATGGCTTGAAAACCACATTGCTTTTGACCGATGGTAGTAGGAGGGAAGTGGGCGTTTTCGGCAGCCATAACATGAAGAACATCAACGCGGCAAGGCTGGTGTGTAAGCAGTTGGGTGTCACCGATGAGCAATTCTATGAGGCTATCGCCACTTTCAAGGGTGCCGCAAGGCGTTTGGAATTGTTGTTCGACAATGGCGACAACTTCATCTTCCGCGACTTCGCACATGCTCCGTCGAAGGTCAACGCCAGTGTGAAGGCCTTGCGTGAGCAATTCCCCGAAAAACACCTAATCGCCGTCTTTGAGTTGCACACCTATAGCAGCCTCAGCGAGGTCTTCATCGACCATTACCGTGATGCCTTGAAGTTGGCGGACAAAGCCATCGTGTTCTACGACCCGCATGCCGTGGCCATCAAGAAGCTGGAGCTGATGCCCGACGAGCGCATCGTCAAAGGCTTTGGCCGCGCCGACTTGCAGGTGGTACACAACAAGGCCGAGCTTGTGGAGCTGTTACAAAAAGGCCAACGACACAATGTCATTGGCGCTTTCATGAGTTCGGGTGACTTCAACGGCCTCACGACCGATGACTTGAAGGCCCTGTATTTGTGATATTTAAGGTCTCAACAGGTATGTCATCCTTGCGTAGGGTAGGTAGGCAAAGGCAGGGGATCTATACCTGTTGAGACCGCTCAATACATTTGCTTCTTTCTGCCCATAGATCCCCGGCTCGCGCACAGCCAGCGTTGGGATGACATGGGCAGAGTCCTTAAAACTGGAACGTTTTTTCGTCAATATCCACGTCATATTGGAAGTTGGACAGGGTATACGTGTCCTCGTTGCCGCTGTAGTCGTACAAAACGATTTCCTTGAAGAGCAGATCTTCTGTTTGGTATTTGATAATAACCTTCTTATAGCCAAGGCCAAAGAAACTCTTCTTGATGATTGTTCCAGTGATGATATGGAGCCCATCCTCGGTTTTTGTCGTATAGTTGTATCCGTTTTCGTTGAACATATCCTCAACGCGACCTTGGAATGAATAAAGGAAGATGTTGCCTATCGATTGCATCATGCCGCCATCCCTCAATTTAAAGGTGCCATGTAGGCGTCCGATATCCATCTTGATTTTTTTCTCGTTGCCAATCATGCAACAGCCATCGGTAAAAAAGGTGGCGAATTCTTTGGGCGAAACGAAATAAATCTTGCCTTCTCTATTGATGGTCTTTTTGGGCTTGACCATGGTTTCGTTGATGTCAGCCTCAAATGTCATGATTTTGCCGTTGGCGGCTTTGATGCGGCTCAGCAGGGCGATATCCTGACCATGCAGATGCATGGAGAGGAGAAAGGCTGAGATGACAATTAAGGCTTTTTTCATGGGCTTTGTTTATAATGAAAAGTGGTGCAACAAAAATTGTGCACCACTTTCCGATTTGTAGTTTTATTTGTCCAAACTCATCAAGAATTCTTCGTTGTTGATGGTCTTGGCCACACGATCCTTGAGGAACTCCATGGCCTCGAGCGGTGTCATGTCGGCGAAGTGGTTGCGCAAGGCCCACACGCGACGGAGCGTGAGTTCGTCGACCAGCAGATCGTCGCGGCGTGTGCCCGATGCCACAATGTCGATGGCGGGGAAGATGCGCTTGTTCGACAGGCGACGGTCGAGTTGCAGTTCCATGTTGCCGGTGCCCTTGAACTCCTCGAAGATGACTTCATCCATCTTGGAGCCGGTGTCGATGAGGGCGGTGGCCAGGATGGTCAGAGAGCCGCCGTTTTCGATCTTACGGGCAGCGCCGAAGAAGCGTTTCGGCTTCTGCAAGGCGTTGGCTTCCACACCGCCGGTGAGCACCTTACCCGATGCGGGCGATACGGTGTTGTAGGCACGGGCGAGGCGGGTAATGGAGTCGAGCAGGATGACGACATCGTGGCCGCATTCGGTGAGACGCTTGGCCTTTTCCAGCACGATGTTGGCAATCTGCACATGCTTCGAGGCAGGCTCGTCGAAGGTCGAGGCGATGACCTCGGCGTTGACGCTGCGCTGCATGTCGGTGACCTCCTCGGGACGCTCGTCGATGAGCAGGATGATGAGATACACCTCGGGGTGGTTGGCGGCGATGGCGTTGGCCACCTCTTTTAATAGGACGGTCTTACCGGTCTTGGGCTGTGCCACGATGAGGCCGCGCTGGCCCTTGCCGATGGGGGCGAACATGTCCATGATACGCGTCGAGATGGTGCAGCCTCGGTGTCCCGTGATGTTGAACTTCTCGTTCGGGAACAAAGGGGTGAGGAAGTCGAAGGGGATGCGATCACGCACCTCGTCGGGCTGGCGGCCGTTGATAAGGTCAACCTTCACCAAAGGGAAGAACTTTTCGCCAGCCTTGGGCGGACGGATGACGCCGAGGACGGTGTCACCGGTCTTCAGGCCCATCAGCTTGATTTGTGACTGCGACACGTAGATGTCGTCGGGCGAGGATAGGTAGTTATAGTCGGAAGAACGCAGGAACCCGAATCCTTCAGGCATGATTTCGAGCACGCCTTCAGCCTTCACGCTGCTATCGAACTGGTTCAGCAGATCGTCGCGGCGCGGACGCTGTTCGAAGCGATCGTTGCGTTCTTGTCTTTCTTGCTTTTCTTGTCTCTCATGTTTGGGAGCAATAGGAGCCTCCTCGGCAACGGGCTCTTCCTCAACGGTTTTTTCCGCTTCGACGACGGCATTCTCGTTGACGGCTTCGTTGTTTTCGCGTTTGCGTTTGCGCTTTTCCTTGAAGTTCTCTTTCTTGTCGTGCTGGCGCTTCGGCTCGGCAGGTTCTTCTGTAGCGATAGGCTCGGCAACAGGAGCGGGTCCTGCAACGGGTTCTTCCTTTTGGGCAGTTGCTTCCGTCATCTGGAGCGCATTCTGACGTTGCCATTCGTTGACGTTGGCTTCAGCGCTCTTGCTGATGCGTGGGCGCTTGGCACGCTTGCCTTGCGCTTCGGCTTTGGGCTCTTCCAATCCAAGGATAACAGGCTCTTTCACAGGCTCTGTCTCCGTCTCCTTGGGAGTTGGCTTTTCAGCGGCTTTCTTGGGCTCTGTATTCTTGGGTTCGGGTTTCTCGACTTTGGTTTTTTGCTTTTTAGGTTTCTCTGTTTTTTTGATGTCGGGGTGGTCTACCTGATGGTCAATAATGTCGTAGATGAGCTGCGTGCGGTCGCGGTTTTCATCGTCGATGCCCATTTCGGTAGCAATGATTTTGAGGTCGTCCAACGACTTCTCATTGAGTTCAAAAATGTTATACATAAATATGGGATTTACTAATTCCTGTTGGAATAAAAATCGTGATACAATAAAATCTAAAGGAACAATTTTGGATGCCAAATGATTGGCTAGGTTTCGAAAAGTGTCGCAAAGATACGACTTTTTTTTGGATTGGCAATTATTCTGAGAAAAAAACGTATTTTTGCAGCCACTTAATACGAATTATCATGTCACAAAGAACACAATCCATTTTCTTTTTCCTCTCGGCGCTGATGTTCGCCATGCTGTTTTTCCTGCCTTTCGCGAGTTTTTATGGTGATTTCAGCACCTTCGACTTGTTCGGCTATGGTGTCACGTCGCCGGATAACTTCGGCAAGGACGCTTCGCCGTTCAGTATGACGTTTTCGCTGCCCATACTCATTTTGACCATTACGGCAATGGTTTTGAGCGGTTATCTGGCCATGGGCTTGTTCCGCGCAGTGAAACTGTCGCAGTTCCAGAAGCTGGCGAAGATTGCCCGCATCGACATCGTTGTCATCGTGGCCCTCATCGTGGCCTTGCTTGGTTATTCCTATTTCATCATTCCCAAGATGGCACAATCGGTCGACGTCACCATCAACCAGCCGACTTTCAGACTGGGTGTCGCTTTCCCGTTGATCGCCTTGGTGTTGATGATTGCCGCCAATTCGGGACTGAAGAAGGACATTCAAAAGGTGCGTTCCACTGACCGCATCCGCTGATAGGAGTAAGAATTAAAAAACGAAGGCCGACTTCCATTGGGGAGCCGGCCTTTTTGTTTTCATAGGACTCGATGGCGGTCGAGTTGGAAGATTTCCATGTCCTTGAACTCCTTCCCGTCGATGACCATTCGGATGAAGGTGATTTGTTTGTGGAAGCCGCTGTTGCCCGCCGCGCCCGGGTTGATGTGGAGTAAGTTGAATTTCTCGTCGTACATCACCTTTAGGATATGCGAGTGGCCGCAAATGAACAGATCGGTTTTCCTCTCCTTTATGAGGTACTTCACCTCAGGCATATAGCGGCCCGGATAGCCTCCGATATGGGTCATGAAGACATCCACATCCTCGACGTGGAAAAATAGGTCTTCGGGGTATTGCATCCTTACGATATGGTCGTCGATGTTGCCATGCACAGCGCGCAAGGGTTTGAAATGGGCCAAGGCATCGGCGGTTTCGATGTTGCCGATGTCGCCCGCATGCCACAGCTCGTCGACGTCCTTGAAGAAGTCGAAAAGCTGCGGAATAAGGGTGCAGTGCGTGTCCGATAAGATGCCGACTTTCAGCATGTTATTTCAAGTTAATCATAAAGCCTATCGCCAGCACCTCCTTGAATTGCACCTTTGAACCTTCAATCTTAATACCTTCAGCGTCGTAGAACGGGATGTCGTAGTCGTAAATCAGGTGTGTGGCAAGGTTGCAGTTGAGCCAGTCGTTGACCTTCAGGACGAGCATGTTCTGCCAATCGACATCGATGAATTGCGGGTTCTTTAGATAGTTGGAGAAGAGTTCAAGTTTTGTGCTGAATTCAATGTTCTTGGCGATGGGGTATTGGAACTTGGCCACGGCGCGGGCACCAAATTCGAGGCGGACTTTTTTGCCAGGAATCCAGTCTGTGCTGTCGTTGGGGTTGAAGTAGCCTGGTTCGACACCGTAGGCACCCACCTCGGCCAAACGCTGGTCGTTGACGATGGTGAGACGGCCTGTAACAGGGGCGAAGTAGAGCGAGAAATACTTGTTGGGTATCCATTCGATACCAATACCCAAGGTGATGTAAGCGGGTGCGAGGAACTTGGAGATGCAATTCGTTGAGTCGACGTCATATTTGTATCCGGGGGCGAATTGCGACTTGAAGGACAACTCAGCGGCATAGTCGAGATGCTTGGTGGCTTCCAGTCCGGCCAAGGACGAGAACTCAATCATGTCGTCGGTCTTGACTGGTTTGTTTTTGAAACTGTAGAAACAGTAGCCCAACGACATGTTTAGGGTGTTGTCCCACCTGAATTTGTTCTTCAAATAATGGATTTCGTAATTGAAAGCACCTAGAGCGGTGAGAGAATTTTGTCCGCCAGCAGCCCAGTTGGTGTAGGAACTCTGTCCGATGTTGATGCCGACATTACCCTTATGGGTCCAGCCTTGTGGTTGTTCGTCTTGCGCAAACGTGGCGATGGCTAAAAACAAAGCCAATACGGTAAGTAAAACTTTTTTCATAGGATAAATGTTTGATTATTGGATGTTTGATTGTTTTAATGGCTTTTGGCTATCGGCTTTTGGCCTTTGGCAGCTTTATGAAAATAGGAAAACCTTCTTCAAGTGAAGCTGCCATAGGCCATGGGCCATAAGCCATAGTTAATAATTGTTTCCGTCCTGGAAATTCCTATTCCCAATGCTAAACGTAATGTCCTGCATGTTGTGGCTGCGGACGTATTTGCCGTTCTTCTCGGCAGGAACCCAGATGGTCTCTTGGATAAGACGAATCGCCTCGTTGTCGCAGCCGCCGCCCACCGAGTTGACGATGACGATGTTCGACACGCTCCCGTTGGTCTCCACCACGAAGCTCAGCCTCACCGTGCCTTGGATTTCACGCTCCTTGGCGGCGTCGGGGAACTTTAGGTTGGCGGCAATGTATTTGCCCATGTTGCTGCCGTCGGCGAAATAGGGCTTTGCCACTTCGTTCAGCTGCTTGTATTCGTAGATTTTATACGAGGTATCAGATTCCAGGGTAAGCGGTACGGAAGGGCGTTCGTTACGTTTCCAGTGGCGCTTGTAGCTCTTGGCGTTGAAGTCGATTTCGTATTCATAATCATATTCGATAGGCACACCGATGTTTAAGGCGGGCTTCCAGAGGATGGTCTTCACCAGATGCAGGGCGATGGGTGAGGCCGCCTCGCTGAAGCTAGACTTTACGGCATACTGGCTGGCGACACCTTCTTTGTCAATGTGGAAACTGACAACGACGGCTCCGCTGTTGCCTTGATCGAGGTCGCTTTGCGGATAGACGAGGTTTTGGGTAATGTAATCCTTGGTTAAGGCCTTGCCGGAAACGGGTTCGGGTTCCGTGACTTGTGCTTTCAGCTGCCATCCCGAAACGAGAATGGCCAGTACGATGAGGATTCTAGCTTTCATGGCGTCTATGTTTTGATGATGCAAAAGTAAAGAAATTTTGAAAAAAGTCTTACCTTTGCGCAAATTTTACGACAATGGAAGACAGCTACAAAAATAATATGGTGTTCGGCATCCACCCCGTGCTCGAACTGATTCGCTCGCAAAAGGAGATTGAGAAGGTATATATCCAAGGCGGCACACGCTCGCCAGAGATTGCGGAGATTGCCAACACCTGCCGCGCCAATGGCGTTCCCGTGCAGTTTGTGCCTATCGAGAAGATGAACCGCCTGACGCGCAAGAACCATCAGGGCGTGGTAGCTTTCATTTGTCCGATAGAATACCAGCCTCTTGAGAAGGTGGTGCAGATGGTCTTCGAAGATGGCCGCGACCCTTTCATCCTTATGCTCGACCGCGTCACCGATGTGCGTAACTTTGGTGCCATTGCCCGTACGGCCTATGCCGCGGGCATGGATGCCATCGTTATTCCCAATCATGGCTCAGCCTCCATCAACGGAGATGCAATGAAGACCTCGGCAGGGGCGTTGTCCTTGATCAACGTCTGCCGTGTGGAGAATATGAAGGATGCCATTGACTTCCTGAAGGCCAGCGGCCTGCGTGTGGTGGGTTTCACCGAGAAAGCGCACGACAGCTTCTGGAAGGCCGACCTCACGGGCCCGCTCTGTGTGATGATGGGCTCCGAAGAGGACGGCATCAGCCCTGCCTACATGAAACGCCTCGACCAACACCTAATGATTCCCATGCCTGGCGACATTGATTCTTTGAATGTGTCGGTGGCCACGGGTGTGGTTTGTTTTGAGGTGGTGAGGCAAAGGAATGCTGAATTATGAATTAAGAATGCGGAATGTGTCTACTAGAGGCACCATTCCGCATTCCGAATTCTGCATTCCGAATTATTGTTATTTCAGGTATTTATCCAACCAATTATAGAACCTGCGTTGCCACAGCACGCCATTCTGCGGTTTCAGCACCCAGTGGTTCTCGTCGGGGAAATACAGGAATTCCGCGTCGAGGCCGCGAAGGATGGCGGCGTTGTAGGCCTGCATGCCCTGCGTGAAGCAGATGCGGTAGTCGAGGCCGCCATGAATGACGAGGATGGGGGCCGTCCATTTGTCGACGAAGAGGTGGGGTGAGTTGGCGTAGGTCTTGCGCACGGTGGCATCGTTCCATTGCCAGTAGGGACCGCCGAGGTCCCAATTCACGAACCACATTTCCTCGGTCTCGAGGTATTGCGCCTCAAGGTTAAACATGCCGTCGTGAGCAATGAGGGCCTTGAAACGTCCGTTGTGGTGACCTGCCAGCCAGTACACGCTAAAGCCGCCGAAGCTGGCACCCACGGCACCCATGCGGTTCTCGTCGATGTAGGGTTCCTTAGCCAATGCGTCGATGGCGCTGAGGTAGTCCTTCATGCATTGTCCGCCGTAGTCGCCGCTGATTTCCTCAAGCCATTGCTGACCGAAGCCAGGCAGGCCGCGACGGTTGGGAGCGACGATGATGTAGTCATTGGCAGCCATCATCTGGAAATTCCAGCGGTACGACCAGAACTGGCTCACGGTGCTTTGCGGTCCGCCTTCGCAGTAGAGCAGGGCAGGATATTGCTTGCTTTCGTCGAAATGGGGCGGGTAGATGACCCACACGAGCATGTCCTTGCCGTCGGTGGTCTTGATCCAACGTTCCTTGACCTCACCCATGGTGAGTTGTGCGAAGATGTTGTCGTTGACGTGTGTGATTTGCGTGGCTTCGCCCGTGGTGGGGCTGACGGCGAACAGTTCCGTCGGGTGGCTCATCGACTGACGGCCTGCGATGAGGTTGTCGCCGTTGAATTGCACAGAGATGTAGTTGTGTTTGCCCGTTGTCAGTTTCTTGATTTCGCCGTTCTCGATGCTGAGGGCATAAATCTGGTCGGTGGCGTAGGCGTCGCTGATGAAATAGAGTATCTTGCTGTCGTCGGCCCAGCTGAAGCCCGTGCAGCATTGGTCGAAGTTGGCGGTGTAGTCGGTCTTCTTGCCGAGGAGCAGGTCCATCACGAAGATGCGTTGCTTGTCGCTCTCATAGCCGTCGCGTTCCATGCTCTCCCAAGCCATGTAGCGGCCGTCGGGCGAGATGACGGGGTTGAGGTCGTAGCCCATCATGCCCTCGGTGAGGTTCTTGCACTCGCCGCTTTGGATGAAATATTGGTAGATGTCGGTGTTGGTGGAAAGGGCATAGTCCTTACCAACCTTTTTGCGGCAGCAGTAGACGAAGCTCTGTCCGTCGGGCAGCCACTGCACCTGCTCCATACCGCCGAAGGGACGCACGGGGGCTTCCCATTGCTCGTCCTTCATGGCATCGAAGGCGTTCTCAATCTTGCCGTTGGCAAAGCTACCCACGAAGAGATGTCCGTAGGTGTCGACCCATTGGTCCCAGTGGCGATACATCAGGTCGTTGTTGATGCGACCCGACGATTTGTCAAGGTCGGGGTAGATGTCGGCCACAGTCTCTTTTAGCTTCACTTCCTTGGTGAAGAGCACCTGCTGGCAGTCGGGCGAATAGAGGAATCCGTTGATGTCGTCGGCCTCATTGGAGACGCATTGGCGGCCTGTGCCGTCGGGGTTGATTTCCCAAAGTTGCATGACGCCGTCGTCGTTGGGGCAGAGGAAGCCGATCTTCTTGCCGTCGGGACGCCATTGCGGACTGTATTCGCTCTTGTCGGAGTCAGACAGCACGCGGTTGTTGCTGCCGTCGGCGTTCATAATATACAAGGTGGAACCGCTGCGGTTCTCTTCCACACTGTAGTAGGTGACGTTGTAGACAATCTGCGAATGGTCGGGCGAGAGGCTGTATTCTCCGATGCGACCCATGGCCCACAGCACCTCGGGTGTCATGATGTCCGAAGTCAGGGTGAGTTCTTTCGGGCCGATTTTGTCTTTGCCTTTCGGCTCGGTTTCAGGCTTTTGTGTGTTGCACGATACGATTGAACAGGTAATCATTGCTAACAGGAATAGTTTGGTTTTTCTCATAATAAAATGGATTTGAAAATTTGCGGTAAAGATACGATTTTTTGCCACACGGTGCAGGGAAACACAATTTTTTATATCTTTGCCGCTTCAATTCAAATATTTAATCTAAAGAATCATACTATGTTAAGTCAAGATGTTAAGATTGGAAGCGCCGTCCGTCTGGATGGAAAGATTTATTTCTGCATTGACTTCCAACATGTTAAGCCTGGCAAGGGCAACACTATCATGCGTATCAAACTGAAGGATGTGCTGAGCGGCAACGTTTTGGAAAAGCGTTTCGACATCGGCGTGAAGCTGGAGGATGTCCGCGTTGAGCACCGTCCCTATCAGTACCTCTACAAGGAAGGTGAGGACTATATCTTCATGCACACCGAGACCTACGAACAGATCCCGATCGCTGGCGACAACATCACGGGCGTGAAGTTCATGAAGGAAAACGATGTGGTTGACGTCGTCGTCGACGCCAGCACCGAGACCATCCTCTTCGCCGAAATGCCGGTGAAGACCGTCCTCCAAGTGACCTACACCGAGCCTGGTGAGAAGGGCAACACCGCCACCAACGCTCTGAAGGAAGCCACCGTTGAGACGGGTGCCATGGTTCGTGTGCCGCTGTTCATCAACACCGACGACATGATTCGCGTCGACACCCGCACGGGCGAATACTGCGAACGCGTGAAGGCCTAATCGGTCAAAGCATAAAAAAGCGCAAAGTCGATTGACTTTGCGCTTTTTTTGTATTTTTGCACTTTTATCAAAATTGCTTTCCGATGAAAATCAAGAAAACTACCCTTAAAACTATTGCGGAACTCATTGGCGCCAAATACATTGGTCCCGCCAATTTCCCCATTACCGGCTTGAACGAAATCCACAAGGTGGAAGCGGGCGACATCACTTTCGTTGACCACCCGAAATACTACGCTAAGGCGCTCAACTCAGCGGCGACAGTGGTGCTTATCAATAAGGAAGTGGACTGCCCCGAAGGCAAGGCACTGCTTCTGCACCCTGACCCCTTCGATGCCTTCTTGCGTATCATGCGGCATTTCCGTCCTTTCGAGCCGCAGACGCAGCCCATCAGCGACAGCGCGACGATAGGTGAGGGGACGATGATTATGCCAGGTGCGTTTGTCGGACACCACACCGTCATCGGAAAGAACTGTCTCATCCATCCCAATGTGACCATTTACGACCACTGCGTGATTGGCGACAACGTCATCATCCACTCGGGCAGCGTTATTGGGGCGGACGGCTACTACTTCCAGCGCCGCAACGAAGGCTTCAAGAAGTTTGAATCCTTTGGTCGTGTTGTTATTGGCGACGATGTGGAAATTGGTGCCCTGTGTAGCATCGACCGTGGTGTCACCTCTGATACTATCATCGAGAGGGGCACCAAGCTCGACAACCACTGCCAAATCGGTCACGACAGCTACATTGGTCACAATTGTCTCATCGGTGC
>LXOW01184478.1_pt1 | contig 21270 bp, 18 predicted proteins | sample 1368591 | NCBI WGS metagenome assembly LXOW01 (sample SAMN04884650, study PRJNA319009) | bovine gut metagenome | isolation source: Cow rumen | host: Bos taurus | place: Italy: Legnaro (PD) | collected 2014-07-09
TATGTGGCTGTTGAAAAAGCAGACCTTGAGGTTGCAAACCTTACATTGGAGCCAATAGCAGCCAGTGAAGTGGCGATACCTAAAAATTTCCGCCTGCTAAATATTGCGTTGGTAGATGTAGGTGCCGGAACATCCGATATTTGTATCACGGATGAGGGAACCATTATCGGTTACGGCATGATTCCTACGGCAGGAGATGCTTTTACGGAAATTATTGCGCAGAAATGTCTTGTGGATTTTAATGCAGCAGAAAAGATTAAGATTGACAGTTTCTCAAAGAAAACAGTAAGCTACAAGGATATTATGGGAATTTCCCATAAAGTGCCTGCAAAGGAAATTCAAGAGATGGTATCTGATAAGATTTCAGAAAGCACAAAGATGATTGCTGATAAGATTATAGAGTTAAACAATGGAGAACCGGTAAGTGCCGTGTTTGTAGTTGGTGGAGGTGGAAAACTTCCAGAGTTTCCGCTAAAACTGGCAGAGCATTTAGGCGTTCAAAAAGAAAGAGTAGCAGTGAGAGGAAAAGAAGTGCTTGGTAATATTATTTTTGACCAGGACAATGTATCTCTTGACTCCACACTTGTTACACCGATTGGAATATGCCTTAGTTATTTAGAAAAAAACAATTCATTTATTATGGTGTCTGTGAACGGCAGACAGATAAAAATTTACGACAACAACAGACTGACAGTTATGGATGCAGCCATTCAGATTGGTTTCCCAAAAGACAATATTTTCCCAAGACGGGGAAAAGAGCTTATCTACTATGTGAACAATGAAACAAGAATGGTAAGAGGAGAAGCCGGAGAAGCTGCAAATATTTCCGTAAATGGTAAACATGAGAATTTCACCACAAAGATTGAGGCAAACGATGTGATTGAAATTATCCCTTCTACAGCGGGAGCAGATGCAACTGCTACGATTGGCGAGATTGCTGAATTCAAACGCAAGGGAAATATTGAAATCGAAGTAAATGGAAAGAAAATTGTCTGTCCTAAGATTGTATTGCTAAATGGAAATCTTGCTCTTGAGAGTATGGAAATTGCGGAAAATGACCATATTACAGTGCTTGAGTATTATACATTAGAACAGGTGCTTCGTATGATTGATATGCCACAACCGACATATTTTGCTCTCAATGACAAAGAGGCTGATGCAGAGGATCGAATTTACGACGGATGCCGACTTACTTTGGAGTGGGAAGAGAACGAAAATACGAAGACAATGGATGATGTTTTGAAAGAGGCAGAGGATGCATCTTCTGACAATCAGGAAGAACAAACAGACGAAACATCGAATTCCAAAGTACAAGAAGATATAACGGAAAAGGAAAAAACTAGTTCAGAGTCATCAACAGAGGAAAGTGAAACAAAATCTTTGAAAAGTAAAAAGAAAGAAGAAACAAGTGAGCAAAAGAAAAGTCAATCCGGCACAAGTATCCAGATTACGGTGAATGGTGATAGTGTTACACTTTCAAACAAGAAAAAATATGTAGTGGTTGATATTTTGGATGTGTATCCATTTGACACAACAAAAGCGAAAGAGGCAACCCTTGTTCTTTTAGTAAATGGAATGACAGCAGACTTTACTTCGGATGTGAAGCAGGGAGACTCTGTGGAACTTAAGTGGAAGGCGAAAGACTGATAATAATTCGTATTACAGTATTCTTTTTGTTTGCTATCATATTACGGAAGTTGTTAGAATGTAAAGCAAACTGTTAGATATGAATTACTGAAGCCATATTTGTAAAAAGTACTGTTGGGGTTAGGATAGAGTGTATTAGACGTAAATTACGTTAAGAAAGAAGTAGAAAAGAGGAAATAAAGTGAAGCTTTGTAGTATTTCAAGCGGAAGCGATGGTAATTGCATATATGTAGGTGGTAAAGAGGCAAATATCTTAGTAGATGCCGGAATTAGTGGAAAGAAGATAGAAGCGGGACTGGCTGAAATTGATGTGGATCCTGCGAAGATTGACGCCATATTTGTAACCCATGAGCATGGTGACCACATTTCAGGTGTGGGAGTTATGGCAAGAAGATATCACCTTCCTATATATTCTACGGTGGAGACGATTTACGCTATGTTGCACACGAAAAATATTGGGAAAATCCCAAGTGAGCTTCTAAATTATGTAGAACCGGATAAGGAAGTGGATATCAAAGGGGTGAAAGTTACACCTTTTGCAATTTCACACGACGCCGCAAATCCTATGGCATATACTTTCCGGGAAGATAATCATAAAATAGGAATTGCTACTGATTTGGGAACATACAATGATTACGTGGTGAAACACTTGAAAGGCTCAGAAGCTTTGCTTGTGGAAGCAAACCATGATGTAAATATGCTTCAGGTTGGACCGTATCCATATGTACTAAAGCAAAGAATTTTAGGAAATAAAGGGCATTTGTCCAATTTATTATCAGCAAATCTGTTGTGCGATTTATTAGATGAAAATGTAAAACATGTGGTTTTGGGGCATCTTAGTAAGGAAAATAATTTCCCGGATCTTGCTTTTGAGACCGTAAAATGTGAACTGACACAGCGTGGATTTGATGTAAATCATGGATTTTTGACAGTTGCAAATCACTTAGAACGAACTTCTGTATTTGAAATATAAAAAAAAGTGTTGTATACTTTTGATATTCGTATTAAAATGTGATGGTATAACTTTTATTTTAGAATTACAATGTTTGAGAATTTAGGAGGATATATTATGAAAAAGACAATTATAACAGTAGTTGGTAAGGATAGCGTAGGTATCATTGCAAAGGTATGTACTTATTTATCAGAAAACAAGGTGAATATTCTTGATATTTCCCAAACAATTGTACAAGGGTATTTCAACATGATGATGATTGCTGACCTTGAGAATGCTGCAAAGGATTTTTCAGCAGTTTCTGATGATTTAGATAAGATTGGTGAAGAAATTGGATGTATCATTAAGATTCAGCGTGAAGATATTTTTGATAAGATGCATCGTTTATAATTTATAACTGTTACCTGTTTGATGCAAAGTAGAAAGGATTTTTAACATGATTAATATTAATGAGGTACTTGAAACCAATAAAATGATTGAAAAGCAGAACCTTGATGTAAGAACTATTACACTGGGTATCAATTTATTGGATTGTTCTGATACAGATGTTAATGTAGTTGCAGAAAATATTTATAACAAGATTACAACCGTTGCAAAAGATTTGGTTGCAACAGGTAAGGATCTTGAAAAGGAATTTGGTATTCCTATCGTTAATAAGAGAATTTCTATTACTCCAATTTCATTAGTAGGAGCTGCAGCATGTAAATGTCCAGAGGATTATGTTGTTCTTGCAAAGGCATTGGATCGTGCTGCAAAGACTGTCGGAGTTAACTTTATCGGTGGATATAGCGCATTGGTTGCTAAGGGAATGACAAAGAGTGATGAATATTTGATTCGTTCTATCCCTCAGGCAATGAAAGAAACAGAGCTTATCTGTAGTTCTGTAAATGTAGGTTCTACAAAGACCGGTATTAACATGGATGCTGTAAAACTTCTTGGAGAGATTATCCTTGAAACAGCAGATCTTACAAAAGAAAATGATTCTATTGGTTGTGCGAAGCTTGTTGTACTTTGCAATGCCCCTGATGATAACCCATTTATGGCAGGTGCATTCCATGGTGTAACTGAGGCAGACGCAATCATCAATGTTGGTGTTAGTGGTCCTGGTGTAGTTAAGTCGGCATTAGAGTCAGTAAAGGGTGCTGATTTTGGTACACTTTGCGAGACTGTAAAGAAGACTGCATTTAAGATTACCCGTGTAGGACAGTTAGTAGCAAATGAAGCTTCTAAGAGACTTGGTATTCCTTTCGGTATCATTGACCTTTCTTTGGCACCTACACCTGCAATCGGTGACAGTATTGCTGAAATCTTTGAAGTAATGGGACTTGAAAGAGCCGGAGCACCTGGTACGACAGCAGCACTTGCTATGTTAAATGACCAGGTTAAGAAAGGTGGAGTTATGGCTTCATCTTACGTTGGAGGATTAAGTGGTGCTTTCATTCCTGTCAGTGAAGATCAGGGAATGATCGATGCTGTAGTTGACGGCGCATTGACATTGGAGAAATTAGAGGCAATGACTTGCGTATGTTCTGTAGGACTTGATATGATCGCTATTCCTGGTGATACAAAAGCAACTACTATTTCAGGTATTATTGCAGATGAGATGGCAATCGGTATGGTAAACCAGAAGACAACAGCAGTACGTTTGATACCTGTAATCGGTAAGAAAGTAGGAGAGACTGTTGAGTTCGGTGGATTGTTGGGATATGCACCAATCATGCCAGTAAATCAGTTCTCAAGTGCAGACTTTATCAATCGTGGAGGAAGAATTCCTGCACCTATTCATAGCTTTAAGAATTAATACAGTTTCTGGTTTAGTTTTGCAAATGAAGCTGGTGAAACATTGTATATTTAGGCTGGCACATTTGGTGTCAGCCTTTTTTTCTTTATAGGAAATTTTGTTCTGTCAAACAAACTTTTCTTTTAAATGGAGGTATGGTTATGTTAGAGGGATTAGATTCAACAAAGGTATTTGAGTATTTTGAAGAGATAAGTAATATTCCAAGAGGTTCGGGAAATAATACTGCCATTAGTAATTATTTAGTGGATTTTGCAAAAGCACACAACCTTAAGTATCGTAAGGATCAGGCAGAAAACATAATCATATGGAAAGATGCTTCTAAAGGATGCGAAACAAAGGAAACTGTTATTTTGCAAGGTCATATGGATATGGTTTGTGAAAAAGAAGAAGATTCAAACCATGATTTTACGAAAGATTCGTTGGAGCTTTGTGTAGACGGAGATGTGATTTATGCAAAAGGGACAACCTTAGGCGGAGACGATGGAATTGCCATTGCATATGCATTGGCGATTTTAGATGATGATACATTAGTCCATCCACCTTTAGAAGTAGTGATTACAACAGATGAAGAGACGGGAATGTTTGGTGCAGAAGCATTGGATTGCTCAGATTTGAAAGGAAAATATTTCATTAACATCGATTCAGAAGAAGAAGGAACCATCCTTACAAGCTGTGCCGGTGGAGCAAGAGTAGATGCGAGATTTTCCATTGGAAAATTGAAAAAGGAAGGCTACGTCATGACGGCAAAATTGACCGGATTGCAAGGTGGTCATTCTGGAACAGAGATAAACAAAAACAGAGAAAATGCCGTATATATGCTTGGAAGACTTATGACAGCATTGAAGCATCGTAAGGTAGATTTTAGATTGATGAACATTCAGGGCGGACAGAAAGACAATGCAATTCCTAGAAGTGCTGAAATGGAATTGCTGATGTTTGACTTGGAAGAAGCTAAGAAAAATGTGATGGAGATTGTCCATGAATTAGAGCAGGAAATGGAATCTAGTGAAAAAGATGCTAATTTTTCAGTTACATTTTCGGAGAAACATAAAGTGGATATCATTGATGAAAATGTGACACGAAAAATAAATATATTTATGGAATTGATGCCAAATGGTATCCAGCGAATGAGTGCAGCGATACCGGGGTTGGTTGAAAGCTCATTGAATCTTGGTATCTGTAAATCGGACGAACATGAAGTGCGTTTTTCATATTCACTTCGCAGTTCCAAGAAATCTTACAAAGAGTATATGAAAAACAAATTGAAGGATTTAATCAAGGAAGTGGGAGGCGTATTTGAAACCTACGGTGATTATCCTGCGTGGGAGTACCGTGCAGATTCTAAACTTCGTGATGTAATGGTACAAGTTTATAAAGACCAGTATGGTAATGAACCTAAGATTGAGGCGATTCATGCGGGACTTGAGTGTGGTATTGTTTCAGGAAAAATGCCGGAGCTTGACATGGTATCCATCGGACCGGATACATTTGACATTCACACTACGAAGGAAAGATTGTCGATTTCATCTACAAAGAGAGTGTATCGTTTTCTGCTAACTGTTTTAGAAAGATTGTGCGATTAGCACATCAATTGTAACAGTAATTTGCTGAAAAAGGTACACATACCCTGTCAGATATGGTATAATGTGTTGGTGGAGTTATCTGAAGTCGGAGGGTTTCGGTAGACGCAGATAAGGAGGTTAATATGGAATTACAGTTATGGAGACAGATTTTACAACCATATGCCTTGGCAGTAGATGAACTGATTGTGAAGATGAATCACATGAAGAATGAATTTGAATACGCTGGGGAGTATTCACCTATTGAGTCGGTACACGGACGAGTGAAAAAAATTTCCAGTATTTTGGAAAAAGCACAGAGAAAACAGATAGAGTTGGACGATGTGGAAAATCAGCTGGATGATATTGCAGGAGTTCGTATTATTTGCCGATTTGTTGAGGATATTGATAAGGTTGTAGAGTTGATCAGGCAGCGTTCTGATATGACGATTGTTCAGGAAAAAGATTACATCAGAGGACCAAAGAAAAGTGGATACAGAAGTTATCATTTAATCGTAAAGTATACCGTGCAATCCTTGGAGGGACCAAAGGAGTTAAATGTGGAGATACAGGTTCGTACATTGGCTATGAACTTTTGGGCAACGGTGGAACATTCTTTGCAATATAAGTATAAGGGAAATATGCCGGCACATGTAAAAGATAAGTTGTTATCATCGGCAGAAGCTATTGTTACATTGGATGATGAAATGTCCGTTGTGCGTAAGGAGATTTTAGATGCGCAGAATTATTATCAGCATAAGACCATGGTAGTTTCTAACATATTGTCTAATATTGAAAATTTATACAAAGTTGCAAATAAAAAAGAAGTACTAAAGATACAGGATGAATTTATTGCAGTTTACAAAGAAGATAATATCAAAAAGATAGAACATTTCGGAAGAGAATTGGATATTGTTGCGGAGAGTTACCGCGCGCAAAGAATTGTATAAGGATTTTATGAGGAGAGGATGTCGTTAAGGCAACCTCTTTCTTCTGTTCATATGGACTTGTATGGTTTGGTCTGTTATAATAAAAAAGGTTTTTTAATGAACGAATAGAGTAAAAGGACGATGGAAGCATGAATAAAATAAAATTGCCAGAGGATTATACAGAGCGTATGAAACGCCTGCTGGGTGAAGAAGAATATGAAACTTATATCAATAGTTTTAACGATAAAAATGTACGTGGATTAAGAGTAAATACATTAAAAATATCTCCGGAGGAATTTGAAAAGATTTCACCGTTTGCGTTGAAAAAGATTCCATGGACAGACAATGGATATTATTATCAGGATGATGTACAGCCTGCAAAACATCCTTATTATTTTGCAGGATTGTATTATATTCAGGAACCATCTGCCATGACACCGGCACAGCTTTTGCCTGTGGAACCGGGAGATTGTGTCCTTGACGTGTGTGCGGCACCGGGAGGAAAGAGCACGGAGCTTGCGGCAAAACTGAAAGGAAAAGGAGTCCTTGTATCAAATGATATCAGCAATTCCAGAGCGAAGGCATTGCTTAAAAATATTGAACTTATGGGCGTGAAAAATGCTTATGTTGTCAGTGAAGTGCCGGAAAAATTAGTGAGTCGTTTTGAGGGATATTTTGATAAAATTCTCATTGATGCACCATGTTCCGGAGAGGGAATGTTCCGAAAGGAACCGTCTATGGTGAAAAGCTGGGAAGAACACGGCGTTGATTTCTTTGCAAAAATTCAAAAAGGTATTTTAGACAGCGTTGTGAAGATGTTAAAGCCGGGTGGTAAGATTTTATATAGTACCTGTACATTTTCGCCGGAAGAAGATGAGGCAAGCATGAAGTATTTGCTGGAAAATTATCCTCAGTTTCATATTATCCGTCCAGAAAAGGTGTGGCATGAGTTTGCACCGGGAAGACCGGAATGGGTAGACGGACCGGAAGAACTGAAAAACTGTATCCGTTTGTGGCCACATAAACTTCAGGGAGAAGGGCATTTTATCACATTGCTTCAAAAGGATGGCGAGGATTGTCAAAAGCTTAACTTTAGCGGAAAGAAGCCGTTAAAAATTCCGGAAGATGCGGTGGAGTTTTTCAGTCACATTCATATGGAGCTCCCATTGGAAAATTGTGTGCAGGTGAAAGATAAACTTATGTATTATCCGGATGGTACCCTTGATATGAAAGGATATCGTGTCCTCCGAAGCGGATTGTATCTTGGTGATTTGAAGAAAAATCGTTTTGAACCAAGCCAGTCACTTGCTATGGCACTTAAGATGGAGGAATATGACTTTGTAGTGAATTTCAAAGCAGGAGATGTTCGGGTAATTAAGTATTTAAAAGGGGAAACTATCGAATGTGAAGATAAAAAAGCCAGTGGTATTCAGTTAATCTGCGTAGATGGCTTTCCATTAGGATGGGCAAAGGCAAACAAGGGAATGTTAAAAAATAAGTATCATTCAGGATGGAGGATGTTCTAGAAAATGAGACTTGATAAATATCTGGCAAATATGGGAACCGGCACGAGAACAGAAGTAAAAAACATGATACGAAAAGGAAATGTTTCTGTGAATGGTGAAGTTGTAAAGTCTCCTGAGATGAAAGTGGATGAAAATGCAGATGAGGTCTGTGTAAATGGAGAAGTAGTTGGATTTGTTTCTAACCAGTACATAATGCTTCATAAACCTGCCGGCGTGGTATCTGCCACGGAGGATACAAAAGATCCGACGGTCATAGACCTGATTGACTCTCCGATACGAAAACAGTTGTTTCCGGTAGGGCGTCTTGATAAGGACACGGAAGGGCTTCTTTTGATTACTAATGATGGAGAGTTGTCCCATCAGTTGTTGTCGCCAAAGAAACATGTAAGTAAAGTGTATTATGCCAGAATTGAAGGAAATGTCTCAAAGGAAGATGTGAAGGCATTTTCTGAAGGGTTAGACTTAGGTGATTTTACATCCATGCCTGCAAATCTTACGGTGCTTCGCGCAGGGGAAGAATCGGAGATTGAAGTGGAGATTTTTGAAGGAAAATTTCATCAGGTGAAGCGGATGTTTGAGGCAGTTGGTAAAAAAGTAGTTTACTTAAAGCGATTGTCTATGGGAAGTCTTTCTTTAGATGAAACATTGGCGCCGGGAGAGTACCGGTTGCTTACGGAACAGGAAATCGAACAATTAAGAAGAGGATAACAATATGTGGAAAACAAAAGAGGCAGTAATCTTTGATCTGGACGGTACCATTGTAGATTCTATGTGGGTATGGCCACAGGTGGATATTGAATTTCTTGGACAGCACGGATATGAGCTTCCGGATGATTTGCAAAGAGAATTGGATGGCAAGAGTTTTTATGAGTGTGCCGTGTATATTCGAAACCGTTTTCATTTGCAGGAGACGGAAGAAGAATTGATGGATATCTGGAATGAAATGGCACTGGAGATGTATTCGACACAGGTGAAAGTAAAGCCGGGAGTTGAGGCGTTTTTAAAGAAAATCAAGGCAGCAGGCATAAAGACCGGAATTGCCAGCAGTAATTCCCATGTGTTGGTGGAAGCGGCACTTAATGGTAACGGTATTTTGAAGTATTTTGATTCCATCCATACGGCAAATGAAGTGGGAAAAGGAAAGCCGGCGCCGGATATTTATCTTTTAGTGGCAGAAGATCTAGGGGTAAAACCGGAAAACTGCCTGGTGTTTGAAGATATTGTTGTAGGCATTCAGGCTGGAAAAAATGCGGGCATGGAGACTTGTGCCGTATATGATGAGGCTTCCAAAGAAGATGACGAGGAAAAAAAGAAAACGGCAGATTATTATATCAAAGATTATAAAGAACTATAAGAAACGGATGTTTAGAGAGTGATGGTGAGGAAATGAACGACTTTTTGCCAATTTCAAAAGAAGATATGAAAAAGCGTGGTTGGGAACAGTGCGACTTTGTGTATGTGATAGGAGACGCATATGTGGACCATCATTCTTTTGGACCTGCGATTATTTCAAGGGTACTGGAAAGTCATGGGTATAAAGTGGGTATCATTTCGCAACCTGACTGGACGGACGAGAAATCTGTGCAAATATTAGGACGTCCCAGACTTGGATTTATCGTTTGTGCTGGAAATATGGATACTATGGTAAATCATTACACTGTAAACAAGAAACATCGTAAATTTGATAATTACTCTCCCGGGGGCGTTATGGGACGAAGACCTGACCGGGCAACCATTGTTTACGGGAATCTTATACGAAAGGCATATAAAAATGTGCCGGTGATGATTGGCGGTATTGAAGCAAGTCTTAGAAGACTGGCGCATTACGACTATTGGAGTGATAAAATCAAGCGTTCCATTTTGCTAGACTCCGGTGCGGATTTATTGATGTATGGCATGGGTGAGCATTCCATGGTGGAAATTGCAGATGCGCTGGATAGCGGAATTGACATTAAAGATATTACCTTTGTCAGAGGAACGGTGTATCGTGCCAGAGATTTAGACAGTGTGTATGATTATATTACATTGCCTGATTTTACGAAAATTCAACAGGACAAACTTACTTACGCCAAGAGTTTTTACACCCAGTATCAGAATACGGATCCATTTGCGGGAAAAACTTTGGTGGAGAAATATAAAGAAAAGGAATACGTGGTACAAAATCCACCGGCGCTTCCACTGACTACAGAGGAGATGGACCGGGTGTATTCTCTTCCTTATATGCGTGACTATCATCCGGTGTATGAAAAGGATGGAGGAATTCCAGCTATTCAGGAATTAAAGTATAGTCTTGTCAGCAATCGTGGCTGTTTTGGCGGTTGTAATTTCTGTGCTTTGACCTTCCATCAGGGACGTATTATTCAGACAAGAAGCCATGAGTCCATCATAGAGGAAGCAAAACTTGTGACTCAGGATAAGGATTTTAAAGGATATATCAATGATGTAGGTGGACCTACGGCAAATTTCAGACATACTGCCTGTGAGAAACAAAAGACGAAAGGTGCCTGTGTAAATAAGCAGTGTCTGTTTCCAAAGCCATGTCCAAATCTTAAGATTGAGCATAAAGATTATTTGTCGCTACTTCGGAAACTTCGGGCATTGCCAAAGGTGAAAAAAGTGTTTATCCGTTCCGGCATCCGATTTGATTATCTTATCAATGACAAGGATGATACTTTTATTCGGGAGCTTTGTCAAAATCATATCAGCGGTCAGTTAAAAGTTGCTCCGGAGCATATTTGTGATGCGGTGCTTAAGTTGATGGGAAAACCGTCAAATGATGTGTATGAGCGGTTTATTATCAAGTACAAAAAGATAAATAAACTGATGGGAAAGGATCAATATGTTGTTCCATATCTTATGTCTTCCCATCCTGGTTCTACCATGAAAGAAGCCGTAGAGCTTGCGGAATACATCCGTGATTTAGGCTATATGCCGGAGCAGGTACAGGACTTTTACCCAACGCCGTCAACTTTATCTACCTGTATGTACTATACCGGTGTGGATCCAAGAACCATGGAAAAGGTATATGTTCCAAAGAAACCACATGAAAAGGAAATGCAGCGTGCATTGATTCAGTATCGAAATCCGGATAACTATGATCTGGTGAACGAAGCACTTCATATCGCTCATCGAACAGATNNAAACAAAATGGCGGTTCTTTTGGAAATGGTTTGAGAAATCAGAAGTCCGGTAGTGGTGGAAATAGTCAAAATGGCAGAAAGAATGGAAATGGTTCCAAAAAGCAAAATGCAGGTTTTGCAGGAAATGGAAAACAGCGTAATGGTTCACAGGAGAAACAAAAGAGCGGATTTGGAACTGGAAAACAAAAAAAGAAAACCTTACGAAATGTGCATAAAAAGAAATAATAGTATTATTGCAAAGCGGNNTCGTTATCCAAGAAAAATCTATCTCGAAATTCTTGTATAAAAAGACTCCGAGAGAACATATTATTGCAAAGCGGGAAAAGAGGAAAGTAGATGTTTAAAAGAGAAAAAGGGAGTTACGGTTATATTAAAAGGTGCAAAAAACAGGATATCATCAAAATGATTTTATATGTTTTCGTAGCACTTGGAATATTTATTACCGGATTATTTACGAATAAAATGTCGTATCAGAATATTTTCACCATTTTGGCAATACTTTTTGTGCTGCCATGGGCGAGAGTTTTAGTGGAATTTATTATGTTCTTTCCGTATAAAACTCCGGAGAAAGAGTCTTATGATAAAGTGGCAGCAGTAGCGCCAAAAGAGGCGAAAGTGGCATCGGATATGGTGATTACATCTTCGGAAAAATCCATGGGACTTAGCTTTGTAGTTATAGGAAACGGATATTTGTTTGGGCTTATAATGAACGAAAAGCAGGATGTAAACTATATTCAAAAGTATTTGAAAAATGGCGTTTACAATTGGAGCAATCAGTATCAGGTGAAAATCCACAAGAACATGAAAGACTTTTTGCGTGACGTTGAGCAGGCAAAGGAAAAGGAAATTCCGGAAGTTGAAAGAGAAAATGTGGAGAGTTATATCTTTTCATTGGTGATTTAGAAAGAGGAAACTATGCAAAAAATTGTTGTATCGGAAAATGAAGCAGGGCAGAGACTGGATAAGTTTCTGGCAAAATATATGAGCAAAGCTCCAAAGAGCTTTTTTTACAAAATGCTTCGAAAGAAAAACATCAAATTAAATGGAGCAAAAGCGGAAGGAAATGAAAAACTTCAGTTAAATGATGAAGTGACCTTATTTCTTTCGGATGAAACCATTGCAAATTTTCAGGAAGCAGTTGAGGAAGTTAAGGTAACATCCAACTTGGATATTATTTATGAAGATGAAAATGTGTTGATTATCAACAAAGCAGTAGGTATGCTTTCTCAAAAGGCGCAAAAAGATGATATTTCGCTGATAGAACATCTGACTGCGTATATGTTGGAACGAGGACAGATTACGAAGGAGCAGTTGAAGAGCTTTCATCCTGCGGTATGTAATCGTTTGGACAGAAACACAAGCGGTATCATAATCGCCGGAAAAACATTGCTTGGACTTCAAAAAATGTCGGAGTTGTTAAAGAGTAGAAATATCGGTAAGTATTATCAAACCATTGTCAAAGGAAAGATTACAAAGAAACAGACGGTGGAAGGATACCTTGTGAAAGATAAAAGTCATAATAAAGTACGGATATCCAAAGAACCTATGGAGGATGCTTCTTATATTAAGACTGAGTACGAGCCTCTATGCAGTACAGAGGAGTTTACCCTGCTAAGAGTAAAACTTTGTACCGGTAAGTCTCACCAGATTCGTGCCCATTTGCAGAGTATCGGGCATCCGGTCATCGGGGATGGAAAGTACGGTGACGTACCTACAAATAACCGTTTGAAAAAGTTGTACCGATTAAAGCATCATGTGCTTCATTCATGGCAGTTGGAATTGCCGGAATTTGATGAACCTGAATTTGCGGCATTGTCCGGAAAAGTGATAGAGGCACCGGTTCCGGAGTATTTTAAAAATCTGAAGAAACATTTGCATTTGGTGTGATAGGGAGGGATAGAAATGCCATCTTGGAAAAGCAGAGGACTTCGTGGTTCTTTATTAGAAGAAATGATTAACCATACCAACGAAAAATACAGAAGAGACGGATTGGCATTGATACAAAAAATCCCAACCCCTATAAAACCGGTGGAAATAGAACCGGGTTCCAGACACATTACACTGGCATATTTTGAACAAAAAAGTACGGTGGATTACATTGGCGCCGTGCAAGGAATTCCCGTCTGCTTTGATGCCAAAGAGTGTGCTACGGATACATTTCCGCTGTCAAACATCCATAAACATCAAGTACAGTTTATGGAGGAGTTTGAGCGTCAGGAAGGAATTGCATTTTTGCTCATTTACTTTAAGGCACAGGAAATTTTTTATTATCTGCCTTTTGTAGAAATGAAAAAGTACTGGGAACGGGCGCAAAACGGTGGAAGAAAAAGTTTTCGTTATGATGATTTAGATCCTCATTATCAGATTTCTACTTATGATGGTGTTATGTTACATTATTTAGATATGATAAACAGGGATTTACAAAATCGAGATTAACTAACCGAGGAGGAAAGCAAAATGACAATTACGTTAGCAGAATTGTTTATTTTGGCTGTGGGATTATCTATGGACGCATTTGCAGTTTCTATCTGCAAAGGGCTTGCCATGAAGAAAATATCTTTAAAAAACATGGCAATTGTAGGCTTATGGTTTGGATTGTTTCAGGAAATTATGCCATTGTTTGGTTTTTTGCTTGGAAGAACTTTTGCTAAGTACGTTACCAAATTTGCTCCATGGATTGGATTTGGTTTACTTGTATTGATCGGTGGAAATATGGTAAAAGAGGCGTTTGGGCAGGATGAGGAAGAAGAAAGCGATTCCTTGAAATTTATGGAAATGCTTTTGCTTGCCATCGCCACAAGTATTGACGCTTTTGCCGTAGGAGTTACATTTTCGCTTATGAAAGATATTAATATTTATGCAGCCATCAGCTTTATCGGATGTGTTACCTTTACAATATCAGCAATCGGAGTTCGAATTGGAAGTATTGTTGGTGGTAAATTTAAGAACAAGGCTGAGTTTGCCGGTGGTGTGATATTAATTATTCTTGGAATAAAAGTGCTTCTTGAAGGCATTGGGGTAATATAAAGCGTAGTTCATCAGAACTTGTCATTAAAGTGTTTTTGTAAGAAAATGCTGTTGTGACAGGTTCTTTTTTTGGTCTTTGCTGTGTCCTGACGGACTTTGCTTAGAGTGTAAATCACGGAGATTGGGAGAAAAGTTGAAGGATGATTTTTTACTTTAGAAAAAAGTTAAGAAAAAATTAAGAAAAATCTCGGGATTTATTAAGAAATTGATAGTATACTTTTTATGTACTCGATATTGAATACATATTTTGTTGTATGGTTGGCTTGAGCAAGCTGATATATTCACTACTCAGGTCAATACATTATTCTTTGAACAGTTCATTGGAGGAAGACATGGAAAATGTGAAGATTTTAGTAGTGGACGATGAGCATGAAATTGTGGATGCCATCTGTAAATTACTTCAGACGGAAGGATATGAGACATTCAAAGCATATGATGGCTTGGAAGCGTTGGATGTGTTAAATCAGGAAGAAATCCATTTGATTATTATGGATATCATGATGCCAAAGCAGGACGGACTTAGTACAATGATGCAAGTGAGAATGGATAAAAACATTCCTATTATCCTTTTGACGGCAAAAACAGAAGAAAGCGATTTGGTTTTGGGATTATCCATGGGCGCAGATGATTACATTTCAAAACCTTACAAACCGGCAGAATTATTGGCTAGAGTAAAATCACAGACACGAAGATATTTAAAACTTGGAAATTACGGTGTTCTGAAAAAAAATCCCAGGGAAATTATTGTAAATGGCGGACTGGAACTTAACGTAAAGGAAAAACAACTGTATGTGGATGGTGAACCGGTAAAACTGACAGCGAAAGAATACAACATACTAATGATGTTAATGAAAAATCCGGGAATGGTTTTTTCGGCAGAAACAATATATGAAAAAGTCTGGAATGACATTGCATACGGAGTGGAAAATACAGTGATGGTTCACATTCGAAGACTTCGGGAAAAAATTGAAATCAATCCAAGTGAACCAAAATATATAAAGGTGGTATGGGGTATTGGCTATAAAATGGATAAAATTTAGAAAAATATTAAAAAAAGCCTTGTGCATTAGATTTTTTGCGTTGCTTGGATGCGTAATCTGTCTGATAAATATTGCGAGTTTTGGAATAGGGGATAATCATAAATTCTCCTTTTCAAATTACGATGTATATTTTACATCCTATTATGAGAGTCAGGCGTTTAAAGACTGGCTTTTGGAAACTATGTGTAATGTAGAAAAAACATACACAGAAGCATTGATTCATAATGTTAAAAATGATGAGAGTAGTAATTATTCGAGGTATGATATTACAGACGAAAGTGGTATTAATTATGTATCAGACACATTGTTTATAGAAAAAAATCGACCATTTGAAGTGGTGGATGGAAATATGTGGTACTATGTTTCATTTTGGCCGGATGGTATCCATACAAATCTTAAAGATTCGCGAGATGATGAATTTTTTTTTGATGGGACTGTTTTCAGAGTATCTACCGATGTGAAAGAAGAAATTAAAAATGGCGTGATGATTGGTTATTACAGCGGTGGCACCGTGGTAGTCCGTTCGGAAAAATATAATTATTTGGAACGAACGCTTAAACAAATGGATTGGTCAAAATTAGATACAATCATGAATGAAAAATTTGATAGGGCAGGATATGTATATCTGTTCCTTGGAAAAAGTGTCAATCAACAGATTGAAAATCTATATGAAAAACGTTTTATGAAATTGATGGCATTTATTGTTGGATTTTTTGGTTGCCTTGGTCTTATAATTGTGTTGTTTGTAAGAGAAAAAAGCAGGGAAAATCAGAATATAAAACAAATATTACTTTCTGCAATAAGTAGCACAAAGAAGTTTATCAAAAGAAATATGATTGGATCAATTACTGGAGAACGATGGTATGAGGAAGGTTTTCAGACGGTAGAACGTAAGAGAAATACGGTGTTAGTACAGACATTAGGAATCATTTTGTGGCATCAGATCATGACTTTGACTGATTTATATAATCATGGAAGATTAGAAAAATATGCAAAAGCCTTTTATTTCATTGATGTGATATTTATTTTTATTGCCATTGCGGTTGTAATTCTTTATTATCTGGGAACGAAGAAGATTGCTGCCAGATATGCGACAGTGGATGATCAGATTTTAAAGATTTCCAATGGCGATTACGCAAATCTTGAAATGCAGGCAGTGGCACCATTCAAGCGGGAAGTAGAGAGCCTTACGGCAATCGGAAAAGGGTATGAAAAGAGTTTAGAGGAACGGATACGATCAGAACGGACAAAAATTGAACTTGTGACAAATGTCTCCCATGATTTAAAAACTCCGTTGACATCCATTATCAGCTATATAGATTTGTTGAATCGAATGGAGGATTTGCCGGAGGAAGCAAAAGATTATGTTGCCATTTTGGAACGAAAATCTGAAAAACTTCGGGGAATTGTATCGGATGTTTTTGACATAGCAAAGACTGCCAGCGGAGAAATCAAAATCGAAAAACAAGTGTTAAGTCTCAATAAATTATTGACACAGACCTTGGTTTTATTGGATGACAAAATAAAAACTTCCGGCTTTGATGTGAAGGTGAAGTTGACAGAGAAAGATGTATATGTAAATACAGATGGACAGCGGATGTACCGCGTGTTCCAAAATCTCATGGAAAATGCATTAAAGTATTCTTTAAAAGGTTCAAGAATATTTATAGAACAGAAAATACATGAACAGGAAGTGAGTGTTACAATTAAAAATACCGCCAATTATGAGATGAATTTTACGGCGGAGGATGCAATTGAGCGTTTCTTCTGTGGTGATAAATCAAGAAACACAGAAGGTAGTGGTTTAGGATTGTCCATTGCACAAGGATTTACGGTTGCGTGTGGTGGAGAATTTCATCTGGAAGTGGATGGAGACCAGTTTAAGGTTATCCTGACATTCCAGATTTGCGATAAGATGGAGGAAGAAAATGTTGAACATATTTAAGAACAAGCAGATGGTGTATGTGGCAGCAGGCGTTTCTCTTTTGTTGCAGATACTTTCGTTTCTGACAACATATCAGGGGTCCGTGTATTATTTTAAAGGTATTTTTGTGTTGGCACCCCTTTTGTTTGCTGTTGCTGTGCAAATGGTTGTTTATTTTCAGGAAAATGCACTTCGAAACAGAAGAAATGTTGCAAAAGTGCTTTCACTTGTGTTAGCCATGTGCTGTTCCAGTTATTTTTCTTATATAGGAATTTACAATAACGTGAATTCACCACTGACTTATTATCAGGAAACATATACTGAGTATAAAAACACATTGGAAAGTCAGTATAAAAATCTGATAAACGAAGCTGATAAAAAGGCACAGCAGGAATTAAATGTAGCAGTTACAGATTTGACCACTACGGTGGTTGGATGGAATACGAAACAGCAGGAGTTAAAGGATATCATTGCACAGTTAGACGGTGTACCTAGTACAAACACTACATCCATGACTGCTCCTCAAAGATACAATTTTTCTACCTATGAGGAGTATGCAAAAGCTTATGAAGCATATGTAAAATCCAATGCAAAGAGTAATGCAACTGAGTCAAACAGCAATACAAAAAGTATTTTGAAAAAGCATGGATATAGTTCAAGAACAGAAGTAGTGGAAGAGCAGGCAAAATTAAAAGGAAAGAAGAAAAACATGACCGAGTCCATTCATGCTTTATGTGCGAGTGTGGGAGTGGCTTCTTCCAATGATTTGTCTGTTGATTTGGAAACAATCAGAGGTACTATGGCAGACAGTATTTATGAGGGGAAAAATGTGCAAAAGATTTCCCAGGGCATTTACAAGTTAATCGCCCTTCATAATCAGTATTATCCAAAGAATATATTGGATGCAGAACTGTTGACGCAGTGCATATTGTTACATGAAAATGAAGTGGATGCAATCATGCGTGATTATGCAGATATTTCAGAAAAAGATCCTTCTAAGTGCAAAAGTAGTCTGCAATGGGAAATCAGCAAAGGAATTGCTGAAATCAATCATGTGTATGATTTGATTGGAAGTAAAGAAAAAGTTGAGGCGAAAAGTTATGAATTGCAGGATATTTACGTACTTCCAATCCTAAGATTATTACAGTTTGACACGCGGAAAATGGCTGTGTTATGTCTGACCATTGCATTGCTTACGGATGTGCTTTCCTTGATTTTTGCATTGATGTATGTGCCGGATAAGGAGCATCTTAAGATTAAGTCGGTTGATGATATGATAGACCGTGAAAATCCTGTATTTGAGAAAAATATTGCGTCAGCACTTGGAATGAGCATGTTATCACAGCAAAATGACAGCTTAGTTGGAAATGAACTTGGTGAAATTGAACTGAAACGTCTGGCAGATTTTATTGACAGATTTCAGGTGTCACCAACCACTTTGAAAAGAGGTTTTTCTTTGCAGACGGAAGTGGAAAATGTGGAGGAATACCAGGTTCTGGTTGCTCTTCTTTGTCAGTTGAAACTTGCAAAATATGTTTCCAAAGAAGAATTTGAAACGAAATATAAAGGAAGTACAACATCGGATGTATTGCTTTTGAAGACAAACTTTGTATATTGGTGCAACAGTTTGTGGGAAGCTGACGTTATGTTGGAAGGATAAAAGATTGTGGCATTATCAGTTGGGTAGTGCCACTTTTTTGAATCGCTTACGAATTAAATGAGTGGTTAGAAGAAATTGCGTAAGAAGAATAGGTTGCAATTCGGGTTTGATAACAAAGTTCCTATGAAAAATGTTATAACATTTACAAAGTTCCTATGAAAAATGTAAGTTTGTTTGCAAAGTTCCTATGAAAAATGTTATAATATATTTGTGGTTATGATAAATTTAAACAGCAAATCATGAATATAGGATGTGATTGGATGAAAAGAGAGGTAATTCAAGAATTATTAAAATGGAAAGATAGCAGAAGACGTAAGCCTCTGATTATGACAGGGGTTAGACAATGTGGAAAAACCTATGTCTTGAAGGAGTTTGGAAAAGAATATTTTGAAAATATGGTGTATATCAATTTTGAATCTAACGAAAAATATGAAGCAATTTTTGAATTTGATTTTGATGTTGATCGAATTATCAATGAAATTCAGATTATTAGCAATTCAAAGTTGACGCCTGGAAAAACGTTGCTTTTTTTTGACGAAATACAAGAGTGTCCCAGAGCAATTACTGCAATGAAGTATTTTTGCGAAAATTATAGAGAGTTGCATATTGTATGTGCTGGATCATTGTTAGGCGTTGCATTAAGACAGGAAAATATTGCATTTCCGGTAGGGAAAGTAAATCGCGTAAATATGTATCCTATGAGTTTTAAAGAGTTTCTTATGGCATGCCATGAGGAAAAATATATTGATATTTTTTCTGAATGGATTATTACAAGAGAAATTCCTGAGTTATACGCGAAACCAATGGAACGATTACTAAAAGAGTATTATATTGTTGGTGGTATGCCTGAAGCGGTGAAAGAATATGTTGAAACAAAAGATTTTGATGAAGTAGCGAGTATTCAAGATGAAATATTAGCTGATTATGCAGACGATTTTTCAAAACATGCTCCTTTATCAGAAATTGAAAAAATACGATGGATATGGGAGTCTGTTCCAAAACAGCTTGCAAAGGAAAATAATAAATTTGTTTTTTCGCATGTCAAAGCTGGTAAAAGAGCACATGAATTGGAAGAAGCATTACAATGGTTGAAAAATGCCGGACTAATTTATATGATTGAATTAGTGAAAAATGCGGAAATTCCTTTGTCGGCAAATGCAGATGCATCATATTTTAAAGTGTATATGGCGGATATTGGTTTGTTGAGTAGGAGATTAGGCATAAGTCATAAGAGCATGTTGGGACCGGATGTGAATATAAAAACACTTAAGGGTGCAGTTGTTGAAAACTATGTTTTGAATGAATTGATCAATAACAATAAGAAAACATTTTTTTGGCGTTCAGGAAATACAGCAGAATTGGACTTTTTGTATGAAGAAGATGGCGAGATTGTTCCGATTGAAGTGAAAGCTGCAACGAATACCAGGGCAAAAAGTTATAGACAGTTTTGCAAGAAATACGATATACAAAATGGTTTTAAGTTTTCTTTAAAAAATATTGCACAAAATGATTGTGAAGGTGTAAAAACATTGAGTCTACCTTTGTATCTGGTTTGGAATATGGATTATTATTGTATGAGATAAATTTTGATTAATCATTTTGTAAATGGTTGAAATATCTGAAAAAAAATGTAACAGTTTATAGTAATACATTGGAATAGAAGGTTACACGAAATAATCCAAGAACAGAAAGCGAAGGCAAACATTACGCTGCTATTGGTGAACTTATCCAGATTGCTTCTGAAAAGGCACAGTATCCTGATTATAACAATAAACATGGAGCAAAGGCACAATTTGGATGGTAGCGTTAATGATATGGATGAAGAAGGTGACCTGAAAATGGAATGTGTTAGGATACGAGCAAGGCACCTGGCAAGTGCTTTTTAGCGTTAAAAAACATTTAGCATCTGAAAATATCCATGAAAATAGTTTCCAAAAGCTGATTTATCCGTTATACTAAAGTATAGATGATAGCCTGTTGCGATCATTGACGACAATGACGTGATAGACAAGAACGGTTAGGAGCGATAATATGGGGATTTTTTTAAATCGTGGAAATGAAGAGT